>B570J14230_10000269_pt1 | contig 20075 bp, 17 predicted proteins | sample LakMenepilimnion_3_FD_14230 | JGI IMG/M metagenome (IMG submission 14230) | reverse complement strand
CCAAGCTCACCAGTTTCAAAATCAAACATAAATTTTGGAATCAAGTAGAGATCTAAACCTTTAGTACCAGCAACGGCACCTTCAGGGCGAGCTAATACAAAGTGAATAATATTTTCAGTTAAATCAGAGTCACCTGAAGTAATAAATCTTTTTGTGCCGGTGATGTGCCATGTGCCATCTGGTTGCTTAACAGCCTTTGAACGACCTGCACCGACATCACTTCCAGCATCTGGTTCGGTGAGCATCATGGTTGCGCCCCATTGCTTGTCCACCATTAATTTTGCAATCTTCTTTTGCTCAGGTGTGCCAAAGACATATGCAACATGTGCAAAGGCAGTTCCGGAAGCGTAGATATGAATTGCAGGGTTTGAACCTAAAACCATTTCAGCAATTGCCCATCGAATTGATGGTGGAATTGCTGTGCCACCTAATTCAACTGGTGCATCAATTCGCCACCATTCATTATCCATAAATGTTTTGTAAGATTTTTTAAATGACTCTGGCAGTTTTGCTTCGCCAGTTTTTGGATCAAACTTAACCTCTTGTCGATCACCATCAATGAATGAAGCAGCTAAATCATTTTCTGCCATTCGCTTAACCTCTTCGAGCATACCCATAGCTGTTTCGCGATCTAGATCTTTATAAATAGATTTTCCTAAAATTGATTCACGTTCAAATAAATCAAAAAGGCAGAATTCAATATCCCGCAGATTAGCTATGTAATGGCCCATGGGATAAGCATGCTACCCACGAGTAACTTAATCAATACCCACCAGTAGGTTTCCCAGCCCTTTTGCCAACTTCAGGATAGGGTCAGCGACTGTGCTACTAAGTGATCGCGATATCCGGGCTGAAATCTCAGCTGGCCGGGTGAAGGTTGAACCTTTTACCGAGGCGATGGTGCAGCCATCAAGTGTTGATGTCAGGTTAGATCGATTTTTTAGAGTTTTTGAAAACCACAAGTATTCAGTAATTGATCCATCAACTGAGCAACCAGATTTAACCCGTGAGGTTGCAGTAACACCAGATGAACATTTTATTTTGCATCCAGGTGAGTTTGTTTTAGCAAGCACCTATGAAGTAATTACTTTGCCAGATGATATTGCCGGAAGATTAGAAGGAAAATCATCCCTTGGCAGATTAGGTTTACTAACTCATTCAACTGCCGGATTTATTGATCCAGGTTTTTCAGGACACATCACCCTTGAGCTTTCAAATGTTGCAAATCTGCCAGTTAAATTATTTCCTGGAATGAAAATTGGCCAACTTTGTTTAATTAAACTTTCATCTCCAGCTGAGCATCCATATGGATCAGCAGTTTATGGATCAAGGTATCAAGGCCAACGCGGGCCAACTCCTTCAAAGTCTTGGCTTAACTTTCACAAAAGCAAAATCGAATAATTTAATCTTGGTTTAAAAAGTGCAGTGTGAAGGTTGAGCCTTCACCAACTTTAGATTTAACACTGACATAACCACCATGTGCTTTCATTACTGCATCGACAATTGATAAACCAAGACCACTTCCTTCACCACTACTTCTTACTCTGGCCGGATCTGCTCGATAAAACCGTTCAAAGATTCGCTCTTGATCAGATTCTGATAACCCAGGACCGGTGTCGGTAACTGAGATCGTTGTTTCCTGCACACCTTGCATCGCAGTAATTGTTATCTTCGTGCCATCAGGCGTATGAGTTCTAGCATTTGCTAACAAGTTTGCAATGACTTGATGGATTCGCTGTGAATCTCCTAATACAAAGATTTCATTCTCATTTAAATCTATTTTAATTGGATGATTTGGCCCTGCGGCGGCAGCGGATGCAACAACTTCGGTGATCAAAGTATTTAAATCAACTGGATCCATAGCTAGCTCTCTAGATTGATCAAGTCGGGCAAGCAGGAGTAAATCCTCAACGAGTGAGCTCATTCGAATAGATTCTTTTTCAATTCGAGTGATTAACTCCTTAGTTTTATCCTCACCAACAACTGCGCCTTGGCGGTGTAATTCTGCAAAGCCTCGAATTGCAGTAAGTGGTGTTCTAAGTTCATGAGATGCATCTGCAACAAATCGACGCAATTTGCTTTCACTTGCAACTCGGGCAGTAAAGGATTCTTCAATTCGAGAAAGCATGGTGTTCAAAGAGGTGGTTAATCTACCAACCTCAGTATCTGGTTTTGCTGCAGGCAATCGAGCAGAAAGATCACCGGACGCAATTGCTTCAGCTGTATCTTCAACCGCTTCAAGTGGTCTTAATCCGATTGCAATAATCCACCTGGCAGCTAGTGCGATGGAAAAGAGTGCAATTAATCCTAAAATTAAAAAGAGAAACCTTAATTGACCTAAAGTTTTATCAACCTTCTCAAGTGAATCAGCAACAATTACTACACCCATTCCAGTCGGTAAAACTTGAGCAAGTGCGCGCACATCTGGTTGGTTATCTCGACCATTTATTGTAAAAGGCTTATTTTTATACTTTGCAACCTCAGCAACACTCATTCCAGTTACAGCAAAGTTTTTTCCACTTAATTCACCACCTACTTGGCCAATTAACTTTCCATCAACATCTAATAAAGTAATTGAGGTCGCAGATGGAACACCACGTAATGGCGCTAATAATCTAAANGGNGATTGGTTTTCATCACTTTCAAGGGGTGCAATTCCAGCACGATCTAACCTGCTTAATGAGGTGGATGAGATATCTATTAANTGATCATCAACTTGTGAGATCAAATATGTTCTAAGCGCTGCATTTGCGGCGAAATCAGAGGCAATAATTGCAAGACTTGCTAAAACCACCGAAGCTAAAATAAGTCGGTTGCGCAAGCTCCAGAGTGAGAGCGGAGTGCGCACCCGACTTAGCGGTGAATTCATCTGCTAATTGTGATCAATTACTTACCTGCTGGCAACCTTAACCGGTATCCCACTCCTCTTACGGTGTGAATTAGCGCTGGCTCATAAATATCAATCTTTTTACGAAGATAAGAAACATATGTCTCCACAATTCCCATATCTCCTCTAAAGTCATACTGCCAGACATGATCAAGAATTTGAGATTTACTTACCACGCGATCTGCATTGATCATTAAGTAGCGAAGCAGTAAGAATTCAGTTGGGGATAAATCAATTAGATTTCCCGCCCTTCTTACCTCATGAGTTGCCTCATCTAATTCAAGATCGGCAAATCTAATCTTTTCATCATCTGCTAAAACCTCAGTAACGCCGGTGCGACGAAGTAAAGCTCTAAGGCGAGCAACCAACTCCTCAAGTGAGAATGGTTTGGTTACATAATCATCGCCACCGATTGTTAATCCAGCGATCTTGTCCTCAACTGAATCTTTGGCGGTTAAAAACAGAACACCTACGTTGTGTCCTTCACTTCGCAATTGGCGACAAACCTCAAAGCCATTTTGATCAGGCAACATCACATCAAGAATTAATGCATGTGGTTTGAACTCTTCAGCAATTTGTAGAGCTTGGGAACCAGAGGCTGCAGTTCGAACATCAAAGCCAACAAACTTTAAACTGGTGGCAATTAGTTCGCTAATGCTGTTCTCATCATCTACAACGAGAATTCGCTGCGTACTCTGATTAACTTCTTGGTTACTACTTACTCTTTCTTTAAGAGTTGTCATTTGGCATCACCTCGAGATAGATGATTATCTACTATCCTGAGTATTAACTGAGAATATGGGGTGGTTTAACTAGGTCTTTTCACGCTGCGCAGCATAATTTGAGCAACATCTAAGACCTCAACGGAGCTCTGCTTGGCCACCATTCCATCAGAGACCATAACCCGGCAAAACGGACAGCCAACTGCAACCTCCTGCGCTCCAGTTGCGATCGCCTCATCAACTCGGTTTAGGTTAATTCGCTCACCGATTTTTTCTTCCATCCACATTCGCCCGCCACCTGCGCCGCAACAAAATGATCGCTCTTTATTTCTTGGCATCTCATTAACCTCAACACCAGCAGATTCCAATAACTCCCGTGGTGGTTCATAGATTTGATTGTGTCTGCCTAAGTAACAAGGGTCATGATAGGTAAGTTTCTTTGCATCCTCTTTTGCTGGTGCAATTGGTTTTAACTTTCCTTCTTTAACCAATTGGTTTAACAGTTGTGTGTGGTGAACCATTTGCAATTCAAAACCTTGTTGCTTGTAATCTCGACCAATTGTGGTGAAACAATGTGGGCAGGTAACAACAACCTTTTTAACACCACGAGTGCCAAAGGTTTCTTGAAGAGTTTCAATATTTTCTCTAGATAATATTTGATATAAAAATTCATTACCACTTCGTCTTGCCGGATCTCCCGAGCAGGTCTCTCTCTTTCCTAAGACACCAAAGGTAACTCCGGACATATACAAAAGCTCAGCCACTGCCTTGGTTGTTTTCTTTGCCCGCTCTTCATAAGCACCTGCGCAACCAACCCAAAATAAATATTCAACATCTTCTGGAATTACTGAATCAATTATCGTAATTGGAAAATCAACCTCTTTAGTCCAAGCATCTCGGTCTACTCGATTAGCACCCCAAGGATTTCCTGCCTTTTCTAAATTACGGAAAGTATTTCCTAACTCAGTTGGAAACTCAGACTCCACCAACACTTGAAACCTTCGCATATTAACAATGTGATCAACATGTTCAATATCAACTGGGCACTCTTCCACACATGCACCACATGTTGTGCAGGACCATAAAACATCTAGCGAGATGGCATTCTCATGAGCATTACCAACTATCTTGGTAGTAGCCGCCGCTTCCGTTCCAACCTTTGCAAGTGCGTGATCTCGCATCGCCATGATTAAAAGCTTGGGAGATAATGGTTTTTCAGTATGCCAAGCCGGGCACTGAGATTGGCATCTGCCGCACTCGGTGCAGGTGGACATATCAAGTAGGCCTTTCCAAGATATATCAGCTGCTGTTCCAATTCCAAATACATCATCCTCTTTTGGATCTTCAAAATTAATCTCATGTCCATGGGAGATCATTGCCGGCAATGGGCCGAGCGCATTTAATTTATTTGGATTTCGCTTAAAGAACACATTGAAGAAAGCTAAGAATCTGTGCCAAGCAATTCCCATAGTTAGGTTGATACCAACCACAATAAACCAACTCATCGAAACTACAATTTTTGAAAAAGCAATAATTTGAATTAAGTTTTCAATCTGAGTAGTTGAATACTTTGCAAAGAATAAAACTGCTGGGTATGAGATTGCATAATGCCAATTCCAGCTATCAACACCAAGTAGCGCACCTTCCAAGCCGCGCAGTGCGATAACACAAAAAACAACTGCCAAAATCGTCGCCTCAACATAGTAAGCCTTTTTATTTCCAGATCCATAAAACCTTGATTTTCTGCCCGGTCTAAAGATCCGGGTTGATTGTCTAATTCCAATTAACGCAACAATTCCAACTCCAGTTGCGGCTGCGATAAGTTCAACAAAAAATTCATAACCAACAAAGTGGCCAATTATGGGAAGTGCGAACTCTGGATTAATTAATTGACCATATGCGGTGATTAAAGTTCCAAGCAATGCGCCAAAACCAATCATCACAAACCAATGTGCAAAACCGGTTACTGTGAAGTTAAGCATTTTGGTGTGAGATAAAATCTCCACCACCATATTTTTAAAACGCTTACCCTTATTGTTAAAACGTGATGGATCACTTTGACCCTTTGATATTTTTTTAAATAATTCAAAGCTGCGGTAACCAAAAATGCCAACTGCAACTGCAGTAAATAAAAAGGCGATTAGGGCGAGCACGGCTTAAGGGTAGGTCAGAGGAGCGGTTTTAGCGGGCAAAACTTATCCACAACACTTATCCACCGTGTGGAGAATTACAGGGTTGTAATTAGTGCCAGCGGGTGGCAAGGGTAAAACCAATACCCACAAAGCTAAAGCCAACCATCATGTTCCAGGCGCCGATGCCTGGGATTGGATATCTAGTGCCGCTGATGTAGAAAACCACGATCCAGATCAAACCAAGCAGGAAATTTGCCAGCATAACTGGGGCTAGCCACTTTGGGCTTTCAATCTTGTCGTTGGCAGCAACTGCAAGTTCAGCCTCTGGGGCTACCTTCTTGCGCTTGCGGACCTTATCTCGGACCTTTGACTTCGGCATGGTGGCAGATTACTACACAATTGGCCTATGAGCACCACACCCTGCAAAATATTAGTAGTCGATAATTATGACTCCTTTGTTTTCAACCTGGTCCAATACCTGCAGCAATTAGGTGCGCAGTGCACTGTGGTTCGCAATGATGAGATCAAAGTAAGTGAAGCTGATAAATATGACGGGGTATTAATCTCACCAGGGCCTGGCACACCAGAGGCAGCTGGCATAAGTGTTGAATTAGTTAAGTACTGTGCTGAGAAAAAGATTCCACTCCTTGGAGTTTGCTTAGGACATCAAGCAATTGGTGTTGCATATGGGGCAACTGTTTCACGAGCACCTGAGTTGTTGCATGGCAAAACTTCAGTTGTTACTCATTCAAATAAATCTGTCTTAGAAAATATCCCCTCCCCTTTTACAGCAACTCGATATCACTCACTTGCGATTGAGAAAAACACATTACCGGCAGAGCTTGAAATAACTGGCGCAACTGAATCAGGAGTTGTGATGGCGGTGCAACATAAAACATTGCCAATCTGTGGAGTGCAGTTTCATCCAGAATCAGTTCTTACCGAACATGGTTATCAAATGATTGGAAACTGGTTAGAAATTTGTGGTGATAAGGGCGCTCGCGCAAGATCTGAGGGTTTGTCGCCAGTTGTGATTAGAGCTTAATTTTTATTAATTGTTATTGTCACAATACTTCCAATAGTTTTTGTTGCACCAGCCTCCGGTGCTTGTGCCAAGATCTCACCGACTGGCTTTGTTGGATCTGAAGCTGTGATCTCTCTAATTAAAAATCCTGCTTGAGTTAAAACAGTTTTAGCACCAATTTCATTTAAGCCAACCAAAGATGGTACCTGCACATTTCCACTTGCAATCTCTAGCACTACGCCACTGCCAGCGGTAATGGTTGTGCCAGGGACTGGATTAATACTTATTACAACACCAGGTGCTTGATCTGAATCCACGGCAATTGTTTGAGAAATTAACAAGCCTGCTGAAGTTAATCTATATCTTGCCTCTTCAAGAGATAAGCCAATTAAACCAACAGGAACAGTGGTATTTCCAGGCCCGTCAGAAAGGGTCAAGGTAACGCTGCTGCCAGCAACTGCATCTGATGTGGCAAGAGGTAATTGAGATGCAACTCTATTAATTGGAATTTTTGGATCAGGTGCGCGTTCAATATTGATATTAAAGTTCCTTAATAATGCCTTTGCCTCATCCTCAGTTAAACCAACCACATTTGGCACCTTCAAAGTTTGTGAACTTGGAGATGTGGCAAAGTAACCAAAGCCAAGCAAAGCAACTAGCGCAACTATTAATCCAACTGTTGTAAACACTCGGCGGCGCGGAATAACTTTTTTAATTCTTGTTGTTACCGGCTCACCCTTTAGTAAATGTTCTAAATCTTCAAGCATTGCCTGCGCATCTTGATATCTATTTGCAGGATCTTTCGCCAGCACAACATCAAGTAGGCGATCTATGTTTACATCTAAGTCAGGAACTAAATTTGAAGCAGGTGTAATTGGTGCTGAAACATGTTGGTAGGCAACTGAGACTGGAGTGTCACCGGTGAAAGGCGGCCGGCCAGTAAGTAACTCATACATAACACAACCAAGTGAGTAAAGATCACTTCGACCATCTGCAACCTCACCAGTTGCTTGCTCTGGAGATAAATATTGCGCTGTGCCAACCACATTCCAAGTACTTGTCATTGTTGCGCCAATGTCATCTGTGGCACGTGCGATTCCAAAATCCATCACCTTGATATCGCCACTTTCTGTAATCATGATATTTCCTGGCTTAATATCTCGATGCACAATGCCTTTGTTATGTGAATAATCTAAAGCTTGCAAAATTCCTTTAATTATTTCTAATGCTCTGTTTTGTGGAATTTGGGTAGTTTGCATTAATTGTCTAAGAGTTACACCACCAATTAACTCCATCACAATATATGGTGAATCATTTTCTTCACCTGAGTCATAAACTGCAACAATTCCTGGGTGATTTAATCCACCAGCAGCTAATGCTTCTTTCTTAAATCTAGCCACAAATGCTGGATCCTTTGCAAGATCTCGACGCAAAACCTTTATCGCAACCTGTCGATCAAGTCTGGTGTCTAAACCAAGATAAACATCTGCCATGCCGCCGGTGCCAATCATTTGGCGAACCAGGTAGCGACCATCTGCTAATTGATTTACAGAGCTATTCATTAGCAGCTCCAAATCTTTTAACTGGCTGAGTTATCTCTTGCGAGATTAACTGGCTCCAAATAATTGTGATGTTATCCGGGGCCCCTTTAGCTCTTACTTCAGCAATTAAAGCAGGAACCACCTGATCATTCTCATTTGCTTCAATAATCTTTGAAATTTCATAATCGGATAAAACATTGGTCAAGCCATCACTACACAACAAATATTGATCATCTTTTTTAATCTCATAACTTACTAAAATTGGATCAATCCCAGAGTCACCCATTAACGCTTGAGTAAGTAATGAACGTTGCGGGTGATCAATTACCTCCTCCGGTGTTAAACGCCCCTGATCTAGCAACTCTTGCATAACTGTGTGGTCATAACTTAATTGTTCAAGTTTATTTGCGCGGTAGCGGTAGCAACGTGAATCACCAATATGTAGCAACTCAAGATTTTCTCCTGAAATATTCAAAGCAGTTAATGTGGTGCCCATGCCAGATAAATCTGGATTGCTCTTACTTTTTTCTAAAATCTGATTATCAATTTCATGAGTGATATTTAAAAACAGATCCTCTTTAGATTCACTATCAATATTTTCATCAGCTAATAAAGGTTGTAATTTGAAAAGGGCATTTACTGCAATGGATGAGGCAACCTCACCACCAGCATGACCACCCATGCCATCGGCCACAGCAATTAAATTTGCAGCAGTCAGCGCTGAATCCTCATTGCCATCTCGCACCAAACCAAGATCTGTTTGCGCAAAGGAGTTAAACTGCCATTTCATAGAGCCAATCTCACCACATATTTGATTTGAAAAAGAAGGGGCGCCAGATAATGCTGATCTATGCCCATCGAGGTGGTGCTGGTGAATTTCCGGAAGGGAGTTTGCAGGCTTATTTAGGTGCGATCAAAGCTGGATCAGATGGTTTTGAGTGCGATCTTAGGTTAACCAAAGATGATCAGATAATTTGTTATCACGATCCAACTACCAAGCGATTATCAAAGCTAGATCTAAAGATCGCAAATACCACTTTGTCACAACTAAAAGAGCAGGTTGACCCACTTGGCTTTGTTGAACTACTTGAGTTAGCAATTGCTAACAAAAAAGATTTAGTAATTGAGTTCAAGCACCCAGTGCCAAGTAGAGGGTTAATTGAAAAAAAGACTCACCAACTTCTTAACCAGTATGCAGAGCAAATTAAATCAAGCGGAATAAAGATTTTCTTAATCTCCTTCTCATTTCTTGCCACACTTCGAAACAAAAAAAGCTCACATCAAACTGGATTTTTGATAAACAGAAAATATCTAGCAAGAGTTAATCCCAGCCAAGTAGTTGCAGCTAATCTTGAAATTATCAAAGCAGACCATAATTTTGTTTCAACTCAGAAAAAGCGGGGCAGGAAGGTAATGGTCTGGACGGTAAATGAACCGGAGGATCTAATACTTTGTAAAAAACTTGGCATCGATGCGGTAATCACCGATTATCCGGCGCGAGCCCGTTTAACACTCGGCTACTCTTAAGCCATGTCAATTAAGTATGCCTACTTAGGACCAGCTGGAACATTTACTGAAGCTGCCCTATTAAAAATCACAAATCAGGGCGATCAATTAATTGCGTATGCAAATGTCACAGCTGCCCTTAATGCGGTCAGAAATGGCGAGTGTGAAAAAGCATTAGTGCCAATTGAAAACTCGATCGAAGGAGTTGTGGCCAGAACTTTAGATGAGTTAGCAATTGGTGAGCCATTGGTAATCACAGCAGAGACCACATTGCCAGTTTCATTTGCCTTAATGACATTACCAAATACAGATGCAAAGCAGATTAAATCAATTGCCACCCATCCACATGCAGAGTCTCAATGTAGAAGTTATATTGCAAAGAATTATCCAAATGCGCAGATCATTGAAACCGCCTCAACTGCGGCGGCGGCAAAAGGTTTAATCAAAGGTGATTACGACGCAGCGATTGCAGCGAGTATTGCAGCGAAAAATTATCAGCTAAAGATTATTGATGAAAACATTGGAGATAACACTGGTGCGGTAACAAGATTTGTTTTAGTGGAAAAGCCTGGCAAAACCCCAACCCCATCTGGCCGGGATCGCACCTCACTTGCTGTCTTTATTGCAATCGATCATGCTGGTGCTTTGCTTGAAATTTTAAATGAGTTTGCAAAACACCAAGTGAATTTAACTTTTATTCAAAGCCGGCCTACCGGGGTTGAACTTGGCCACTATCACTTCATTATTGATGCCGAGGGGCATATTCAAGATGCGCCGGTAAGTGCTGCGCTGGCTGGGCTTAAACAAATTTGTGAGGATATTCGTTTTCTAGGTTCCTATCCTCAAGCAAAGTAATCGGTAGGCTACTTTCATATGATCGATTTAAAAGCATTACGTGAAAACCCAGCGGCCTTTAAGAACTCTCAAAAGGTGCGCGGGGAGGATCCAGCTATTGTGGATCAATTACTTGCAGCCGATGATGCAAGGCGTGAGGCAATATCTGAGTTTGAATCATTAAGAGCAGAACAAAACACATTATCAAAAGCAGTTGGTGCGGCTAAAGGAGATGAGAAAAACTCATTACTTGAAAATGCCAAACAACTTGCCACAGCGGTAAAAAGTGCCGATGCAAAGCGAGCTGAAGCAGAAGAGGCGGCAAACAAGCTTGCACTTTTAATCGCAAATTTAATTGATCCTGCAGCACCAATTGGTGGTGAGGCAGATTTTAAAGTTATTGAAAAAGTTGGCACACCACGTGATTTTAAAGCTGAAGGTTTTGAACCAAAAGATCATGTTGAAATCGGCAAGATTATTAAAGCAATTGATACTGAGCGTGGTGCGAAGGTGGCTGGCGCTCGCTCTTACTACCTAACAGGTGTTGGTGCATTACTTGAGTTGGCGTTAGTTAATTACGCAATCTCACTAGCGGTTAAAGCCGGATTTATTCCAATGATTCCACCGGTGTTAGTAAAGCCGGCAGCCATGGAGGGAACAGGATTTTTAGGGCAAGCTGCTGAAAATGTTTACCATCTAAAAGAGGATGAACTTTATTTAGTTGGAACATCTGAGGTACCACTTGCGGCCTATCACATGGATGAAATTTTGGAGCAATTACCAATTCGCTATGCCGGTTATTCACCATGCTTTAGAAGAGAGGCTGGTAGTTACGGTAAAGATACTCGCGGAATTATTAGAGTGCACCAATTTGAAAAGGTTGAGATGTTTACTTTCTGCAAACCAGAGGATGCTCAAGCCGAACATGAAAAATTATTAAAATGGGAAAAGGATTTCTTTGATTCACTTGAGATTCCTTATCAAGTAATTGATGTGGCAAGTGGTGATCTTGGTGCAAGTGCGGTTAGAAAATTTGATATTGAAGCATGGATTCCAACACAGCAGGCATATCGTGAAGTAACCAGCACCTCTAATTGCACCCAATTCCAAGCTCGTCGATTAAATATTCGGTATAAAGATGAGAAAGCAACTAAGCCAGTTGCAACATTAAATGGCACATTAGTTGCAGTTCCCGCACAATCGTTGCTATTTTAGAAAATTATCAACAAAAAGATGGCAGCGTTAAGGTGCCAAAGGCATTAATCCCATTTATTGGGATGGATACCTTGGTTTGCGCGTGAGTGTTTTAAAACCTGTTACTGGTAAACGTCCTAAATTAATTGCAACTGATCTAGATGGCACAATCGTTGCTCACTACGGATTTATCTCTGATCGAACAAAAATAGCTTTTGCTGCAGCTCATGCTGCTGGGATTCATATCTATTTCATCACCGGTCGTCCAATTAGATGGATGAAAGAGATAAAAGAAAACTTTAATTTTGGATTAGGAGTTTGTGGAAATGGTGCATTGCTTTATGACTTTATTAATGAAAAAGTATTAGAAGAGTGGTCTTTTTCGATTGAAGCACAACTTGAAACTGTTAAAAGGCTTCGCCAGGTTATTCCACCTGTTTCATTTGCAACTGAAATTGGCGAAGATTTTTTAAGAGAGAAGAAATATGTGCCAAGGTGGGATATTGGCGAAGATAATGTTGGCGTAGATTTAATTGAAGAGGTAATCACCGCACCCGCCTTAAAAATGTTGGCAAGATGTAGTGATGGTGAGTTTTCATCAGATGAGATGTTGGCACTTGCTAGTAAAGCTCTAGAGGGAATTGCCACCGTTACTCATTCAAACTCAACCGATTCATTATTGGAAATTTCTGCAGTGGGTGTAAGCAAAGGTGCAACACTTTCAAGAGTTGCCGGCCGATTAGGTTTGACTGCAGATGATTGTGTGACATTTGGCGATAATCCAAATGATTTTTCAATGCTCTCTTGGGCTTCAAGATCCTGGGCGATGGCAGATGGCCACCCAGATTTAATGAAATATGCAAAGTTTCAAACCGATCCACACCAAGAAGATGGTGTGGCAAAGGTGATTGAGCAGTTACTACAACTTCCCGAATAATCAAGCCGTAAATTTTGGCGCCACCGCGATTGCGGGTAAGTTTGTCCACGGAGGGCTCGCATAGCGGCCGAGTGCACCGGTCTTGAAAACCGGCAAGGGAAACCTTCGTGGGTTCAAATCCCACGCCCTCCGCCAGATTTATTTAGTTTGTGGTTGATTTCATATCCACTCAGCGCACTCTCACCTAGCGCATACCAATTACTGCGAGCAAACTTAGCCCATGGCATTAATCGATTCTGGAAAAGAAAAGACCGGTGTTTTTTCTACCACCCGTGCCAGCATCAACGAGCGCACCCTAAGAACTGATCGTTGGTGGTTACAACCAGCAATCACAGTCGCAGTTTTAGTTTCATTTATTATTTATGCAACCATCAGAGCTTTTGAAAACAAACATTACTTTGCAGAGCCATTAATCTCACCATTTTATTCACCATGTTTATCAACTGCATGTGTTGAAGGTGCCTCTCACTTTGGTACGCCAATTGGCAACATAACTATTGCCGGTTTGTTAATTTCACCTGCATTATTTATTTTGATCTTTCCATTAGGTTTTAGACTTACCTGTTATTACTACCGCAAGGCGTATTACCGTTCTTTCTGGATGTCACCACCTGCATGTGCAGTTGCAGAGCCACATAAGAAGTACACAGGTGAAACTAGAGCACCACTGATATTGCAAAATGGTCATAGATGGTTTTTCTACGCCGGATTAGTTTTCAACGTATTGCTTACCTATGACGCAGTGATCGCATTTAAAAATGAAGAAGGACAATGGGGCCACATGAGCGTTGGCACCTTGGTGCTCCTGCTAAATGCAACATTGCTTTGGCTTTACTCTGCCTCATGTCACACATGCCGTCACACAATCGGTGGCCGCTTGAAAAACTTCTCAAAGCATCCCGTTAGATATAAAGCTTGGACAGTTGTTTCAAGATTAAATCATTTCCATCCTAATTTTGCTTGGGTATCACTCTTTGGAGTTGCCTTTGCAGATTTCTATGTCCGCCAGGTCGCAAGTGGGGCCATTACCAATTTCTACTTCTTCTAAAGGGTAATCAAAGATGAGCGAGAAAATTCAAATGCAGCGTCACAACTTTGATGTTGTCGTTATTGGCGCAGGTGGTGCTGGATTAAGAGCTGCAGTTGAAGCCCGCAGCGCAGGACTTAGAGTTGCAATTATTTGTAAATCATTATTTGGTAAAGCCCACACCGTTATGGCAGAGGGTGGCGTTGCTGCATCAATGGGAAATGTCAACGAAAAAGATGGTTGGCAGGTTCACTTTAGAGACACAATGCGCGGTGGAAAGTTTTTAAACCATTACCGAATGGCTGAATTACATGCCAAGGAATCACCAGATCGTGTTTGGGAGTTAGAGCTTTGGGGCGCATTGTTTGATAGAACCAAAGAAGGAAAAATTTCACAACGTAACTTTGGTGGCCATGAGTATCCACGCCTTGCGCATGTGGGCGATCGCACCGGCCTTGAATTAATTCGTACCATGCAACAAAAAATCGTTTCTATGCAACAACAGGATAAAAAAGATCATGGTGATGCTGAAAGCTATTTGAAGGTATTCGCTGAAGTAACAGTTACTGAAGTTATTAAAGAAAATGGCAAGGTTGCTGGAGTTTACGGTTACCGCCGCGAAGATGGTGTTGAAGTTTTGTTTGAAGCACCAGCAGTTGTGTTGGCAACTGGTGGAGTTGGCAAAACTTTCAAAATTACCTCAAACTCTTGGGAAGGCACCGGAGATGGACATGCGCTGGCATTAAAAGCTGGCGGAAATCTTGTTGATATGGAGTTTTTACAATTTCACCCAACTGGAATGGTTTGGCCACCATCTGTTAGAGGAATATTAGTAACAGAATCTGTTCGTGGTGAGGGTGGAGTTTTAACCAATACCAATGGCGAAAGATTTATGTTCAAATACATTCCAGATGTATTTAAAGATAAGTATGCAGATAATGAAGCAGAAGCTGATCGTTGGTATGTAGATCAAGATAATAACCGCCGCCCACCTGAACTTTTGCCTCGAGATGAAGTAGCGCGTGCGATTAACACTGAGGTTAAAGCAGGTCGCGGCTCACCTCATGGTGGCGTTTATCTAGATGTTTCAAAGCGATTAACCGCTGAGGTAATTAAAAAGCGCTTGCCTTCGATGTGGCATCAATTTTATGAATTAGCTGGTGTTGATATTACAAAGGAAGCAATGGAGGTTGGTCCAACCTGTCACTATGTAATGGGTGGTGTTGAGGTAGATCCAGACTCTGCTGCTGCAGTTGGCGTTCCTGGATTATTTGCAGCTGGTGAGGTTGCAGGTGGCATGCATGGTTCAAATAGATTAGGTGGCAATTCACTCTCTGATTTATTAGTTTTTGGAAGAAGAGCAGGCGTCGGCGCAGCAGAGTATGTAAAGCAATCAACTGCGGTAAAGGTTTCAGAAAGTTCAATAAAGGCTGCTGCTGAGCGAATTGCAGCACCATTTAAGCGAACTGGTGGCGAGAATCCATACACCTTGCACCAAGAGCTACAAGAAATTACTCACAACTTAGTTGGAATTATTAGAACTAAATCTGAATTACAAGATGCAATCAATAAGATTGCCGATATTAGAAAACGTATTGAAAATGTCTCTGTGGCTGGCGACCGGCTATTTAACCCAGGATTTCATCTTTCCTTTGACCTAGATAATATGTTGTTGGTTGCAGAGAGCACAGCAAAATCTGCAATTGTTCGCGAAGAATCCCGCGGTGGTCATACCCGCGATGATTTCCCAACAATGGATCCAAAGTGGCGATCACTAAACAATATTGCATCCTTTAATGGCAAAGAGGTTTCAGTTAAACAACAAGCACTACCATTTATGCCAAATGAACTATTTGATCTATTTGATATTCATGAGTTAGAAAAATATATGAGCAAAGATGAATTACCAAAGGGTGCGGGGGCCAAATCATGAGTAAACAAATTAAGTTAAAGATTTGGCGTGGAGATTCAAAGAATGGCGGCTTAACCGATGTTGAGGTTGAGGCAAATGAGGGTGAAGTGGTTCTAGATGTAATTCACCGCGTGCAAGCAACTCAAATGGGCGACCTAGCAGTTAGATGGAATTGCAAAGCTGGAAAGTGTGGCTCTTGTTCAATGGAGATTAATGGCAAGCCAAGACTTGCTTGCATGACACAGGTAGCAAATTTTGAAGAGGGTGAAACTATTACCATCACTCCACTTCGCGCATTCCCAGTAATTAAAGATCTAGTAACCGATGTTTCATTTAATTACCGTAAGGCGATGGAGGTTGAGTCCTTCACTCCGCCAGCAGATTTAAAACCTGGACAAGCACGAATGGCTCAAGTTGATGTTGAACGAAGCCAAGAGTTTAGAAAATGTATTGAGTGCTTCCTATGCCAAGACACCTGCCATGTAATTCGCGATCATGAAGAGAATAAAAAATCATTTGCTGGTCCAAGATTCTTTATTCGTTTAGCAGAGCTTGATATGCACCCATTGGATATCTTGCGAAATCGTAAACAAAAGGCGCAAGAAGAGCATGGTTTGGGAATGTGTAACATCACCAAATGCTGCACCGAAGTTTGCCCAGAGCACATTCGAATTACAGATAACGCCATTATTCCTATGAAGGAGCGGGTAGTAGATGTTAAATACGACCCAGTTAGATGGCTTGGCTCAAAAATTCGCAAACGTGAGGGTATTGTTTAGTACGTGAATTTAATTGTCCGCCTAGTTGCAGGTGCACTTGGTTTTTGGGCAGCAACAACTTTAATCTCTGGCGTTAGCGTCAATGGCGGTGCCTGGAGTTACCTATGGGTGGCGCTGATATTTGGATTAATCAATGGCGTACTTGGTTCAATAATTAAGCTTTTAACTCTGCCGGCAATTTTGTTATCACTTGGTTTATTTTCATTTGTAATAAATGCTGCGATGTTGATGCTGACAGCAAGATGGAGTGATTCACTCGATGTAGTTGATTTCTGGTCTGCACTGTGGGCTTCATTAATTATTTCAATAGTTACCACAATTGTTAATCGAGCATTTAAAACAAAAAGCAATTAATTATGAGTGCTAACAACCAAATGCCATGTGATTTCTGTGGCGCACCATATGATCCAGTATCAACTAGATGGCTATGCCCAAACTGTCACATGAAAACTAACTGTTGTGATGGCGCACCATGTGAAATTGTTGAGGTTAAAGAGAGCGCTAAAAGCTAAATTACTTAAGTAGCTTTGCCATATACGCTTCAACCTCATCTGGATGACGAGGAAGAGCATTACTCATAATCTTTGCACCAGATTCAGTAACCAAAATATCATCTTCAATTCGCACACCAATTCCGCGATACTCTTCNGGNAATAANNTGTCATCTGGTTGAATATAAAAACCTGGCTCAACAGTTATCAGCATTCCAGCTTCAAGCACTGCTTCGGCATACTGTTCTTTTCTAGCATGCGCGCAATCATGAACATCAATACCTAAATGATGACCAGAACCACAGACCTGCCATCTTCTGTGTAAGCCGCCCTCTGGTTTTAAAGAGTCCTCAACTGAAATTGGTAATACACCAAGCTCTGCTGCACCCTTTGCGATCTCAACCATGCAGGCATTATGGAAATCTTTAAATTTGGCGCCCGGTTTAACCGCTGCAATTCCAGCTTGTTGGGCCTTATAAACAATCATATAGATCTGGCGTTGAGCCTCGGTGAACTTTCCATTTACTGGAAATGTTCTAGTGATATCTGCGGTGTAGTGGGATTCAACCTCAACACCAGCATCAATCAAAATTAAATCACCAGGTAAAACATCGCCATCATTTTTAATCCAATGCAAAACACAAGCATGAGCGCCAGAGGCAACAATGCTTGGATAACCAAGATCATTTCCTTCAAGACGTGCCCGACCATAAAAAGCAGATTCAATTACTCGCTCACCTCTAGGAACTGAGATGGCAGCTGGGAAAACACGGATCATGTCAGCAAAACCACGAACCGACACATCAATTGCTTTTTGCATTTCATCAATCTCATATTGATCTTTAACAATTCTCATCAGTGAGGTGAAGTTTAAAAACTCCTTTTCCTTCTCTTCATTCTCAGCAACTAGCCCGTCTATATGTTTATCTTCACCACGAATAATTAAAGTATCTTTCTTATTTGCCAAAAACTCTTCAATAGATTCAATTTTCTCAGTCTTAAGGCCATACTTAGTTTCAGTCTCTTCTAATGTCATTCGCCGGCCGATCCAAAATTCACCGTGGCGGGCATTCTTATAAAACTCATCACTATCCCGTGGTGATCTTGGGTGAATAAATAACAGCGCGTCATGACCAGATCCATTTGGTTCCATTACAAAGAGTGAATCTGGCACGCAATCTAAGGAAATTATTCCAGTAAACCAGCTGTATGCAGAGTGAGCGCGGAATGGATAATCAGAATCATTGCTGCGAACCTTTAGCGAACCTGATGGGAAAATTAATCTAATACCTGGATACTGCTTAGATAATCTCTCGCGGCGAATTTTTGTAAATGGAATTGATGGATGTGGTTTAACCCCGGTAAGTGGTGATGGAGCCCAACCGATTTTCATAAACTCGGTCATTGCATCTGCAATCGGAATGTCGTGAGTTCTCACTTCTAGCGCCTTTTCATTACTGTTGGAGTTATTGGCTGAATTCATACCAGTAGCCTACTTCGTGGGCATAAATTGGCTACCCCTGCAAAGGGCGATAACCTTTACTCGTTGGAGACGTCGCATAGCCCGGTCTAGTGCGCCTCACTGCTAATGAGGTTAACCCCTAAAGGGTTTCGGAGGTTCAAATCCTCTCGTCTCCGCCAATGTTGTTAAGAGCTTTTAGAAATTGGGGGGAAGTTGCCTACCTATAAAGTTGCAATAGTTGGCGCAGGTCCGGCCGGTTACTTCACCGCGCAAGCCTTTCAAAAAGCACAAAGTGAAGATCTGTTATTTTCAATTGACATGATTGAGCGCTTGCCAACGCCGTGGGGATTAGTCAGAAGTGGCGTAGCACCAGATCATCCAAAGATTAAAACTGTTTCTAAAGTCTTTGAAAAAATTGCAAAAGAGGAACGATTTAGATTATTTGCAAATGTTGAGTTAGGTAAAGATATTTCGCTCAAGGATTTGCGCGAGCAATATGATGCAGTTGTTCTTGCTACAGGAGCTGCCCGGGGAAGAAAACTTGGTATTGCTGGTGAGGAATTAACAAACTCTTTATCAGCTGCTGATTTTGTGCCTTGGTATAACTCTCACCCAGATTACGTTCAAACCGAGGTGGATTTATCTTGTGACACAGCTGTTGTAATTGGTGCTGGAAATGTAGCAATGGATGTGGCAAGAATTTTGGCAATTGATCCAGTCGAGCTAGATCCAACAGATGTGGCTGATCATGCTTTGGTTAAGTTAAAAGAAAGCAAGATTAGAACTGTGATCATTTGCGGCCGACGTGGACCTGAGCATGCCGCCTTTACCGCCCCTGAACTTCGTGATTTACCAAAGCTGGAAAACACCGATGTTTATATTGATGAGAAGCAAATTGCAGATGCGATTGAGCGAGTTGAATTACTTGGTGAGGTTGAAAAAGATCTAAAAAATAATATTGAGGCAATGAAACTAATTGCTGAGCATTCGAAAAAAGGTGTTGCTAGAAAGCTTGAGATTAAATTTTTGTCAGCCCCACTAGAAATCAAGGGTGATCAAAAAGTTGAAGAGGTAGTTTTTGCAATTAACAAGGTTGAAAATGGCAAAGTAGTAGCTACTGGTGAGAAATTCTCTATCAAGGCAGGTTTAGTAATCACTGCCATCGGTTATGACTCTGTGGAGTACTCAGGAGTAAAAATTGAGAATGGCAGAATTGAAAATATTGCTGGCCATGTTGAACACAATGTATATACAACTGGATGGGCAAAGCGCGGGCCAACTGGAGTAATTGGCACAAATAAGAGTGATTCAAATGATGTTGTGGATTTAATTATTGAAAATCTAAAAGATCCAAAAGAAAGTGAGGGCATCACTGCCCTGCTTAAATCTGGGCATGAGGTTATTGATCAACTTGGCTGGGAAAAAATAAATGCCTCTGAAGTTATTTCAGGTGAAATTGCTGGAAAACCTCGTGTAAAAGAGGTGGATTGGAAGCGGCTAATAAGTTTGGGAAGGTCTTAATAAATCGCTAGACTTCCCATCGCTTTACAACTTTGCGCCCGTAGCTCAACGGATAGAGCATCTGACTACGGATCAGAAGGTTCGGGGTTCGAATCCCTGCGGGCGC
>B570J14230_10000262_pt1 | contig 20260 bp, 26 predicted proteins | sample LakMenepilimnion_3_FD_14230 | JGI IMG/M metagenome (IMG submission 14230) | reverse complement strand
TTCCCGGTATTCTGAACGGATGTAAATGGGTGTAGATCGAGATGTCTGCTTCTGGAAAATTCGCCTTAACCCAAGCTTTATCGAGCGCAGGCAAAAGATGGCTAGGTTTATTATGGCGAAGAATGCCATAATGCAAACCCCTATTACCAGTCGTATAACATACATAATCGTATCCCATTCCTTTCAACTTGCTAGAGGCCCTTCGGGCGGCGTCTTCGTTGTCGAAGTCGAGCCAGAGCCTTTCTGACCATACAACACCTTTAAATCCCTTAGTAGTTCCTGCCTGCTCAATCGCCTCTGCGGTTCCCTTCGTAACCTGGTAGAGAGAGCAAAACCCTTCGCTGTTAATCTCACTGAGTACCAGAAAATGAGGGCTAGAGCCATAATTAGCGGTAGCAGAGTAAAGACTATAGATGTAGTCCACACGATTCCTCCTTACTGAAGTAAATGTTTATAACGGTTAATGAATTCAATTTTGTCGTTTGCTAACAAATTAGCTATGTACTGATCTCCACCGGCAAACTTAGGAGCAGTGATCATAGGGCATTTGTGAAATTGCAACTTTACAGAAAAGAATCCAAGACTAAGCTCTTGAACAGGACCGTACCCTGACAAAGATTTATCACATTTTAAGTTAACTTTACGGTCAGCAAACTTAAGTCGGATAGCTTCATCACCATTCATCCATAATTCATCAGCTACAAGCTTTTCATAAGCTTCCAAAGTCATACCGGATCTTTGCGCAATTCCTTTGTTAATATCGGAAAGATACTTAGCTAGGAAGTTAGCAAATGTAAGAAATGAACCTGGGATATTACCGCCGATTCCTCCTACGGATGCTCTATGGCTCATCATAATAGTGGCGTCTGTAACAAGCCTGTCATTAAGCTTTTGGCTAGTAACAAAGCTCATACTTGCGCTAAAAAGACTGATAGTATGGACAGGACGTCCCAATCCTTTAGCCACTTCAATCATGTTAAGACCATCTTGAATGCTTCCACCAGGGGAATTCAAAACAAGATAAATAGGCTTACCTTTTCTCAGGTTCTTGTCTTTTTCTAACAATTGCTCTTGCACAGTGGCTACGGTAGGCCCAAAAATAGGCATATTTAAAGCTACTGTGTTTTCCTCAGATAACATAATTACTTCTGAACCACGAGATTTAACACACATTCCTAACATTATCGATAACAGAACTAAGGGGATTAGTTCCATTATTAATTGTTTTCCAGATCGTCTTTTCATTTGTTCTCCATTGTTAAAACATTATAACAAACCTTTATCATAATGTCAATTATTATTCTTCTTCGTTTTTTAAACCTGCTAAGGTATTAAAAGTCTTTGCTTCTGCTTTAATTTTTACACACAAGCCTAACTCATGATTTAAAACGTTGAGGGTGGCTCCATATATTTCTCTGAGTCTTTTGGCTTGCTCTTTAGGTACTTGATTGCTGGTACTATCGTGACAGTCAAGTAGGATAGGCTTGATTTCAATGCCTTCCTCTTTGCAACGCCGGTAGATACTAAGCACCCATAGTACGAGTACGTCGTGCGCACTACTTTGTATAAATCTGTTAGATAAGTCTTTATATTCCGGATCGGGTACACGTATTATCCTCCCTATTACATTTCTAAGATAACCTTGATCTCTATTAACTTCCCGTAATTGGTAGTTAAACTTTTTGACAGCGTCAAACTTACGCCAATAAGCTTTTACGTATTCGTCTGCTTGTTCGACAGTAGTCGGTATGCCTTCTTTTGTAAGGTTTTTAGCCACTGTGTGTTTTGTACCTGTATACTGTACTGCAAGCTGAATAACCTTAGCGACTTTACGCTGCTTAGCAAATCTCTCTTTAACTTCCGTTGTGATTGGTATATTAGGATTATACCCATAGTGCAATTCCTTGTCATTCTTAAATAGCTCTAAAGCTAAGTCAAGATAAATATCACCTAACCCGTCCCTGAAGACTTTGAGGAGTGAGGGATCTTCACTGTAATGCGCCGTAATTGTTGGTTCGATTGCCGATAAGTCCGCGTGTACCCCAACATAGCCTTCATCACATTTAAGGTTTTTAAGTATAACTTTTTCATCAAAAGGGGCGTTAAGAAGATAAGGCTTAAAACCACTGAGACGATATGACACAGTCCCGCAAATGTTAAAACCAGGATGGAGCCTACCATCTCCACAACTTGACAAATAAGGTCCAGAGAAATTAGTAGATAAGGTGTTAGCTTTTTCATATTTTAAGTAAGCCTCCACAAAATTACTTGGGATTCGTTTGATGCTGTCCCCATCCACACTAGGTTTGCCTGATTCAGTGAAGTTAGTGGGAGTATGGCCGAGCTTTTCAAAAAACAATTCCCTTTTGTGCGAGTCAGAATTGAGGTTAAACCTTTCCCATTTTTCTGGATGATTAGCATACCAAGCCTTGTTACTTTCTCGTTTATACTCGGCAATTCTACGATCTGCCCAGTCTTTTTCGAGGGACGCAATTTCATTCTTTAGCTCCTTTTGGAATCTAACCTTGGCAGCTTCTTTCACCCTTAATAATCTATTATGTGATTTTTCTAACCCTTGAACGTCAACTGTTACGCCAAGGTCTGTATTTTTCTGCAGCAAAATATTATACTGCATCATTTTTTCTAACATCCACCAATAATCATTGGTATCAAAAAATGGTGACAATTTCTTATACAATTCAATAGTGGAGTGGGCATCTAAAGCGGCGTATTTAGCTAATACTTCTAAATCAGCTAAATGCATGTCTTCGCCTTTTCCTTTACCTCCATTTGCTTTTATATTAGCTATTAGCTCTGTATTACCTTTCTCTGCGTAGCCCAGCAGCTCCACTTGGGCATCTTTAAGCCCATACGGCCTGGGACCTGCTGGTGCTGACGCTAAGTGCCACATAATACGGGTATCTGCTGCCCATTGAGTGTCTACTTTATACTGCCTGTCTATATGGCTTTTGTCGTAAGTAAAATTATGACCAACCAAGCGATAATCCAATAACACACTTCCAATATGATGTGCCAAGTCTTTATCGCAAGCCTCAATAAACGTATTCGTCTCTTTGTCATAAACTTTTAATGGTATGTAAACAGCTACTACGCCGTTCTTTGTTTTTTCCGGTGCAAGTGATATTCCTAAAATATGCCCTGGATGTGTCTCGATATCACATGCTAGAAGACCTTGCCATTCGACAAGTACTTCGTTTAATTCTCTTACTGATTTTATAATTTTATAATTCATGTAAGTAAAATGTCCCGTATAAGCCCGGGACCACGGCTATCGAGCCGATTCACATTCACGGCTATAAGTTACCCTTCAGCAGGGAATACCGCTCGAACACGCTTAGTTGGCTTTCCAAGGTATTCCTCGTCTACCAGGTAAATGGCAACGGGAGCGCCGGAAAGTGCATACGCTTCGTTACCAGCATCTTTAGGAGACTTAGGAATCGGGAATGCGTTAATAGCTTCGCTATCCAATCCGAATGCCTGAAGTCTTCGTTTAAGATTACTTTCACCATATTTCGTAGGTTCCATAGTACCATTGTCAGACAGCTTTGTCAAGACAATATTTTCGTACACAGGACGCTGCAAGCCAGCTACAGAATATTTCACTTCTACGCCAAAACTTCCAGTCTTGTAAGACTTAGGCGTGAAAGATTCTACAACCGCTGTACGGCGTTCTCCACGATCACCAGTGCTCTTTGAAAGAGGTACTGATTTAGTTGCTGTTTTTGTGCGTGTAGCCCAATTGCCACCAGCACTAGATGTGTTTGATTTACTCATCTTTGTTCTCCTTTGGTTTAATAAGATCCTTAATATCCTCTTTTAGTAGAGATATTACTATTTTGTAATGTATAGCAGTTAATAATGCTCTTACAAGTACAAATCCTAATACAAGTGCATATACCATCAATCCTAACTTAAGCGGGCTCATCATTTTTATCCTTTGTTGAAGCTAAATTAGCAAACCATACATCAGTAGAAGCTTCAGCATACTTCATAGCTTCTTCAGCAATTTGTCTAGGAGTTTTTACAAGTAGTCCACCCTCTCTAGTTATGATAGACTGTAAAGCAGCTCCAAACAAATGTAATTTAATTTCATGTTTAAAATCCATTAGTCATTCCTTTTAAAGCTTTTATGATCTTATTAAAAGTTTTAACCTTTAAATAAATTCGATTTGTAAGTTGAGGTCCTCCTAATGTGTTTTCAATAATAACAATGTCATCATTGTTATCTAAGAATAAAGTGACATATTTGTTAATTTTCTTTCTAACAATCTTCTTATGTCTAAATACTTCTGTCATACCATCACTCATTATGTATCTCCTTTTTTAATTCGTGTTCTTAATTGCATTTTTTTAGTCAAATCAGGACGCATATCGCGAATAGAGTCATATAGTGTGATTTCGCATTCACGCCCCTCAATGTCTGAAAAAGTAGCGTATATGGCAAAGTTAGCTGCTACTTCAGAGATGTCCACTTCTTCTACTAGCTCTTTTTCCATATAATCCATTAACATTCTCAAGTCATCTGTTTTAATTTTCATTCTTCATCCTCATCTTTCTTCATACGTTTATATTGCTCACAGAAAGGTGCTGCAGAACAGTAGCTCTTACAACGTGTGCTTTCTCCTGGTCTAAACTTGATGCTATGGTTAGGCCCAGCAGCTTCTAATGCTAGTTTAGCTGCCTCTTCGCTTTGAGTAAGTCTTACGGCTTTCTTTTGCCCTTTCTTCATCAAAGCCCATACATCAGGTTTTGCCCATCGATCTTCCGCTGAACATTCTGGTAATTGATCAGAGGGAAGAGAGGCGGCCTCTTTGTGCACCAACACGCGCTCACGCACATAAGCTGCCACCTCTTCATCAGGGATTAACGGCACGTCTAGCAGTACTACTTGATGTGCCGGATAGGGATCTCCTTCACGCATGTATTGATTTTTAGACCAATCACGCAATATAGCTACAATCTGCAACTTGTTTACTGTCTTACCGTGTTTTCGAAGAATATGGGCATAGATATTTAATTGCTTAGCATACTCTTCTGGAACACCGTCTCTTACTTTGTATACTGAAGTAAACTTATAATCTTGTAGAATTCCTTCTTTCAAAAGAAATCTATCCATTTGTCCGCTGACTTTCCAGCCTTCTACTTCGATTACAAGTCTTTGCTCAGCAATAGCTGTCTCTTCAGCTCTTTCAAGAATACCATGTACAACTTGACCGAGTAAGCTCCAAATTCTATCAGACACATCTTCGGTAAGTTGATCTTCATGACGAAGCTCAAGTGTTCGCATCTGAGGTGGCTTCAGCAGCGACGTGACAGAGATATCACAATCGCCGCTGCTGTAACCATCGTTAGACACGGCTTTAACTATTGGCTGAGGAAGATTTAACTTATTTGTCAATTTCATAGATACTATTATACCTCAAACAAAACAAAAAGTCAACTATCTTCTTCAGAATCATCAGAATCATCCATAAAAGCTAATTCATCAAAAGGCTCTTCGAGGTAATGCGAAAAGCTTTGTGAAGTAAGCTCTAAGTAGCCTTTCTCTGTAATAATAACAGTAGAACCAACTACAACATGTTTTAGGTCATGTGGATTGAAGTCTTCGAAAGTAACGCGTATAACGTCACCTTGTTCGTCCTCGATAAGACCTTCTTCGCCATCCCAATCAATCAATCTGCCAATATTTAATTCCATAGTACCTCCTGTTATGTTTGTATATTAACATAACGTTTTTACAAAAACAAGAATTATTTGTCAAGAATTTTGATCGTAATAATATCAACTACTTATAAAATAGTACTTGACAAGCTAAAAAATACTGGTATAATAACTACATATGTAACTTAGTAATACGCCACAATTATTATATATATTATGTAAGCGGCGTAATACTTATTGACTTTTTAAGTCTAATTTGGTATAATACATATATGAAGTTGAATAGAAAACAACGCAGAGCACTTAAGGCAAAAGGAGTAAAACTAATGAGATCAGAGGAACAACTGAAGAAAGACTACATTGATTTGTGTACTAAAGCTGGTGAGCTTCAGTATCAAATCGAGCAAATGAAGATTGCTCTTGTTGATATTAACAATAAACTTGTTGACGTTAACAAAGAATATGTAGAGCTTAAAAAAGCACAGCAACAAAAAGAACAATCCCAACAAGGAGCTGAGAATGTTTCGGAAAGCCAGACTGACTAAGTTAGCTCAAACCCCAGAAGCTTTTGAAGCACAGGCTGAGCAATTTCTATCCTCACAAGGATTTGAAGTTAATGCCGACACCAAAAAGCTATTTGCAGCTTTTGTCCAACATTTGCCTCAAAATGAAGATTCGTTTGACGCAGACCTTCTAGGCAAAATGATGAGAAAAGCTAAAGCAAACGAGCTAGCATTTTATCTGATGCATCCTGACAAAGCGCCAAAGAAAGAGCAAGCAAATGACGCAGAAGGAATTTCAAAAGCTACAGAAGAAGTGGTACAAAAAGTTAGCGGATAAAGGCTTTAAGGATATCGAGAACAGCGATGTCCCTGGCCATCCGTTAATTCATTGGGATAGTTTTCATTTTCAACAAATGTGGACTCCCCAATCCTTTTTGGAAAAGCAGAGGTATTTTGAATTAGCCGGTCAAATGCTTCATGATTTTAAATTCAAACGTAAGATTGATAAAGAAATCTGGAAGATGCATTGTGAAGGTAGACCTGCTAAGGAAATATCGGAAGCGGTAGAGTTACATACTAACACTATAAACAGGATAATTAGAAGATATGCAAGTTACATCAAATATGATCCTGGTTAGAGATGTTAGGGAAGAAGACCTACCTCTGATATATTCCACCTGGCTTTTAGGCTTGTATCACGGGTGTGATTGGTTTGGTAGAATTAAAAAAGATTCTTTCTTTGCCAATTACAAGGTGTCTTTGGAAAAAAGGCTCCCACACTGTACAATCAAAGTAGCAGCGTTAAAGGAAGATCCTGATGTTATTCTTGGTTATGTTTGCTACCGTGGTAATGTTCTTGATTGGCTTTTTGTAAAGAAAGCTTGGAGAAAAATGGGCATAGCTAAAATGCTTATGCCTCAAAATATAAATGTTTGTACGCATCTCACTAAAGTAGGGAGATCGTTAAAACCAAAAGAATGGGATTTTGATCCCTTTGTTTAGGAGTGGTATGAAAGTAAAATCAGTAGAAATCATTAATGCTATAACAATCCCCGGAACATCCGTTCTAGGTGCTATTTCTATTTTCCCTGAAAAGCATCCTGATGTATCTTTGTCTTTGGAATCTAATGGAGTGCTTGTAGAAAGCCGTGGTATCAGTGCTATTATTCCCTTGACAAATATTAAATCAGTAATTTTAGCACCAGAGGTACAGAGTGGACGATCTAAACAAACTGCTCAAAAAAGCTAGTGACGCGGTAAAGCGTGATATAAATCACATTTACCAAGAAGTGTCTACTAGGAAGCTTTCAGATAAGTCTGCCCGTGATTTAGTAGCTTATGTTAAATTATTGACAGATTTGTCTAAAGCGCAAAAAGAGCAAAAAGAAGAACTAGCAGCAGTACCAGATGACGAGCTTAAAAAGCTGGCAAAAGAATTATTAAATGAAACCCAATCTTGAACATGTATTAGGTGAGCTTAAAAAACGTAAGAGCAAACCGTTTAAGCTTGAGGATTTTCTATTTGATCAGCAATTAAAGTTTGTTGCAGACCCTAGCCGATTCAAGGTGGCAGTTACAACACGCCGTGCAGGTAAGACGGTGTCTTGTGCTGCCGACCTTGTTCATACTGCTGTAAACAACCAGGATACTATTTGTGTTTACATTACTCTTTCTCGTAGCAATGCTAAGCGGATTGTTTGGCCGGAACTCAAAAAAATAAATAGACAATTTGGATTGGGAGGCGTATTTAACTCTTCTGAGCTATCTGTGACTTTTCCCTCAGGTTCGACTATCTATTGCACAGGAGCAGCTGATAAAAGTGAAATTGAAAAATTCAGAGGACTTGCGATCAAAAAAGTCTATATTGACGAATGTCAGTCATTCCCTTCGTTTATTGATGAATTGGTTAATGATATTATCGGCCCTGCTTTGCTTGATCATGCCGGTACTCTTTGCCTTATCGGTACTCCTGGTGTTCTTCCTAGTGGGTATTTTTATGTATGTAGCCGCAGCAGAGATTGGTCTCAGCATTCTTGGGGTTTTTGGGATAATCCTTTCATATCTAAAAAGTCTGGGATGTCTCATCAGCAAGTATTTGAACAAGAATTAAAACGTCGTGGTGTGACAGCTGACAATCCAAGTATCCAAAGAGAGTGGTTTGGTAAATGGGTGTTGGATGTAGATTCTCTTGTATATCATTACAGTAAACATATAAATGATTATGATGAATTACCTATCGTTAAATGGAATTACATTCTTGGTGTTGACTTGGGTTATAATGACGCTGATGCCTTATGTGTTCTTGCTTGGAGTGAATCTAGCCCTTCGACTTATCTTGTCGAAGAAGTTGTCACAAAGCATCAAGGTATTACGGAGCTTGTTCAACAAATAGAGACACTTAGAATGCAATACGATTTTAGTAAGATCGTAGTTGACACAGGCGGTTTAGGTAAAAAGATTTCTGAAGAAATATCAAAGCGTTATAAGATATCAGTACAACCAGCTGAAAAGATTAGGAAAGTAGAATACATAGAATTAATGAATGATGCTCTACGCACAGGTAAGCTTAAAGCTAAAGAAGATTCTGTGTTTGCCCATGACTGTATGAGAGTGGAGTGGGATTTGGATAAAAGTACGCCTGATAAGAAAGTTATTAGCCGTAGGTTCCACTCAGACATTTGCGAAGCTGTTTTATACGCATGGAGAGAAAGCTATTCCTACACCCACGCACCTGTAGCTATTAAGCCTAAGTATGGGTCAAAGGAATGGCAGTTAGAAGAAATTACCCGTATGGAAGAGCAGGCAGAAGAGTATTTCAAGAATTTAGAAGATACTAATAAAAACAATGACTTTGGTGAGTGGTAGTGTGTTTATAGGCAATTTTAGTAGCTTTTTTAGCTATTTGCAGTAAAAGGACTTAAAATGCCTCTAAAACGTGGTAAATCTGAAAAAAGTTTTAAAGAAAATATCAAAACCGAAATGAGACACGGAAAACCTCAAAAGCAAGCTGTAGCAATTGCATACGCTGTAAAACGTAAAGCACAGAAAATGGCTGAAGGTGGAGAGGTTCGTAAACATAATGAAGAAAAATTAGCAAGAGCAAAGGAAGCTGGACATCCTATAAGAAAATTAAGTGCAGAAAAAGCATTAGCAGGTCAACCACATGTAGGGCATCCATATTTTAGTTCTCAACCAGAACCCCCCTATTCAAGAAAATTCGCAGAAAAATTAGGAAAACGCGAAGAAGAAAAATACGATTTAGCCCATGAAGCTGCTGAAAGAGCAGCAGATAAGGCAAGAGAAAAAGTCTACAAAAGGGAAGAAGCAAAAGATCGAGCCGAATACGGAATGGCTAAAGGTGGATTAGTCCCCGGCGTAGAACACCCTCATGAAGGAGAACCTATGAACAAGAAATTACACCCATGTGCACACGGAGGACCCGTTCACTGTAATATGGGATGCTATGCTGAAGGTGGAGAAGTAATGGATGAGGAATCAATGGAAGGTGAAGTAGATTCTCACATGAACCGACCTGATTATATTGATGAATTAGAAAATGAACCTATGGGTAATAAATTCCATAGTGATGAGTTTTTAGCCGATCCTTATGGTGAAATGACTTCTAACCATCATGCAAGTTTTGATCCAGATGTAGAAGAAGAAGAACATGGTGAAGGAGAGACAAGCTCTTTTCACGATATGATGGAATACAATCCTAAAAAACGTTTAGCGAAAATCATGTCCAAAAGACGTGTAGAAAAATTTCCCAAACAGGGCAAATAATGGATTTAAAAGAAATTGAAAAACTAATAAAGCTTTGTCACAAATATAGTGTCAAATCTATTTCCACACCTGAGGTGTCCCTGACTATCGAAGCTTTATCTCCTCCTAAGTCTAAACTTAAGGCTAAGGAAGAAGCGGTACCTGAAGAAGAGCCGCAGTATACAGAAGAAGAGATATTGATGTGGTCAGCCGGACCTATATAATATATGGCTAAAATTACAAAACGAGAAAAGAGTGATCGTGAGACTATTGTCGTAAAGACTAAGTCTAAGCCTGATGGCAATGCTTCCCACAAATGGTGGAAGGGATCGTCTAAGTCTGAACGTGGAGCTCAGCTTGTTGAGACAGCAGCGTTTTTAAAAGAACAATTACAATTTAGATATAGACAAGCTTCTATTTTCTCTCGCTTATATGCGAATATGCCTTTGTTCGGGATGGCTGGTACTAGCTTAAACAGAATGAGCCAGAATAACCAGCTGCCTCTAGATCGTCCTACTATGAACGTAGTACAATCTTGCGTGGACACGCTGGTGAGCCGTTTGACTCAGTCAAAACCCCGTCCCGTTTTCCTTACCGATAACGGCGATTATAAAGCCCGTAACCTAGCTAAACAGTTAAACTCATTCATTATGGGTGAGTTTTACAGAAGCAAGGCCTATGACTTAGGTACACAGGCTTTGAGAGATGCTGCTGTATTAGGTACTGGATGTTTAAAGATTTATGAAGGTCAAGATAAGCAAGTACATTTAGAAAGAGTACTTTTTACAGAATTGCTTGTAGATCCTAACGATAGTCTTTACGGTGAACCTCGTCAAATGTATCAGCTTAAGCTTGTTGACCGTGAAGTGTTAGCTGAGATGTTCCCTGAAAAGCGTAATGATATTATGCGTACAGAGCAAGCTTTCCCTGACACTGCAGGTGATAGCTCTAGGACAGCATCTGACCAAGTTATGGTCATCGAAGGCTGGCATCTTCCTTCCGGTCCAGAAGCTAAAGACGGTAGACGTATTATCGCCTGCACAAATGTATGCTTATTAGACGAAGAGTATAACAAAGAAAAGTTCCCTTTTGTATTTATTCATTATAGCCAACGTCTATTAGGATTCTTTGGCCAGTCCTTAGCTGAACAACTAATGGGCACTCAGGTAGAAATTAACAAGCTTTTAATGACAATCAGCCGTTCTATCAATCTTGTCGGCGTACCTCGTGTTTTCGTCGAGGATGGCTCCAAAGTCGTTAAAGCTCAACTTAACAACGATGTGGGTTCAATTGTCACATATCGTGGCACTAAGCCCGTTTATGAAGTGGCACCTTGTGTGCCTGCTGAAGTATATGCCCAATTACAAAGACTCGTCGATTACGCCTATCAACAAAGCGGTATCTCAGCCCTCAGTGCTGCCAGTAAAAAGCCTGCTGGACTTGATTCTGGTGCCGCCTTACGAGAGTATGATGATTTACAGTCTGATAGATTCGCTACCCTTTCAAAAAGATATGATAACTTCTACGTTGACATGGCCTACCAGATTATCGAGCTTGCAAAAGACATTGCAGAACGGGACGGATCTTACACCACTGTATACCCAAATAAAGACGGCACAAGAGAAGTTAACCTACCTGAAGTAGATTTATTAAAGAATACTTATATTATTCAATGTTTTGATTCATCAAGTCTACCACGAGACCCAGCCGGACGTTTACAGAAGATTATCGAAATGATTCAAAGTGGTATGGTTGATATCCAAGAAGGCAGAAGAATGCTTGACTTCCCTGACCTTGAGCAAGTTGAAAAGCTTGCCAATAGCGGAGAAGAACGTATTCTTTATGTTCTTGACAATATAATTGAAAAGGGTGAATACACTCCACCAGATCCATTTATGGATTTAAACTTGGCTGTAAAGTTAAGCAATCAGTACTACAACTTATACATGCCAACTAAACTTGAGCCTGAAAGAGCCGAAATGATCCGCACTTTCAATTCTCAAGCTATCGCGTTGCAGATGGCAGCTCAGCCTCCAATGCCTGCTCCAATGCCTGGAACAGCGCCATTAGCAGTAGCAGAGCCGCTGCCTACATCACCAATGATCCCTCAAACCTAATAGGAGTGTAAATGTCAAACGAAGTGAAGGGCGCAGTAGCCCCTGTAGCTACTGAACAACAAGAACAGGCACCGGTAGTTGAGCAACAAAAAGCTCAGCAACCAGATCCTGCACAAGAGCGTTTTGCTCAATTGGCTAGAAAAGAAAAGGCTCTACGATCTCAGGCAAGACAATTGCAAGAGCAACAAAGAGCTATCCAAGAACAACAAGCTAAAGCTCAGTCAAGCCTAACAGAAAGACTCAAAAGCGATCCCCTTTCTGTATTAGCTGAAGCTGGTCTTACTCATGATCAAATAGCTGAAGCTTTGCTTAACAGCCGTCCAGATGATATCGAGCTACGGCGTATTAAAGCAGAACTACAGTCTATCAAAAATAGCCAACAAGAACAATTTACAAAGATTCAGGACGCTCAAAAAGCGGCCTATGAACAAGCCGTGAAACAGGTCAGCCGAGAAGTTAAAATGTTGGTTGACGGTAACGAGGCTTATGAGACCATCCAATCCGCTAAAGCCCATGAAGCTGTAGTGGAACTGATTAAGCAAACTTATGATGAGGATGGTGTACTACTAAGCGCCGAGGAAGCTGCTGATATGGTAGAAGAATACCTATTAGACGAAGCCCTTACGATGGCGAAGCTGAAAAAAGTACAGTCTAAATTAGCTCCACCAGTAGCTGCAGATTCTGGGACAGAAGTACCACAAGGTCAGAAGCCACAAATCCAAACAAAAACATTGACGAATACAATTGTGTCTTCGTCTAAACCATTATCCAATAAAGATCGCAGAGCAAGAGCTATTGCGGCCTTTAAAGGTGAATTAAAATAAGGTGACTTATGTCAGCAATTTACGCAAATGTAAGTAACCAGGTAGCAGCGCTAAAAGAGCTCTATACTGGTGACGACTATATGAAGGATCTAGTCTATAAAAAGAATCCTTTGCTCAGCCTCATCCCCAAGGACGAAAGCCCAAGTGGATTTGCTGGTAAATACATTCCAGTGCCTTTGGTGTATGGTACACCGCAAGGCCGATCTGCTACCTTCAGCAACGCTCAAGGTAATCAGACTGCTCCTCAAATCTCAAGCTTCTTCGTTTATCGTATTAGCAACTATCAGTTAGCTACTATCACTAACGAACTATTGGAAGCTACAAAGGATAACGCCGGAGCTTTTGTAGACGAAGCAAAGCTCGTTATGGATACTGCTTTCCGCAATATCTCAAACGACTTGGCACTCGATCTGTTCAAGTCTGGTACAGGTAGCCGTGGTCAAATCTTGACTATCAGCTCCCCTTCCACAGCAGTTGGAGCTACTGTAATCCAGTTGGCAAATATCCAAGAAGTAGTCAACTTCGAAGTTGGCATGACTCTTGTAGTATCTGCTACAGACGGAGGAACTCCTTCTTCCGATACAGTTGTTCTTACAGCAGTAAACCGTTCATCCGGCGTACTCCGTGGAACAGCTTCCGCTAACCCACTGTCTGCAAATTGGGCAGCTTCGGGTTATATGTCTGTACAAGGTGACGTGGCTTCCGGTGGATCCACTTCTACTTCTTCTTACTTAAAAGTAAGCGGATTAGGAGCATGGCTTCCTAAGGTAGCACCAGCTCCTGGAGACAGCTTCTGGAACGTAGACAGATCAGCAGATCCTACCCGTCTTGCTGGCGTTCGATATGATGGTGCAAGCCAGTCAATCGAAGAAGCCCTAATCGACGGATCCTCTCTCGTAGCCCGAGAAGGTGGACAGCCTGACATGTGCTTCATGTCATTCGCTAGTTACGCCGCTTTGGAGAAGAGTTTGGGAGCAAAAGTGCAGTATGTCGATGTCAAGCACGAAGAGGCCGACATAGCGTTTGCCGGTATCCGTGTACACGCTCCATACGGTCCTATCACAGTAATTCCTGACAGAAGTTGCCCTGCTAACACGGCATACCTCTTGCAAATGGATACCTGGAAGCTCCGCTCACTCGGTAAAGCTCCTCACATTCTAACCTANGGGCTAGAAGGTTTGGAAGGATTACGAGTTGGCACAGCTGATGCATTAGAAATCAGAATCGGTTATTACGCGAATCTGGTTTGCAATGCTCCCGGTTGGAATTGCGTAATCACGCTATCTGCTTAATAGCATAGCTAACGGAGGCCCTCGGGAGAAATCCTGAGGGCTTTTGTTTTATGAGAGACAGAATCGCTAAAATTATAAGAATGGCTCGTGGAGGGCGTATTAAAGACTCCAAGCCTTTTTTGAGATATAACCCTAAAAAGCATAGTCGCACTGGTGGACTAAGCGACTCTTACCGTCAAAAGTATAACAGGGAACACGGTAGTAATTTAAAAAGACCTGTAACTGGAAAAGTCAAACCCGGATCTAAGGCCGCGAAAAGACGTAAATCTTTCTGCGCAAGAATGTCCGGAGTGTCAGGTCCTACCTCAAAAGACGGTAAACTTACTCCTAAGGGTGCTGCGCTTAAGCGTTGGAAATGCTAGACTTATTTGGTGTCTATAGTTTGATATGGCATTTATGACGCCTAGAATGCTCTAGGTTGCACCCGGACCTACTAAGCCTCCTTAGGTACGGTGAATGTGAACGGAGGCAAATAAAGGGCATTAAAATGGCTAATAGGCTTTTTAATCAATTCTCTTTCGGTTTAGAAAAAATGCGGGTAAGCTTGTTCCTAAGCTTCTCGATCGATGGTAGTGGAAATCCAGTCCTAGATGCTGCTAACAGCAAAGGTATTGCATCTATCACTAAGTTAGGCGCTGCAGGTAAATACAGAATTACCATGCAAGATGCTTACGTAAAACTTCTAATGGTGGAACAACTTCCTGTTAATCCAGTATCTGCTGCAGTACTTATGTCATTAGATAATGATGACGTGCAAAATAAAATTATTGATATACAGTTTGCAAGTCTTGTTACAGGTGCCGGAACATATTTATCTTCCGGTGAATCTCGTAAAATGGTGTTAGTACTTCGTAACAGCACTGCTCCCTAAGCTCGCCAAAGTCGTAGACGACGAAAGGGCCTAGGCAGTCCCTGGGCCCCCTTCCATAGGAGCGCGTGTGCCTGCACCATCAATACCTCAAAACCTTATTGCCCAACAAGGTAATGGACAAATTTACCTTTCTTGGGACCAAGTGGCAGGAGCCACTGGATACCCTTTACAGAGGAGTACTGACAATGTCAATTTCTCGACTATTGCCACTCTTACTGCGGCTGAGTATCTTGATCCTTCTGTCATTGTTGGCACTACGTATTACTACAGAGTAGCTTCAACTAACGGAATCCAATCATCTTTTAGTAGTTCAGTTTCAGCTGTACCTGCTCTAACCGGCGAAATGTCGTTAGGCCAAGTACGCTTATTAGCTCAGCAAAGAGCTGATAGAGTGAATAGTAACTTTGTTACAAAGGAAGAATGGAATAGCTATATCAATCAATCATATACAGAGCTTTACGACTTGCTCGTAACCCTGTATGAGGATTACTATGTAGCTCCTCCCCTCACCTTTCAAACAGACGGTTCGACTAGCCAGTATACATTGCCTAATGGTAGCAACTTTAGTGGAGCTCCTGCTTTCTATAAGCTATTAGGTGTTGACTGCGGACTAGGTGCTAATAATAACGCCTGGGTGACACTGCACAAGTTTGACTTTATTAGCAGAAATAGGTATGTTTTTCCTAACGTTACCTCTACTTTCCTCGGCGTATTTAATCTTCGTTACCGCGTAGTCGGTAATACACTATTCTTCATACCTACCCCAAGTGCTAATCAATATATCAGATTATGGTATATTCCTCGTGTAGCTACGTTGCTTAAAGATAGCGATATGTTACAGAGCATTAGCGGATGGGTGGAATATGTTATAGTTGATGCAGCTATTAAATGCTTGCAAAAAGAAGAATCTGATGTTACAGTGTTAATGGCACAAAAACAAATGCTAATTGACCGTATACAGTCTTCCGCTATGAACAGGGATGCTGGGCAACCAGATACCATTTCTGATGTTCGCACCTTTGGTGAGCGTTGGGGTGGATACGGTTCACCTAATGGTGACGGAAGCTTTGGAGGCTATTGATGTCACTGCCTATCTATAAGTCAGATGATCAAAGTCTTATGCTAATGCAGACAGCATGGGCTAGCTCTATTAATCCTATCTTGGCTTTGCCTACAAATAACGGTGTTACATTGCAAAGTGTAGTGTTAAAAGCCGGTGATAATACTATTGATCATAAGTTAGGCAGAGTGTTGCAAGGGTGGATGTTGGTTAGAGTAAGGGCAGCTGCTGTAATATATGATAAACAAGACTCTAATCAAGTAAAGAGCCGTACACTTATACTTAATAGCTCGGCTCCTGTAACTGTGGACTTATACGTGTTTTAAGAGGACTATATGCCTAATACAATTTCCCCTAATATGTCGCTGATTCTACCAACGGTAGGACAAGAGCCAGGACCTAATTGGGCATTAGATTTAAACAGCTCTTTATCAATCCTTGATCAACATAATCACGCCTCTGGTAACGGGGTACAGATTCAGCCTTCAGGTCTTAATATCAACTCTGACCTTACTTTTAACGGCAATAGTGCTATAAATCTCAAAGCTACCTACTTCTCTCCACAAGGTAGTGCTCTAGCTTCTTCTGAGCTTAGAGCTGTATACTCTTACAACGGTGATTTGTATTACAATAACTCTACAGGAGCTGCTGTACAAATTACTAACGGAGCAGCTGTAGCAGGTACACCTGGAAGTATTGGAAGTCTTGTCTCCCCGGCATCTGTAAACTATGTATCTGGTACTCAAACTTATGTCTTTCAATCAGCTGTAAACACTGCAGGTAATATTGATGCAGGGTCTTTGACTATCAGAAGAATAGTAGCTAGTAGTAATGGAATCACCCTTTCTGCTCCTAGCTCCTTACCGTCTAACTACACTATCACTTTCCCTTCTAACGTACCTTCTGCTCAAAAGATAATGTCTCTTGACAGCTCTGGTAATTTATATGCTGATTACGTAGTAGACAATTCTACTATTGAAATAGCTTCTAATATTATCCAAGTCAAAGACTTAGGCATTACTACTGCAAAGCTAGCAGACAGTGCTGTAACTACTTTAAAGATTGCTGACTTAAACGTCACAACTAATAAGATTGCGGATTCTAACGTCACTACTGTAAAGATAGCTGATCAGAATGTCACACCAGTAAAGAGAAGCCCAGCTAACTATTTTACAGGTAATACAGGTACAGTAAGCGCAACTGTAACAAGTACTTCAACTTTATTCTACAGCGGTACTATAGCAACTAGTGCAGCTAATAAGCAAATACAAGTGTTATTTCAACCTTATTTAGATGGATCAAATATAAACGCTGGTGCTCAAGTAAGATTGTTTATGGTAGTAGTTGACCCCGCTGCTGCAAGTACTACTATAAGATCTGTACAGTTTACAACTGGCACTCCTCAATTCCAAGCTTTACATCTTTGCCCTTCTTCTGGTACTTACACAATACAACTAAGAATTGAAAAAACATCTGGTGGATCTACTGGATGTAACATGGTTGACTATCAACTACAGATTGTAGAAATGGGATAATATGCCCGTACAAAAGCAAACATTAAACATACCGTTTGCATTAGGATTAGACACAAAGAATGATCCTTGGCAGATTGCTCCTGGCAATTTTCTAGCCTTGGAAAACGCTTTATTCCAACGTGGTAATGCTTTAAAAAAGCGTAATGGGTTTGAAACTTTAGTCAATCTTCCAAGTGGCTCAGAAGCTACTACACTTACCACATTCAAAAGCAATCTTACTGCTATAGGTAATAATCTATATTCTCTTAGTGATGCTAGTAATGAGTGGCAATCTAAGGGACGTATACAGCCTATTTCCTTAGCCACTCAATCCCTTGTACGTACAGCTTATAGCATAAGCGCAGTAGATACAGTTATTTCTGAGAATAATCTATCTTGCACTGTATTCCTTGATGGAGACGGCGTATACAAATACCAAATAAATGATTACACCACAGGTGAGACCTTGGTGAATATCACACCGGTAGCTACAGGAGCTAATCAATGTAGGGTGTTTTATTTGGGTAGTTACTTTGTTATCACATTCTTACGCCCGACTGCTAATAGATTATCTTACATTGCTATTCCCTCTACGTCTATTAATACAGTAATAGGCCCTACAGATCTAAGTGCTCAAGTGCTGTCTGCTACTACTGGGTATGACGGCTATGTTATAAACAATACATTGTATGTAGCTTGGACAGGTAATGATGGGGGTGGAGCTATTAGAGTGACAAGGCTCACCTCTACATTGTCTCAACTAAACACTTTAGTTATCAGTGGCTATACAGCTTCACGTATGAGTGTGACTGCTTATCAACCAAGCGCTGGCTTGCCTGTAATCTGGGTGACAGCTTATAACGGGGGTAATGGATATAGTTGGTCTATAGATGCTGGCTTGCTAGCTGCCTCTGCAGCAAGACATACGATGGTGTCTGTTACATCTACACAAATCACTTCTGTAGCTGATAACAGCGGACTTACTCTATTCTATCAATTAACCAACACCTATACTTACACTTCAGTAAGAACAGATATTGTTTATAAAGTTACATGTACATTAGCAGGTACTGTCTCAAGTCCTGTTCTTGTTCACAGAAATTGTGGGCTAGGTAGTAAAGCTTTTTTTGTTAATGATACTATTTATGTATTAGTGTCACACGAAGATATTAATCAATCCACTTATTTTCTACTAGACTCAAGTGGATATGTAGTAGCTAAACTTGCCTACTCAAACGGTGGAGGATACTACACTACACAAGTGTTACCTTCGGTAAACGTAGCAGGCGATTTAGTACAATTAGCTTATCTTTATAAAACACTTGTTATTCCTGCCAATAAGTCTCAGGCTTCTGCTACACCTAATAACGTTTACGCTCAAATTGGATGTAACTTAGTCACATTCAACATGAGAAGTGATAACCTACAGACTGAGGAAGTAGCTCAATCTCTTAATATTGCTGGTGGATTTCTTTGGATGTATGATGGTGTAAGCCCTTCTGAGCAAGGATTTCATCTGTTCCCAGATAACATTTTCGCAGTAGGTTCAACTACAGCTGGCTCAATGTCTGCTCAGCAATACTTTTACGCCGTTACATACGAATGGACAGATGGTCAAGGACTGATACATAGGTCAGCACCAAGCATTCCTTTGTCTTTCACTGTCAATAATGGTGCCACTTTCAAAGGCGATACAACGTTAGGTAGTAATGTTATTACAGACATATCAAGCTTTACTAACCTGCAAATAGGACAGCTTGTCACCTCGGCTACACACTTACCTGCTAATACTTACATTACAGCTATCAATTCTCCTACAAGTATTACAGTAAGCAATAACGCTATTGGTACCCATAATAACGCATCTATTACTTCTACTCAAATAGGCTCAGTCACACTAAACATTCCCACTCTTAGGTTTACAGCTAAGGATAGCATAAACAATGTAAGAATAGTAGTGTATAGATGGTCTGTAGCTCAGCCATTGTATTATCAAATTACACCTATAGCTTCTCCTTTGCTAAACAATATAAACGTAGACAGTGTGACATTTACTGACACCTACTCTGATGCTCAGATTATAGGTAATAACTTACTATACACCACAGGCGGCGTAGTAGAGAACATTGCTTCACCAGCTACCTCTTTGATGGTGACATTTAACAATAGACTGTTTGTTGTAAGTGATGAAGATCGCAACACTATTTGGTACTCTAAACAAGTATTGGCAAGTACACCTGTAGAATTCTCTGATTTATTCACTATTTACGTAGCTCCCACTAGCACTTCACAGGGCAGCAATGGACATATTACAGCCATATCTGCAATGGATGATAAGCTTATAATATTTAAGACTAATTCCATTTATTATTTGACAGGTAATGGCCCTGACATCACTGGACAAAACAATGACTTCAGTGATCCAGTGTTTATAACAGGTACGGTAGGGTGTATTAATGCTAATAGCATAGTATTCACCCCTAATGGTATATTTTTCCAGTCTAATAAAGGTATTTGGGTGCTAAACCGTAACCTGTCTACGGAATACGTAGGTGCTCCTGTAGAAGGCTATAACACCCTGCCTGTTAGCTCAGGACTCGCTATACCGGCCACCAATGAAGTGAGGATGTCTATT
>B570J14230_10000260_pt1 | contig 20366 bp, 19 predicted proteins | sample LakMenepilimnion_3_FD_14230 | JGI IMG/M metagenome (IMG submission 14230) | reverse complement strand
GAACTAAAGAAACACCACGATAAAACTCGATAACTTCGTAGTGAGTAATACTCTCTTTTCCATTAGCAACAACTGCAAATCGATGATCTTCTTTTGGATGTCGATCAATTGGCGCATCAATTGTTCCAGTACTCGGATCCATGTGTCCTTGAATCAGTGCATGATAAATCTTTGTGACTGTGCGAGATTTAAATGCATCCTTTAGAAATGTGTAGGCCTGATCAGTTTTTGCAATAACCATTAATCCACTTGTTCCAACATCTAAACGATGCACAATGCCTGCTCGCTCTGCCGGACCACTCGTAGAAATCGTGTAACCAGCTGCAGTAAGTGCGCCAACAACTGTAGGACCTTCCCAACCAGGACTTGGGTGAGCAGCGCAACCTACAGGTTTGTCGATGACAACAATTGATTCATCGTTATAAATAATTGATAAACCTGGAATGGGTGTAAGTGGAATTGGTTCGGAGTTCTTCTCTTCCGGCATTAATACTTCGATTATCTGTCCTGCTGCAACTTTGTCAGATTTGCCCATGGCTTTTCCAGAAGTTGTGATGTCGCCATCTTCAAGCAGGCGAACAACTGCAGTTCGAGAAAGTCCAAGTACTCGAGTCAGCGCGCTATCTATTCGCTCTCCTGCTACTCCCTCGGGAACAGACAAGGTTCGTGATATTCGGCTCATTTTCAACTCGGATCTGTTGGCGTAATCGGTGAGATATTTCGAATAGTCAGAATTATTGCAACTACTGCTGCAATCACAATAGCGGTATCTGCGATGTTAAATACCGGCCAATTCGGTATTTGAATCCAGTCAATAACGTGTCCTTGCAAGAAGCTAGGTTCACGGAAAATTCGATCAGTGAGATTGCCCAGAATTCCGCCGAGTACAAGCCCGCAAACGAGTGCCCATCCCTTAGAAGTAATCTGTAGCGCATAACGAGTGATGACAATTAGCACTGCGAGTGCAAAGAATGTAAAGATAATTGTGCTTCCTGCACCGATACCAAATGCAGCACCAGAGTTTTGAACAAATGTGAGTTGCAAAAACGAACCAATTATTTGGACATTTGCCCGAGAAGATAAAACTTCTACGGCCCAGACTTTTGTGCCTAGATCAATTAACCAAACAACCCAGGCGGTGAGATAGAGGGAGCGCCACGGGCGCATTATTAGCGCCGTTCCTCTTTCTGCTTGCAGAGCATGCAGAGTGTTGCGCGTGGGAAAACTTGAAGTCGTGCTTTACCAATAGGTGAACCGCACTCTTCGCAGTTGCCATATGTTTTAGTATCGATGCGTTCGAGGGCGCGTTCTGTTTGCAAAACCATGTCGCGAGCGTTAATCACCAGTGACATTTCATGTTCGCGTTCAAATGTCTTGGTACCAGCATCAGCCTGATCATCTCCTGCACCATCTCCAGCATCGGCAATGAGAGCATCCATTTCACGCTCGATAGCTGCTAACTCTGTTTGTAGACGTACTAATTCTTTTGCTAGTTCGCTACGGATCGCTTTTAACTCGGCAGCGTTCCATGCTGATTCGCTTTCAGATACAACTATCGGAGTTGGTGCCTGCTTAATTGGCTTGAGCGGAGCAATTTTCTTTCCACTCTTTACTGGACGAGCAGGTGGTGGCATCACTAAACGACGCTCTTCAACGACAGGTGTGTTCTGTGGAGCAACAATTGTCTTAACACTTACTGTCTGAGATTTTTCATCAACAGTTAGTGTTGTCTTTGAAGGAAATGGGCGACCAGGATTTTTCTTAACTGCATTTGCTGGCGCTTTTTTGGCGGCTACCTTCTTCGCAGGAGCTTTCTTAGCCGGTGCTTTCTTAGCCGGTGCTTTCTTCGCAGATTTTTTAGCCGGAGTCTTTTTAGCCACCTTTTTAGCAGCCTTCTTGACTGCTTTCTTGATGGCTTTTTTCAACGGTTTCTTCGGCACGCCGCGCACCTTATGCCGATTAAGGCGTGAGTACCAACTTCGCCACGAAGAAAGTTACGCATGAGCATGGAATAGACTTCCCCTCTTATGTCCTTTCGCCCAATTCCAGCCCAGATCGATCTTCCAGCAATGGAACACTCCATTCTGGATTTTTGGCGAGCTAATGGCGTCTTTGAAGAGTCTGTTACAGGTCGCGCCGGTGCAGAGACCTGGACATTTTATGAAGGCCCTCCAACAGCTAATGGAATGCCTGGTACTCACCACATTGAAGCNCGTGTGTTTAAGGATGTCTTTCCACGCTTTCATACNATGAAAGGCAAACAAGTAGTCCGTAAAGCTGGTTGGGATTGTCACGGACTTCCAGTTGAAATTGCAGTTGAAAAAGAGTTGGGATTTAACGGCAAAGGTGACATTGAAAAATTTGGTATCGCGCAATTCAATGACAAGTGCCGTGAATCTGTTACACGCCACGTAGATGCATTTACTGCGATGACAAATCGCATGGGTTTTTGGGTTGACTTTGATGAAGCGTATTGGACTATGGCACCGGCCTACGTTGAAAGTGTTTGGTGGAGTCTTTCGCAGATTCACAAAAAAGGTCTGCTTGTTCAAGACCACCGCGTTGCACCATATTGCCCACGTTGCGGAACTGGATTATCAGATCACGAATTAGCGCAAGGCTATGAAACTGTTACGGATCCTTCTGTTTATGTTCGCTTTCCAATTACATCAGGACCTCTTCAAGAACTAGGTGCGGCGCTACTTGTCTGGACTACTACTCCTTGGACTCTAGTTTCGAATACCGCAATCGCCGTAAATCCATCGGTGGAATATGTAGCGGCTCAAGTAACGCATGAAGAAAAAACAGAAGTGTTGGTTATTGCCCAGCCGCTACTTGAGAAGTTACAGGGTGAAGTGAAAATCCTTAAGAAGATCAGCGGTAAAGATCTTGAGCGAACAACTTATTCGCGTCCATTTGATTACGTAGAAATTCCAGATGCTCACTTTGTTGTCTTGGCAGATTACGTGACAACAGAAGATGGAACAGGATTAGTTCACCAATCCCCTGCCTTTGGCGCCGATGACTTACAGGTATGCCGTGCATATGGTTTACCAGTTGTTAATCCTGTTGCCCCAGATGGTCACTTTCTTGCAGATGTTGAACTAGTCGGCGGAATGTTTTTTAAGGATGCGGATAAGCCACTTGTTAAAGAGTTAAAGAGTCGTGGACTTCTTTACCGTCACCAACCATATGAGCACTCATACCCACATTGCTGGCGCTGTCACACTGCCTTGATTTATTACGCACAACCATCGTGGTACATCCGCACTACATCAATTAAAAATGAACTCCTGCGTGAAAACGCTGCAACTAATTGGTATCCAGAAACTATCAAAACAGGTCGCTACGGTGATTGGCTCAATAACAATATTGACTGGGCTCTTTCGCGTAATCGTTATTGGGGCACACCACTTCCTATTTGGCGATGCGAGAACAAACATGAGGTCTGCGTTGAATCCCTTGCAGATCTTGGTGCTCGTGCTGGGCAAGAGCTATCTGCCCTCGACCCACATCGCCCATTTGTTGATGACATAACTTTTGCGTGCACCGAGTGTTCAGAAACTATGGTTCGAGTTCCTGAAGTAATCGATTGCTGGTATGACTCTGGCGCCATGCCATTTGCGCAATGGGGATACCCACATCAAGAAGGCAGCAAGGAAAAGTTTGAAGCTTCCTACCCTGCTGATTTTATTTGCGAAGCAATCGATCAGACTCGCGGATGGTTTTACACATTGATGACGATTGGAACATTAGTTTTCGATAAGTCATCGTATGAAAACGTCTTATGCCTAGGCCACATTCTTGATAAAGATGGTCGCAAGATGAGTAAGCACCTTGGAAATGTTCTAGAACCAATGGCTTTGATGGATCAACATGGAGCCGATGCCGTTCGTTGGTACATGTTGGCAGCAGGTTCGCCATGGTCTGCCCGTCGCGTTGGCCACGATGCAATTAGTGATGTTGTCAGAAAAACTCTTCTGACTTATTGGAACACCATCTCGTTCCACTCTTTATACGCTCAAGCATCAAACTTTGATCTATCCCAATCTCCTGCGCGCAATACGCGTCCCGTGATGGATCGATGGATTATTTCCGAGCTCTCCATACTTATTAATGAAGTCGAGCAATGTCTTACTAACTTTGATTCACAAGGCGCAGGTAAAGCCCTTGCGCAATTTATTGATGACCTTTCAAATTGGTATGTCCGTCGCTCACGTCGACGCTTCTGGGATGGCGATGTTGCAGCACTTGCGACTCTGCACGAATGCCTCACAACACTTACTCAGCTACTAGCTCCAATGGTTCCCTTTATTTCTGAGCATGTGTGGCAAGAACTTGTTCGCCCAGTTGACCCAACTGCTACAAAATCTGTGCACCTTTCAGATTTTCCAGTTGCTAACCCAAGTGATATCGACACAGTTCTTTCTGGACAAGTTGCACTGACAAGGCGCATTGTTGAATTAGGACGAGCTGCTCGTGCTGAATCTGGAATCAAGATTCGACAACCACTTAGCCGTGCTCTTATTGCAGCCAGCGGTTGGGCAGCGTTGCCAAGTGATATGCGCGAACAAATTGCTGATGAATTAAATGTCGCAGACCTTGCAGATATCGCTAACGCCGATGGAGACCTAGTAGACATCTCAGTTAAAGCGAACTTTCGCTCACTCGGTGCAAAATTTGGCGGAGAGGTTCAGGCAATTGCCAAAGCAATTGCGGCAACAGATGCCACTGCACTTGTTAAAACTCTTCGATCATCAGGTAGTGCGCAAGTAGGCACCTGGAGCATTGAATTAGATGATCTTGTAATCACTGAAGTACCACGCACCGGCTGGATGGTTGCAAGTCATGAAGGCGAGAGCGTTGCTCTAGACCTCGAACTAACACCAGAACTAATTGCTGCCGGAAATGTGCGTGAGGTAATTCGCTTTATTCAAGATGCCCGTAAAACAAGTGGTTTTGATATTTCAGATCGCATTACTGTTGCTTGGAACGCTCCTGATGAGATTGTTGCCGCAGTTGAATCAGCGCAAGAACACATCAGCGCAGAAGTGCTTGCAACCAAATTTACTCGCGATGCCAGCCTGCCAGTATTAGATGGTGAAGTTGGGTTTAACGCAAAATTGCTGAAGAGTTAAATCAGCAACACAAGCGGCATTAACAACTGCACCGCGAAAAAAAGAACGATAAAAGATAAATCAATTGATGCTCCACCTAAGCGAAGAGGTGGTACAAATCGGCGGACGAAATTCATCGGGCGATCTGTGATTGTATAAATCGCTTCGACCAGAATCAGAATGATTCCACTTGGTCGCCACGATGGTTTAAACATGCGGACGTAATCAAGAATTAAACGTCCTAAAAGTGCAAATAAAAATAATTGCAGAATTAAATGAAGTATCGATCCGATACGTAACATGAATTAACTATCAGCTCTGATTGAAAAAACTTGCTTCAGCTGCAGCAGCTTTATCTTCGCTACTTACCTTCACATTTGCAGGTGAGAGTAGGAAAACTTTTGAAGTCACGCGCTCGATTGTTCCGTTGTGACCAAATACAAGACCACTTGCAAAATCTACGAGGCGCTTGCGCTCTGATTCATCCATGTCAGTTAAATTAATAATTACTGGATTTCCTTGACGATAGTGCTCACCGATTGTGCGCGCTTCGTTATAGAAACGTGGGTGCAAAGTAATGATGCGATCTAGTGATGGAAGATCAAGTTGTGGAGTGCTCTCTTGATGTAGCACTGGCGCAATGTGACGTGGTTCGCGAGTGCGAATACGCACATCAGGAACGCGAGCAGATGGTGCTTCTACTGTGCTCTGGATTTCTGGGTCATCAACTAAACCTAGGTAGTTTGCGACACGGCGCATTGCATTCGACATGGTTAAAAGGTTACTGGGGTGTTGGGCGCGAACCGAGGATTGAACTGCCCACGCGGATATGTGTCGCACCATGGNAAATCGCTGATTCAAAGTCATTACTCATGCCAGCAGATAACGAAGTCGCCATCGGATACGAGGCCTTAAATCCACCGTAAATAGTGGCCAGTTTTTCAAAAGCCTGATCACTGGAAACTTCCAGCGGGGCCACTGCCATTAGCCCCATTAAATCCAAATGAGTAGAACCCAGTACTGAATCAGCCAGTGCTGATAAATCCGCAGGAGCTGCTCCACCTCTGCCTTCTGCGCCATCTAGAGAAACCTGCAGAAAAACTCCGATGCGATGAATAGCCACTTTGTCTAACGCTTGTATATGACGAGCCTCATCGAGTGAATGAATGACATGTGCCCACGATGCAATTGATTTCAATTTATTGCTCTGAATCTGTCCTTGAAAATGCCAGGTGCCAGGAACTGCTGCTGCTTTTGGGGCGGCATCTGAATCTCTATTTTCGCCGTAATGGTGCACATCAAGGCTAGCCAAAATATGAACATCACTGACAGGAAAAGTTTTTGTGACAGCAATCAATGTGATGTCTTCATACTTTCGCGCCGCTGATGTGGCAGCGCTTTTAACCGCTTCGCGAACGCGATCTAAATTACTTGCAATCTCGTCATAGCGTGAAGTCATAATCTAATTAAACCTGCCTGACGACCAGTGCGCTGGGATTTGCGGTAAGAAAAGAGCTTTGAATCCTCATTGGTGCATCGAGAATCTATTTCGCATTCGATGGATAAATCATTGAGCACTGCTACCAACGCTCTTGCGAGATCTAGCGCTGGAGTGCCTTGTGCTGTCTCTGAACGAGCCGAAGGAAATGCAGCAGTTACTTCATCAAAAGTACTTTGGTCTACTTCATAACAAGTGCCGCAAATTGATGCTCCCAACTTGCCTGCAATAGTGCCGGCTCCGAGTTCGCGCATGGTCTGGACGGTTTTAGTTGCCACACCATTGACTAAGCCACGTCTACCTACATGAACTGCGGCAACCACATTTTCACTTGTGAGCAACAAAGGAATGCAATCTGCGGTGAGCACAGCCAATGTAATTCCGGGAGTTGTTGTTACGAGTGCATCACAGGTTGGGCTCACTTGGTCGGTATTGGTAATAACTTCTACGACATTTCCATGTACCTGATTCATATACATAGTTGGTCCGTATTGGTCGGAGATGATTCTCCGATTTTGCAAAACTAGAGCGGGATCATCATTGACGTGCAGAGCTAAATTCAGGGAAGAAAAATCGCCTTGGCTAAATCCACCAAGGCGATCTGTGAAGAATGTAAAGCTCACTCTTATTTCATGAAATCTGGAACATCAATTTCATCTTCGGCAACTAGCTCTTCAAATGTCACGCGAGGACGAGGTGTTAGATCAGCTTCAAGATCGAGTGCGACAGCAAGAGGGTCATTGCTTGGAACGGGATTAGCGTTTCCTGCCAGCGTTGCAGCATTGATTACAGGAACGGATACCTTCTTAGGTTCTCCCCCATCAAAGCCTGCTGCAATTACGGTGATACGAACTTCATCACCTAGCGCGTCATCAATTGTTGTACCAAAGATGATCTTTGCGTTGGGATGAGCCGCGGCTTGTACGAGTTCGCACGCTTCGTTGATTTCAAACAAACCAAGATCAGAACCACCAGCAACAGAGAGAAGTACGCCCATGGCGCCATCAATTGATGCTTCAAGTAGTGGACTTGAGATTGCAAGCTCTGCGGCGCGAATTGCTCGGTTCTCTCCACGAGCAGAACCAATTCCCATCAGTGCAGATCCCGCACCTGTCATCACAGTTTTAACATCTGCAAAGTCAAGATTGATCAAACCTGGTTGCGTAATAATTTCTGTAATTCCTTGTACACCTGAGAGTAGAACTTGATCCGCGCTCTTGAACGCATCGACTGCAGTAATTGAACGATCTGAAATTGCTAATAAGCGATCGTTAGGAATAACAATAAGTGTGTCCACTTCGGAGCGAAGCGCTTCGATTCCTTCTTCTGCTTGAGCTGTACGAATCTTTCCTTCAAAACTAAATGGCTTAGTGACAACACCAATTGTTAATGCGCCAATTTCGCGTGCAATTTTTGCAACGACAGGTGCGCCACCTGTTCCTGTTCCGCCACCTTCTCCTGCGGTAACGAAGACCATGTCTGCACCGCGCAAAATTTCTTCAATTTCATCAATGTGATCAAGTGCTGCTTCGCGACCTTTTTCAGGAGCGGCACCTGCACCAAGTCCGCGAGTTGATTTGCGACCAATATCTAATTTCACATCAGCATCACTCATTAACAAATGTTGTGCATCAGTATTAATTGCAATGAACTCGACGCCTTTGAGTCCGACATCAATCATTCGATTGATTGCATTAACTCCACCGCCACCAATTCCAACTACTTTGATGACAGCTAAATAATTCTGCGGTGAAGCCACGGTACTCCTCCTTGAGAACGGTAAACCTCGAGTTGAGATTTAGTGTTCTCTCTTATGCGTGAGGTGAAAGTAAAGCGAATTAACTCCGTAAGCAAACATCGCCACGAATTATTTTTAAATTATTTTTTACTTAACAATCGGTGCATGTGGTGCAGAAACATCAACAGTTGAAATGTTTTTATTTTCCTTACGTTCTATAAGTGCTTTAAATACTTTGATTTTTAGATCTATTTCATCAGCATCTCCGAATCGAAGAGTGAGGCCTCGACTCTGCCCTTGGATAATGGCGTCAATTTCCATGGAGAAATCATTGGCACTTCGGGCACCCATCGAAGTAATGCTCTGACGAAAATCCTCAGGCAAGGAGGCAAAGAGTTGGGCAGCTTCTAAACCGATGGCAGGAGTGGGGGCGCGCAGTAGTGGCACTTCAACAGACATTCCAACAGGATCAAAAATCGTTCCCGACGAATCAATATATCTGCCATTGAGTGCGCCAATGGCTTCTCGAGCTTTCACCGAAATAGTTACCGAACTTGAAAACCAATTGCGTGAGACTTCGGCCTGCTCAACCCATGAGAGCGATGTAATGCTGCGGGCACTTTGACGAGGTTCTATACGAGCAAGTTTGGTGCCAATCAGATTTCCAACCTTTTTCTCTACTGCAGAAATTTGAAGGGGGTTGGTGATCCCACCGTACTCAACTCGCTTCACTGTAAATACTGAGGACCATCCCAATAAATAAGTAAGCGATGAAATGATCAGTACAGAGATGAGAACTTTAACTATTCGTGGCATCAGCAAAATTAGTTACTCGCGAAGCGTTTGGTTAGTCCATCGACGATAATTGGTCCAAGAGATGAAACATCTCCCGCGCCCAACGTCATAATCACATCTCCTGGTTTTGCCATCTCAATCATTGCATCCGTTGCATCAACGAAGTTTGGTATGTATTTTCCATTTGTCATTGATTCCGAGATTACTTCCGAGCTCACACCTGGAATTGGTTTTTCACTTGCCGCATACACTTCAAGCAAAGTGACATCATCTGCCAGCGATAAGGCAGATGCGAATTCAGACATAAATGCTTGGGTGCGCGAATATCTATGTGGTTGGAAAATTACAAGCAGTCGACCATCTCCGGCATACCTGCGCGCGGCATCTAGTGTTACCCGAATCTCTGTTGGGTGATGTCCATAATCATCGATTACTCGAATGCCATGAACGGTTCCTTTTAATTCGAAGCGTCGACCAGTTCCGGCAAATGATGCTAACCCCGCAAGCAATCCAGCAGTAGGTAAACCAAGGTGTAAACCAACTGCAAGAGCCGCGGCTGCATTATCAATATTGTGTCGACCTGGAACATTTAGTTCGAGATGGCCGATGGATTTACCTTGCCAGAGCGCACGAGCTCGAGATCCTTTTGCGCCAAGTTCTACTTGATCTATATGTAAATCACTCTCAGGGTTTTCGCCATATGAAATGCTCACAAAACTTCTCTTTGTGCGCCCTAATGCGAGTGAACCAGGGTCATCAGCACAATAAACGAGAAATCCATCAGGTGAAATAGTTTGGGCAAACTCTTCAAATGCTGCAGTCACATCAGCAGGGGTTGCAAAGTAATCAACATGGTCGTGTTCGACGTTGGTAACGATGGCGCCAAAAGGTTTGTACTCGATGAATGAGCCATCAGATTCGTCAGCTTCGGCAACGAAATATTGGCCTGTGCCCCTGTGTGCATTTGAACCTGATGCGCTAATTGTTCCGCCAATTGCAAAGGAGGGATCCGCCCCGCAAGCCTGCAGGGCAACAGTTAACATGGAAGAGGTTGTCGTTTTACCGTGTGTACCGGCAACGGCAATGCTTATTGATTCACTCATCAACAAGGCAAGCGCCTGTGCACGTGTATAGATAGGAATATTTAACTTCTCAGCTGTTACGCGTTCGGAGTTTGAATGAGAAATAGCATTTGAGTAAATAACTAAATCTGCGCCCTGCACATTCTCGGCGTTATGAGAAGAAAAAACTGTTGCGCCAAGGGCTGAAAGGGCAGCAAGTACGGATGAATCTTTTTCATCAGAACCGCTGACTTGTGCACCATGTGTCAACGCAATTCGCGCTAAGCCACTCATGCCTGCGCCACCAATACCGATGAAGTGAAGTTTCTTACTTGATAGTTCGGAGAGCGAAATCATGTTCGTACTCCCCCGTCTTCTAGTGAGAACTCAGCACGTTTTGCATGAGAGCCGTAATCTTCTCATGGGCTGTGCTATTTGCTGTGGAAACCTGCGCACCACGTGCTCTAGATGTTTCTAACAACGAGTCAATATGTCCCAAGAGCCACGTTGATGTGAACTCTTTTTGAGAAATTACTTGCGCGCGTCCGAGATCAGCCAGGTGTTGCGCATTGGGAAGTTGTTCGCCATTTCCAATCGCAAGCGGGATAAATAATGCGTACTTGCCAAGTGCTTCAAACTCTGAACATGTGACCGCTCCAGATCGAGAAATAACTAAGTCTGCTGCAAGATAGGCAGTTGCCATATCAGCAATATAAGAATGCGGTTGATAGCCCGATTGCGCAGTTGGAAGCGAGTTCTTCTTGCCAAGAGAGTGCATTACTTGAATTCTCTTCTCAAGTATCGATGCCAGGGATTGCTCAATCACTGTATTCATCACTTGCGAACCTTGCGATCCACCAACTACTAGAACCAAAGCAAGAGCATCATCGAAACCGAGAGCACGCTTTGAGGCAGAACGAACAAGATTCCAGTCAGATTCATGGCGTGTGATGATTGATGTGATTGATGACTTCAGCGGCATGCCAGTAATGAGTGCACTGCTAAATGGGCCATTTTTTACTGGAGTCGAAATAGCAAGTGCGGAAGTAAACAGAGCGCCTAACCGATTAGCTATTCCGGGGCGTGCATTCGCTTCGTGAATAACAATTGGCACACCACATGATTTCGCCGCAATGTAGGAGGCAGCACTTACATACCCACCAAAACCAATCAGCAGAGATGTGCCCTTTAGAATTGCGCGTGCCTGCATGACTGCCTGAAACAAGTTAAATGGCAGAAGTAGCGCCGATGGAGAAACCTTTCGGTTAAGGACAACTTTCTTGATTGTTCGCAGAGTAAAACCTGCAGCCGGGACAAGAGTTGTTTCCAAGCCATGGGTAGTGCCGATAAATATGCATTTATCCTCGGGGTTTTCCTTCATCCACTGCTCTGCAACAGAAAGTGCTGGTTCCACATGACCAGCAGTGCCACCACCTGCAAAAATAATTGTCTTCATTACTTCTTATCCAAATCTGCCATTGCAGCAGGATCGCGGCGTGCGGCTCCTAAAACAAAACCTAACGCAATGTAAGTCGCCACCAGAGATGAGCCTCCATATGACACCAATGGAAGTGTTACACCTACCACTGGAATCATTGAAGTGGCTGAACCAATGTTTAAGATAGTTTGAAAGGCAATCCATGCACCAATACCCGCGCATGCATACTTTGACATCGGATCTTTCGCACGGAGCGCAATTCTAAATATTGAAAAAATAAGAGCACTAAAAAGTAGTAAAACAATAAGTGTTCCAAATAAACCTAGCTCTTCACCAATGACGGAAAAAATAAAGTCTGTATGCGCTTCGGCTAAGTTTCCCCACTTCTGTCGACTTGCTCCNAGTCCAACTCCGAAAACTCCACCGCTAGCAAGTCCCAACAAACTGTGAGCTGGTTGCCATCCTGCATTTTTGTAATCTTCAGGTGCAAAGGGATCTAAAACAACTAAGAATCTTTGTGCGCGGTAGGGCGCAGTTGCAATTGCTATAGCAATCAGTGAGAAAACGGTTGCGATAACGCCGCCAAATATTTTTCCTGAAACGCCAGAAACCCAGAGCAATCCAGCCAAGATTGCAGCAAATACTGCGGTGGTTCCTAGATCTCTTCCAAGCATGATTAAACCCATCACTAATACAAACCCAGGTGTAATCAGTGCTAGAACATTCGTATTGTGACGTCCCGCGTGCTCACGTGTGGCCAACATATGCGCCGCCCATAAAATCATGAGCATCTTTGCAATTTCACTCGGCTGAATATCTACAAAACCAAGGCTGATCCAATTTTGGTTTCCGTTGACGCTCTTTCCCACACCTGGAATCGCAACGATTATCAAAACTATTGCCGAGATGAGGAATCCAAAACGCGCCAAATTCTTCCAGCGATCTAGATTTTGTCGTGATGCAAGATAGCCAAGTGGAAGAGAGAGGATAAGAAAGAAGAGCTGTCGTCCAATAACTGAGAATGAATTTCCTTTATTTTCAAGAGAGTAAATTGAAGAAGCAGAGAAAACCATAACGGCGCCGAGAATGCTCAGCGCCAGCGTTGACCACATTAATATTTTGTACGAACTTGAAGGTCTTGCCAAGAACTTCTGTGTTGTCTCACTCACCGGCAATCACCTTTTTCACTGCCTGAGCAAAGCGATCTCCGCGGTCGGCGTAGTTTGTAAATTGATCCATCGATGCACAAGCCGGCGCTAACAGCACGGTGTCGCCATCAACTGCAAACCCACGCGCAGCTTCAACAACATCTTCCATGAGTGAGTTATCTGCAGAACCAATGTGATAACTCGAAGGTGTATCTATTTGTACAACTGCGATGTGCGGAGCTTTTTCACGAATCGCCTCAGCAATAAGTTCTCTATCTTCGCCAATCAAGATGGCTGCTTTAATTCGCTTGCTGCAACGTTGAATTAGTTCATCCATTCGCGCACCTTTTGCTAGACCGCCAGCAATCCACACAACAGAGAGTGCAGACATGATTGAGGCAGCAGCTGCGTGCGGATTTGTCGCTTTAGAATCATCAATCCATGTGACACCTGCATGGGTAAGTACTTCTTCAATTCGATGACGCCCTGGAGTAAATGAAGCAAGTGCGCTTCTAATGTGTTCGTGATCAATACCGGCAGCCCGTGCAAGTCCTGCAGCTGCTAAAGCATTGGAAACATTATGTGGAACCGTTGGTTTGATCTCGGTTAATTCGCAGATCATCGCTGCTTCTTGTGGATCTGCAACGAATGCTCGGTCAATTAATAACTCCTCGACAACGCCAATTTCTCCAGGTCCTGGAGTATCGAGTGAGAAGAAAACCTTTCTACCTTTCCATGCTGAACATCTCTTAACAACTTCTCCATCATCAGCATTGAGGATTCCTGTTGAACTTGAGTCCAATAATGAAATTTTTGTTCGGGCATACTCTTCAAATGTTCCGTGCCAATCTGTGTGATCATCTGCAATATTGAGTATCGCGCTGGCATTGAATTGGGCAGATTGCATCCAGTGGATTTGAAAGGATGAGAGCTCAAGGACTAAAACATCAAACTTATCCTTGCTCTCCACCGCATCAATAACTGTGTCTCCGACGTTGCCGCAAGCAATCGCATGCAAACCGCCTGCACGCATAGCTGCTGCAGTCATTTCAACAGTAGTTGTTTTTCCATTTGTTCCAGTTATCGCAAACCAACGTTGATGTGGAACTTCTTCTTGCTTAATTTGCCATGCCAAATCAATTTCATTTGTTAAAGGTGTTCCCGCAGCAATGAATTTTTGAATCAGTGGGTGTGAAGGTTTCCAGCCTGGAGAAACAATCACGCTTTCCCACTCAAGCACATCAATATCATCGGATAAAAAAGTATCAAATAGGGAATCTTTAATTTGTTTGTCATCTGCAATCGCCACAACCGCTCCACGTCGTGTAAGTGATTGAGCCAAAGCGCTTCCAGTTACCCCTGCACCTAAAATTAGGATCCGACTCTTTGAGAAATTAAGTGGCATATAAAACTTCTTACGCGCTTACCCATTGCGCATAAAAGAGTCCTAAACCAAGGGCAACGCTCAGCCCGGCAATAATCCAAAAGCGAATAACAATCGTGACTTCTCCCCAGCCCATTAATTCAAAATGATGCTGCAGAGGAGCCATCTTAAATACCCGCTTGCCGCCAGAAATCTTGAAGTACAGCGTTTGAATAATCACTGAAAGCGTGATGATCACGAAGAGTCCACCTAGTGGAATAAGTAATAACTCAACTCGCAATGTGGCCGCTAAACCAGCGAGTGCTCCACCAAGTGCAAGTGAACCTGTATCGCCCATAAATATCTTTGCAGGCGATGCGTTCCACCATAAAAATCCTGTACACGAACCAGCGAAAGCGGCAGCAAGCACAGCAAGATCGAGTGGATCTCTGACTGCGTAACAGTTAGCAGTTGTAACAAGTGCGCAGCTCTGTCCAAACTCCCATACTCCGATGAGCACAAAGGCTAAGAAGGTCATTACAGAAGCACCGCTTGCAAGTCCATCTAATCCATCTGTGAGATTAACGCCATTACTTGTAGCAACAACCATGAGCGCAATCCAGATAACAACAAGGATTGGTCCAAGAACGATCGAAGTTTCGCGCACTGTAGATAAATTCTGTGAAATAGGAGTAAGGCCGCCTAAATCTGCGAATTGGATTCCTAAATAACCAAAGAGTGCGGCTACAAATCCCTGAGAAATGAGCTTTTGTTTTCCTGTTAAACCCAAGGATTGTTTGCGAGAAATCTTCAGGTAATCATCTAAGAAACCAATCAAACCTAACGCGATCACTAAACCAATAACTAAGAGCGCAGAAATTGTTGGTGGGCGCCCAGAGAAAAGATGTGCAATTGTGTACGCAAATACAGTGGCAACAATGATGACGATGCCGCCCATTGTTGGTGTGCCTCGCTTTGTATGGTGCGAAGTTGGACCATCGTCTCTAATAACCTGTCCAAATCCGCGCTTAGCGAGGAAACGAATAAGAAGTGGGGTCCCGAAGAGTGAAAAAAGAAGCGCCATTGCTCCTGCGATAAGAATTACTCTCACTTCTTATCCTCTCTTCGTATCTCTTTCCATAAATCTTCTATCCCCTGGCTCAGCGTTTCAAAGTGCTCTGAACGTGAAGCTTTTACAAGTACAACATCTCCCTGTGCAAAATGTGACACGAGAGAGAGCGCTTGCGGGATATCTTCGCAATAGTGAAGCGTAGTAGAGCTTTGCGGTGGAATACCTTCAGCAAATGCTCGTGTTCCGATACTGACTAGATGATCAATACCTAGCTTGTGTGCGTGTGCTGCAACGCTTGCGTGCAACGCATTGCTTTCTGTACCAAGTTCGTGCATTTGGCCGAGGAATGCCCACGATGCGCCACCGCGTTCCTGTGCAAACAAAAGCATTGAATCCAGCGCAGCATTCATTGACTCTGGGTTTGCGTTATAGGAGTCATTGATAATCAAAAGATCTTCAACATCATTAATCTGCATGCGCCACTTGCTCGCTAAATCAGCAGTAGACAAGCCGCTTGCAATTACTTCAATCGGAATTTCAAGTGCAGTACAGACTGCTGCTGCGGCTAAAGCATTTGATATTTGATGAGCACCGATCAGTCGCATTCCAACTGCGTCGCGACCTGCAGGTGTAACAAGATCAAAGTGCGGACGTGCTTCACGCATTTCTATGTCAGCAGCTCTCACGTCATCTTGAGAACCCTCACCGAAATAGATTGTTCTGCCTGCATGCAATGACTTCATCGCCTTTGTATGCGGGTCATAGGTTCCAAGAACGGCAATTGCATCTGGATTAAGAGATTCAATAAGTTCGCCTTTAGTTTGTGCGATCTTTTCAACACTTCCAAATTCGCCAAGATGCGCTGTTCCGACGCGAAGTACAACACCAACATGGGGTTGTGCCATTTCGCATAGAGCGGCAATGTCGCCTTGGTGGCGTGCGCCCATTTCTAAAATACAGAATTTAGTATCTCCATCACATTCGAGCAGAGTTATTGGGGCGCCAAGCTCGTTGTTAAAGGATGCCTTAGTTGAAACGCAGTTGGCACGACTGGAAAGTATGGATGCCAACAAATCTTTCGTAGTGGTTTTTCCGCTAGAGCCCGTAATGCCGATAACTGTCAGATTTGGTAACTCTTTACGTACATAAGCAGCCAGAGTGCGCACGGCTTTAAGTACATCTGTAACAACTACGCCATCGCCTTTAACTTCTTTGGTCGTCAGAAAGCCCGCAGCACCATGGGCTTTTGCATCTGAAACAAAATCATGTCCATCAGAGTTATCTCCAACTAAAGCTAAAAAGAGAGAGCCATTAACTGCAGCACGTGAATCAAATACTGGCGCTGATGTAATAACTTGTGTTTTATCCCCATACGCTTTGCCACCCACGATGGTTGCAATCTTTTCGAGTGTCAATGGAATCATTTTTTAGCCTCAATGGCGTGTGCAAGAACCAGACGATCATCAAATGGATGTACTACTCCCGCAATTTCTTGACCTCGTTCGTGCCCCTTACCTAAAACAATTACGACATCGCCAGGCTGCGCAAGATTCACAGCTAATTTAATTGCTTCCGTGCGATCTTGCACAATAGCGCTGGGTTCGGAAATTTTTAATCCTTGTGTCATCTGCTCAAGAATTACTTGCGGGTTTTCTGAGCGAGGGTTATCGCTTGTATAGATAGCCACATCGCTACGTAGCGATAACTCCTGACCCATGATGCTTCGTTTTGAATTATCACGATCGCCACCACAACCCAGCACTCCAATGACTCTCTTATCAGTCATCTCGCGAGCTGCAGCGAGTACGCGAGCAACTGCATCTGGGCTATGTGCATAATCAACTAGCGCAGTGAAATTTTGTCCAAGATTTACAGGTTCAAGTCTTCCAACTGCCCCGACCAAATGCGGAATCAAAGTTTGAATATCCATGGATCAATACCTGATTCGACGCAGATTGCTACAGCCATTAATAAGTTATCAAAGTTAAAGCCACCTCGAAGAGTTGTTCGACTATCGATTAGAACTCCCCCAACACCTCGAATTGAAATATCGCTGTACGCGATGCCTTCTTCGATTCGCGTGTAATGCCACGTTGCATTTTCATTAAAACGCGAGAGTGACTGAACCGGCAACTCTGTTTTTTCCGCCAGGATCTGACCGTAAGAGTCATCAATGTTAATAAAAGCCTGATCAGCATATTCATATGTAAATAGTCTGGATTTAGTTGCGAAGTAATCTTCCATACTTGGATGAAAATCTAAATGGTCTTGAGATAAGTTGGTGAAGCCAACGGCTGCAAAGTAACTTCCACGAATGCGCTCGAGTGCAATTGCGTGGCTCGAAACTTCCATAACCAAATTTCGGCAATGGCGCTCACGCATTGTTGCAACTAGTGCTTGCAGCTCTGCAGCCTCTGGAGTTGTCCGTGTACTTGCAAGAACTTCGTTTCCGATGCGAGTTTCAACGGTTCCTATTAATCCAGTTTCTTGCCCTGCACTTTGAAAAATTTGATGACACAGAGTGCTAACAGTTGTTTTGCCGTTAGTCCCCGTAATTCCGATGCTAAATAGATCGCGCATTGGTTCGCCGTAAAACCAAGAGGTGAGAATCGCAGCCCTCTTGCGAGGTTCAGTCACTACTAATACGGGAAGCCCTTTAATTAACTTTGCTCCCTCTGCATCAGTAAGAATTGCAACGGCGCCAGATTTGATCGCATCCTTTGCAAAAGTAGCACCGTGAACTTTTGCACCAGCAAAAGCACAGAAAAGGTCTCCCGGTTCGACATCTGAACTTGAACTCGCGATTCCTGTAACTGCGATTTTTTCTAAATCAGATACTGATAACTCTGATTTGGCATTAATAGTTGATGCAATAGATGCGAGAGATCTTTGGCTTTGCGTCAGTGGGCGAATCATCGTCCTGAAGCCTTCGATACAAATTTGGTGTTCTTTTTAAGTACTGCTTCGTTGAGTGCCACTGGCTTAATATCTGTATTAGTTGGCGAGATATGTCGCGATTGCAAAACAAATGACATCACTTCTTTAAAAACCGGTCCGCCTAGTGCACCGCCCCAGTGCATTCCTTGTGGGTTTTGTATCGTTACGCTGATGACGTATGCAGGTTTATCTGCTGGAGCAAAACCAATAAAGGAAGCTGTGTAACCGCTGTAGCACTTACAGCTATCGTTATAGCGCTCAGCAGTTCCTGTTTTACCTGCTACTCGATATCCAGGGATTGCAGCACTTGGAGCCGTTCCGCTAGCAGAAACAACACTCTCCATCATTAAACGAACCTGTGCTGCGGTTTCTGCACTTAAAACTTTTTCTGATGTCCGAGATTGCGCGGGAGTGAAGTTTCCAGATGCATCACTTGTTCCTGCAATCACTGTTGGAGAAACACGAATTCCATTATTGGCAATAGTTGCAAAGACGCTTGTGGCTTGCATCGCTGTTACTGAATATCCATGACCAAATGCAATTGTTGGGGCGGATGTTCCGGACCAACTCTTTACAGGATGGAAGATGCCAGCTGATTCACCAGGTAAGCCCGAACCCGTTGATTTTCCAATGCCAAATTTGCTGAGATAACTATGAAGAGTGTCATTGCTCAACATTTCACCAATCTTGATGGAGCCCGTATTGCTTGAAACCGCGAGAATTCCAGTTGAAGTTAAACGCTGAACTGGATGAGGCTCATGATCACGAAAAACAGCATCACTGCGCTTGAGAGCATACGGAACAGTAAAGACTGTTGTAGGTGTAATTTTTTTCTCTTCAAGGGCCGCAGCCAGAGTCATAACTTTTCCAGTAGATCCAGGCTCATAAACTTCTTGGACAGAAGGGTTGCGCATTAAATCAAGAGTGACATTTTTTGTGTTATTCGGATCAAAAGTTGGTGCAGTTGCGTGCGCCAGAATGTGTCCTGTCTTTGGGTCCATGACAATTACAGTGCCACTTACAGCACGTGACTTACGTACCGCATCTGAAATGGCTTTGGATGCAACCCACTGAACATCACGGTCAATAGTTAAGCGAACGCTTGTACCTTTTTGCGCAGAGACAATTTCAGATTGCGATCCAGGAATTTCTGCTCCAGCTGCTGCTGCATATGAATATCTACCTGGTTTTCCCGCAATCATCGAGTTCATGCTGGACTCAAGTCCTGTAGCGCCAACTCCATCATTTCTTACAAATCCAATGAGAGATGCCAATAGAGAACCAGATGGATAATCGCGAATGTAACCGCGCTCTGCAAAGAATCCAATTATTCGTTGATCTATTTCACGGGGAGCAAGTGCGGCATTGTGAGTTGCCATTGCATCTATGAGTGCGCGCCAAATTGCAGGCTGAGCATTAGGTAAAACCATGCTGTAACGAAGTTTTCCTGTTATTGCTTCTTGAACTTCTGCAACTGGCATTTGAAGAATTGGAGCTGCAAAAGCTGCAACTCGCGCAGGATCTGAGATTTGCGTTTGATCAACCACAATGTTTATTGCGGAAACGCTTCTAGCGAATGTCACACCATTGATATCTGTAATATCTCCGCGTTTTGCTGGAATTGAACGCGTATTTTGCATCTCATCTACTGCGCGGATCTTGTAATCTCCCGCATTTATAACTTGAACTTGAACCAGTCTGCCTGCAAAGAGAACCATAAAAAAGAGTGAAAATATTGTCAGTACAACGATGCGCGTTCTAGATAAGTTGAAGTTACCCACGCGGCACATCCAAATTCAAAAACGTTGGAGTCAGCGATGGCTTCATTCCTAATTTTTGCGCTTCTACTGAAAGTACAGCCGGTGATGAAATTCGTTCAATTTCGCGAGTCACTGCTTCATATTGATCGCTTGAAAGTTTTAAATCTGCCTGTAACTTTGATAATTCGAACGCATCTTGCGCAAGCAAAGTGTTGATAAATAGCAATGCAAGCAAAAATACAACACCGATTGCAGTTATAAAGAGTGCATAGGATCTGCTGGTTGCCTGGTTGCCCGCTGACACATCGGCGACAATCCGCAGGGCCGCACGAGTGGATTTTTGTGCAACACGAGAAGTTCGCTTGGTGATTGCAGGCGCTAGCGCTGTCATTGCCATTTATGCCGCCACCCTTTCGATTGCGCGTAATCGAACTGATGC
>B570J14230_10000255_pt1 | contig 20443 bp, 17 predicted proteins | sample LakMenepilimnion_3_FD_14230 | JGI IMG/M metagenome (IMG submission 14230) | reverse complement strand
TCTTTAATTCTCATCAATTGGTTGGCATCAAACACATTATCACCTGATCCCAAGAAGTTACACTCTAATTCTTGTGCAACTTTCCTCTTGTCATACTTAAGTTTTTTAACCATTCCCTCGAACCATGTCGAGTAAGGTTTAAATCCTTTATCCAAATATTCACTTACAATCGTGTAATCTCTCTCATATGAATTTTCAACTGTAAGATCAACTATCTCTGTGTCAGGGTAATTTTCTCGATTTAAAAGATATTCAATAAGATCTTCGGTTTTAATCATCTGTAAATCTTTATTGTATCTTGGATCTTTAAACCAAAACATCTCAGTGATATTGAACGTGTTCATCTTTCTGAGCGCTTGATCGTAGATTTCATAATAAATCGGATCGTATCCATTTGGTGTAGAAATTACAATAACCTTACCACCCGTAGATAGTGAGGCCATACAGGCAGCCCAAAAGTCATCATCGGCTTCAATGTAGGCGGCTTCATCAAAGATTAGTATCGTTGGAGTATATCCACGTAAGGCATCCTTTGAAGTTGCAACGGCTTTAACTTCACATCCATTTATAAGTTTAAAATGTCGAGCGGCGTTTTTGTCAGGGGAGAATCCTGCTCCAACCCATTGAGGCCATTGTTCAGTGAATGATCTAACTTTATTGGCAAACTCAACTGCGGTGTCAAGTTTGTTGGCAATGATAAGAACCTTTTCGGGGTTATTCTTTTTGGCAAATACAAGTCTTTTTGAAGCCCAAGCAGCAGTTACCGTTGACACCCCTGCTTGTCTATATTTTAGGGCAATATTTTCGTTATAGTTGTCGTAATCTTCAACCAATGTAACTTGGTCGGGAAATAAATCCAAAGGAACATACTTCTTCACCGTATTGTCAAACGTTTGAAGATATGTTCTCATGGCGTACGGAGTGTTTTTCATACACTTCGTAGCTTCAATAATTAATTGTTCTTTTGTCACAGAAACTTATTTAGGTCTCGATATACCTAAACTTCCTAAGAAGTCATCAAGCCCTTCATCGTCGTCTTCATCAGTTGGTTCAATGTCGTTTTCCTCTTGATAATCTTCGAACTCGCTTTTCATCTGCATAGCTTCCTTCATGATTTCTTCGAATCTTTCAGTTGCTTTTTTGTTTTTAGATTTTTCATCAGAAATTGCATTACCGATAATTTCTAAGAATTCAGTTGCATCAATTTGGTATAACAAGATATGGAACCAGTTTATTAGACCCCTGTTATCATCATCAAACATTTGGTCAGGTAAAGAAAATCTAATTTTTTCGACAATCTCAGGTCCAATTCTAAGTTGCATTGGTTCGTTAGCCAACGTATCAACTTGACCTTGTACTTTTTGACGCATTCCAGGTTCCTTTGGTAATCCGTGTCTTGCCTTTGATTCTTCAATACCTTTTATAATTTCATGACATAAGATTGGGAAAATCATCCCATCGGCTTTAATCACAGTATCAATTTCTCCACCATCTTCTTCTCCTTCATCACCTTCTTCTCCTTCATCACCATCAGGATCTAATTCTACTTTACCAGCAACTCCTTGACCAGTCTGACTCATCATTTCAATCATTTGTTCTTGAGTAAAATACATGTAGTCATTAACCGCCATTATCGCTAAATAAAGAGGGAATAATTGTGGATCGATTCTATCTAACACTCTTTTTACACTTGGCTTTTGAAAAATATAATGTCCTTTTTTCGCAGCTCCTTGGATAATCGCGTTGATAATATTTCTTTTGTGTTTCTCTAATTCTAATTCTTCTTCATCAGTTAAATCTTCGATATCGAAAGAAGGCATTTGTAATTTTTCTTCTTCATCGTCCTCTTCTTCCTCATCTTCAGGTTCTTCAGGTTGATATCTGAAATTAGATGTATCAATTGGAGTTCCTAAATTAGCATCGATCTCAACCCAACCTTCAGGAACTTCAGTTTCATCCAAAGATGCTTGGATTGCCAATCGTTCAAGTTCTTCTTTATGTCTTGATTCCACTTGCATAATGTAAGGGAGTCTTGACATCATTTGCATGTAAAGATTTTGGACTGTACGAGGACTTAAATCAGGTATGTTTGCTGATTGTTTTAACTTGTCCGCAACCTTTTTAAATCTTGCACTAACCAATCTTTCTACATCGGCAGATCCTTTCTTCATGGCAGGATTTTTACCATATAAACTTTCAGGATCACTTAATTTTCTTTCCAAATTAGGATCCATTCTCTCAGGTCTATTTCCGTAGTCTATCTGCTCTCTAACTTTTTTTGCCATGATTACTTATTTAAAATTTGAACTATTAAATCTAAAACCTCGTTTTTTGCATCTTCATGTGATTTCTTAGAAGCCTTTGGTGCTGGTTTTTCACCTGGGTTTGGGTTTCTAAGTGGATGTCCTGGTTTCTGTGGTCTTGTTGCTGGTTTCCCTGGTTTTGTTCCTGGATTTGTCTTAGGTTTACTTGGAGCAACCGCAGGTCCATCTTCATTTACATATCTTAATAAATCACCCTTTGTCATCTTAGCAGGTATGTGTTTTGATACTAATTCCATAATTTTGTTTTCTATAAACAAAGATACGGGATTTTTTCCTTCCTTTAATTGTTTTTTTACTGCTTTAACACATCTCTGCCATTTTCTTGACTTTTTTGGTCCTACTTGAGAATGACAAATAGCATATGCGTTATCATTAGTTTCTGACTCGTTGAACTCACCTGTACCATCTCCGTAATTATCAAAACCGTCATTACTTGATGGACCAACTTGTTTAGGGTTTTGGCTTCTTGCTCCCTTTTCGAAATCCATAGAATCTTCTTGATCCTCTTTCATCTCCTTCTCATACACCTCAAAAGGCTTTTTCTCGGTTTTCAATTTGTTAATTGTACTCACATCATTTTTCGAAACCATAGTAACTTCAGATACTATTTTAGAATGTAAGTCATTAATCTGAGACTCAGTCAATTTGTAAACTGTTCCCGATGATAATCCTTTCTCAATTAACTCGAGTGCTTTTTTATTAATTTTCATATAATTCTTTTTTATCTATAGAGAGTATTAAATCTCTTGAATATAAAATATCATTTATTTCTTCTTCCGTTTGTCCGAATCTAAAAACCATTCTTTCGGATTCTGTATCATCCTTTTCCCAAGCCAGAGCAACAACTCCATCCACGGCATCGATCATACTAAAATAATCAGAGTTCTGAATTAACTCCAATTTTACATCGGTGTTTTTCAGAACTCCTACTTTCTTTACATACTTTAATTCGGGTGGTTGTGGGTAACCGTTTGAGGGTTTACTATCCCAATTTTCTCCCCAAACATCTTTTTTCTCTGAAAATATAAATTCATATAAATTATCACCTTTGTAATTAGGTCCTAAACCGTTTACGTAGATTAGATAACTCATACTAATAATCCTTCAGGTGAAATTTTTGTTTGTTTAGTTCCATGTTCGAAAACTAAATTTTTCTTATTAGTTTTTCCAACAAGTTGAAACCCGATATTTTCTTCTAAAAACTTCTCAGACGCTAATTCTTGTTCGAAAGTTTCAGATAATTTTTTAACTGATTCCATCATCTTAACAACATTATGTTTTGTTTGAAGTTTTTTATTCATTCTTTTTTGTTCGTTTAGTTTCTTTTCAGTTGCACCTACTTCAAAATATTTTGATAAAACTTTATCAACTTTTGATTCTGAAAATAAATGATCTAATATACTTTTTTCAGCTGGTGTTACTTCTTCCTCTTCCTCAATTTCTCCTTCGTTACTTGAAAACATATTAGAAACCTTGTCCATTGCTTTATCCGCAACGTATCCTACAGCCATTCTTTCAAGAGCTGGTGCTATAGCCGCTTGCCATTGTTCATCTGCTTCAACTTTACCAAATCCTGCTCCAGCATCTACCATATCAGCATCGTTTTCAATATCCATATCAGCCTGAATGTCTTCAACCTCACTATCATCAGTAAGATCTTCACCACCCATATCATCACCACCCATATCAGCCATATCACCTTCTTCATCAGATTCAAACTTACCTAAAATTTCATCCTTATCTTCAAAAGATAATGAATTTAAATCCACCGAAGATAAAACCATATTAATAACATACTTTATATCTTCAGAAGACATATCATTTTCTGATGCGAACTGTCTAACTTTTTGAGTTAATTTACCAGTAAGTTTTTGAATTGTTTTGAAAGTTACTTGTTCTTGGTCTGCTGGTTCTGATTGAATATCCATTTCAGCATCCATCTGATCGTCACCCATCTCTAAATCCATATCCAATTCAGGATCTACTTCTCCTTCAGCAGATGTTGCGTCAGGTGTAGGTAATTCTGGTTCAGGAAGTGGTGGTGCCACAGGTGCTGGAGGTGCTTGTTCTACAGGAGCATCAATCGCAGGTTTAGGAGTTTTTAAAACAAACTTTTTTTGTTCTCCAAATAAAGAAAGTTCCTCATCGTTACCAACAAGAGAATTATTTTCCTTAATCATTAGATTAAGTTTTCTTAATGCTTGAGAATAACCTGAAAAATATTTTCTATTTTTCATTGGCTCAATATAATCTGATTGGCCTTCTGCCACAAATTGCTTGATGATATATCCTTGTCTTTCTTTAACGATACCATATTGATTACCGTCGGCAAAAGTGATGTTGTATTCTGTTGTAGAGTTTTCATTAATAGGTTGAGAAACCGCATCTTTATATTTTGCAATTTCCATAATTCTTTTAATCTTGTCTACTCCATCTAATCTTTCACTTCCTAATGGTCTAATGTCTGCCATGTTATTATTATTTAATTTTTTTAGTTATTTAATCCGTTGAATCCCCCTAAAGCAACAGCACTTTGATCTTGTACTGTACCTCTTTGGTCTCCAATCATTGCTTGATTTATTGGGTGAGGAACGTTTACTAAAGGTGGAACAACTGGTGCTGTACCTCCACTATATGATCCAAACATTCCATCCGTAAATTCGTAATATTCGTTAGCGTAAAACACTCCAAATGATGTTGGCGTTGGTGTAGGAGTCGCTGTGTTTGATGGTGTAACAGTTTGAGTTGGTGTTGGTGTAACCGCTGCCGTTCCTGAAGGTGTTGGTGTTACCGCCGCTGTTCCCGTTTGTGTTGGAGTTACAGATGCAGTTCCCGTTTGTGTTAGCGTTGGTGTTTGACTTGCGGTAATACTTGGTGTCGGAGTGTTACTTGCAGTAATACTCGGTGTAGGTGTTGGTGTTACCGCCGCTGTTCCCGTTTGTGTCGTTGTTGGCGTTGAAGTTACTGATGGTGTATCTGTTGGTGTAACCGATGGTGTTGGCGTTGAGGTCACTGATGGTGTTACTGTTGGTGTTGAGGTCACTGATGGTGTCACTGTTGGTGTTGTAGTCGTTGTAGGTGTTGGTGTCACAACTGATTGACAAGTAACACAATCACCATAATTTGTTGACATAAAACTAACAACATCTGTACCATCTCCAGGTTCTGCGGTATCCAAAATCTCATAACAACCTTCTGTTGTTGCACCTGTAAATCTTAAAAAGTAGTTTCCTCCAACAGTCGGCAATGAAGCGCTGTTAAAATCAACATTAATCGATGCTCCACCGACACAGGGTCCTATCAAATATGTAACTAATGCCATTTAATTTTTTCTTTATAAATATATGATCCTACGAAATAATTTACTTTATGCGAGGCTCTTTATGTTAGGAGATGATCCTGACTCGTAACTTCTTACAACTTTTGCCACAAGATCACCTGTTCCCCACGTTTTAAGTGACGGACATTTTGATATTTGAGCAGCTCCTATATCGTTTTTTAATCCATTAACAATACAATCATAAAACCCATTTCTTAAGGTTTTTAATGTTGCAACCATACCGTCTTCTAACGACACGTAGTTCTGCACACCTGCAGAATTCATCTTAGTGGATCCTGGTCTTTTCCATGTAGTATTGAATGGATTGTATTTTCCACCTTTTCCTTCGGCTTGTCTCCAAGCGTATAGATATTTTAAATTTTCAGAAGTTACCGGTGCACCTAATTCAGTTAATAATCTTTCGTAAAAATTTTTATCTGTAATATTTCCTGTATCAATTTCTTTGTTCTTTTGAATTTTTGACAAATCATCGTCAGAAAATTTTCTAATCACTAACATGGCTGTCAAATACCTCAAATCAAATCCATCTATTTTTCCATCAGCTGTTAATCCAACAGACTTTTGAAATTCTTTTGTTGCGTTTTCAGTTTCAGGACCAAATTTTCCGTCTACCCCCCATTTTGGTAATGAAAGTCCTAAGAATTGTAAAGCGGTTTGTATCGCCTCAACATCTTTATCGTATGTAATTTTACCTGGTGAGTATTCCACACTTTTATTAGATTCTGCCATCCTCATCAATTCTTGGATAAATTTTGAATCTCCAACTAAATCTGAAATTTCACCGTCTTCACTGAACTTCTTACCGTACTTTCCTAATTTTTGACCTTTAGCACATTTTAATGTACCATCATCATTTAAGAACTCACGAATATTATGTCCTGATTCAACTCCTATGTGTACGTGGTCATAAGAACTTCCTGGGAAATCCATAACATATCCAATTAATTGACCACATTCAATCTTATCCCCTTTTCTAACTTTGGCACCTTGTAAGTGTGTATAATAAATGTCAGGTAAACCACCGTCACTATCTACTGTAAAACTCTGACCGTATAATTTCTTTCCTCCTCTTTTGATCACATCTGCACCGTAATCTGAAAAAGTTTGAACAGTACCACCGGCTAATGCAAAAACTGGATCTCCAATTGATGCTTTGATATCCCAAGCGTTACTTGAATGCCAACCACTTTGTCCTGCATGAGCTCCGTCTTGTGGAATCGTCATGTTACTACCACCTAATAAATGATTGCTATCAAACTCGTTCAAATATTTTGCAATGGATTCGGATAGAGATTGTTCTATCGATAATTCTTTGTCCATGTAGTTGTCATATGTATTGAATAATTTTTCAATCATTCCATTTCTTCTCAAGAATTTGAATGTCAAATTTTCATATGATAATTCTCCCTCTTTATCTAAACCAGACTTTCTGTAATCTTTCAACTTAGATTTCAAATCCTCAATTTTCTTTTTCCCTTTTTTTAAATCTTCACCTTTCAATTCTTGTAAGGCATTCTCAATTTTTTCGTTCCAATTTTTTACCTTATCTTCTATTACCGACTTATCAATATTAACCTTTAATTTTTCAGGTTGATTTATCCATTTGTCTTCCATTACAGAATAGACACCTGAACTTTCATGTTTTTCTTCTGATCCTTGGGCATACAATTCAACATCATATCCAAAGATTTTGATGTCATGTTTGTCATTGAAAACTTGTTTCTTTAAATTGAAAAGTTCTTTGTAAGTTTCTTCTTCTTTTCCAAATCTTTCGAGGTCAACAATAATGTGTAAATCGAAATCAGAATATTCGGACCAATTAAAGTTGGCTAGTGACCCTGTTAAGGTAATATCTTCCACAAAAGCATCATCACCAAGATAGTCTATAAATTCTTCGGCAATCCTCATCAACGCTTTTTTGACGTTGGATTTCATTTTTGCATCTTTAGGATCTTCAGGATTGTCCCAAATTTTTGGATTCAAAGTATCTCTAAGACTAAAGCTATCTAATATTTTTTGGAAATTACTCATCAGATATAAATACTCAGTCAGTTAGACTTTTTTATACTGATATTTTTTTGATATGTCTGTTGTGAAAAATTTACCTTGTGATTCAGACATTCTGAATTTGGTATAGACTGCGTGAGGTACGTCTTTGTATTCGTATTTAAGACCATTATTGAATTCACAAACCAATAATTTGGTCTCTGTGTCGTATTCTGTTTTTTTAATATTAGAAGATTTAATTTCGTTAATAATCTTCGTTCCCGATATTGTCTCTTTCGTTATTGCCATATTCTTTAAGTGGGGTTATATCATCAATTTTATTTAATAACGGCTGAATATATCTAGATAACTCACCCTGATTTATTTCAAAACCATAATCCTTAATTTGTTTTAATAAAGAATTTTTCTTACTGACAAACCTTTCACGTAATTCAATCATCTTATTCGTTGGACGCACAACCCTTTCCAATGCTTCTTGACTGTATCCCTCCTCTTGTAAATGCAATCTCAATTCAAGGTATGTATCCAACATAGTCCTTAGGGTTACATTGTTTTCCAAAAATTTATCAATCATACTCATGTATTATAAATACAAATCCCCCGTCATTTGGACGAGGGATTTAATCTTAAATGGTCAGTCACTATAAAAGACTAACTCTTTTCTTTTCTTTTTTCTTGAAGTTTGGAACAAATACGGTTAAAAGACCGTCTTCTATTGTTGCCTCCACTGAGTTTGGGTTATAACCATCACCAATATTGAATTTCTTTGATATTGATTTAGTTCTTGATTCTCCCCCCATTTTATATGTTCTTTCTCCTTCGATGTGTAAAGCACCGTCTTCCATTTCTACTTTTAAATTTGATTTGTTAAATCCTGGTGCTTCAAAGAAAAGATAAGCTCCGTCTTTGGTGTAATCTATTTCATAATTCTCGTCAGCATCTTTTACTGTTTTTTTATAATACTGATAAGTTGGTGTTTCTCCAAAGAACTTTTCGAATAACTCATTTGCGTTTCTGTAAACCATAATTTTTGTTTGTTTTAAATTTATTTTATTACCTTTACAGAATCAACTTATGTGCCACCCAAATTTTACTGAAAAATTTTCAGTCCTTCAATTATAAAAACGACAATATGTCAGTCAAAAAAATAATTACTGACAATTTGACAATATATTAGGTAGTGTCTAATTTTTGATACATCTTTGTAAAAATTAATAACTATGAACGATTTAATGGACGACGACGACAAAATGATGAGTAAAAAGAAATCTCAGTCTGATAGTTCAACACCTGTGTTGGATAACTTCAGTAGAGATTTAATTAAATTGGCAGATCAAGGTAAACTAGACCCTGTTATCGGACGTGAAAAAGAAATAATCCGTATTGCACAAATCCTTTCTCGTAGAAAGAAGAATAACCCAATTATCATTGGAGAACCTGGTTGTGGTAAGACAGCAATCGTTGAGGGTTTAGCAATGAAAATCTTTAGTGGTGATTGTCCCAAAAATTTGTTGGATAAAAGAATTGTAAACCTCGATATCAATTCAGTTGTGGCAGGTACGAAATACCGTGGTCAGTTTGAGGAAAGATTAAAAGTGATTATCGAAGAACTTGGTGCTAACCCTAACATCATTGTATTCATCGATGAGATCCACACTATTGTAGGCGCTGGTAACGCTTCAGGTTCCTTAGACGCATCGAATATATTCAAACCAGCTCTTGCTCGTGGTGAAATACAATGCATCGGTGCAACCACTCTTGACGAGTATCGTACAAATTTTGAGAAAGACGGAGCATTAGAAAGACGATTCCAAAAAGTTACTGTCGACGGTGCAAGTATGGAAGAAACTTTTCAAATCCTTTTGAATTCCAAAGAGAGATACGAATCTTTCCACAAAGTATCTTATAGTGATGAGGTATTAAAAGCTTGTGTAAAACTTGCTGATCGATACATCACCGATCGTGAATTTCCTGATAAAGCTTTCGACATCTTGGATGAAGTGGGTGCTCGTTGTCAACTGGACATGAAGATTCCTCAAGTAATTGAAGATCTAAAAACAAAGGCGTCTGAAATCAAACAACTTAAGATTGATGTAGTTAAAAAACAAAACTACGAACAAGCTGCTGAGCTGAGAGATAAAGAAAGAAAGATTATCGCTAAGTTAGATTCTGAGAAGAAAAAGTTCGAAGAAGAGATGTCTCAATCTAAACGTGAAATCACTTTGGAACTAGTTTATGATGTTGTTTCAACTATGACGAAGATTCCTGTGAACAAAATGTCAATCGACGATACGAAGGCATTGGTTGATTTGGACAAAACTCTTCAACAAAAAGTTGTTGGTCAAGATGAAGCGGTTCTTAAGATTGTTAAATCTATTCGTAGAAACCGTCTTGGAATCAAGGATCCAAACAGACCTATTGGTTCATTCATTTTCTTAGGTTCAACTGGTGTAGGTAAAACTCACTTAGCAAAACAATTGGCGAAAGAAATATTTGGAACTGAAGATTCATTGATCCGTGTGGATATGTCTGAATATCAAGAGAAACACACAATATCTAAATTGGTGGGGGCTCCTCCAGGCTATGTTGGATACGATGAAGGTGGTCAATTAACTGAACAAGTTAAGAACAAACCATATTCTGTAATTCTATTCGATGAGGTTGAGAAGGCTCACAAAGATATCTTCTCAGTTCTTCTTCAAATTATGGATGACGGTCACGTTACAGATAGTTTAGGTAGAAAGATCAACTTCAGAAATACCATGATTATCATGACATCAAATCTTGGTGTTAAGAAACTTCAAGATTTTGGAACAGGTATCGGATTCGGATCTTCCAAATACAGTAATGATGAAAAAAAGAAAGAAGTTCTTATGAAAGAAATGAAGAATTTCTTTTCTCCAGAATTTTTGAACAGAATCGACGATATCATCACATTCAATAGTTTGAATGATGAGAGTATCAAGAAGATTGCTGAAATCGAAATGAAAAAGTTATTTTCTCGTCTTACTGATATGAACTATAAAATTAATTACGATCAAAGTGTGATTGATTTTATATCTAAAGTTGGATACGATGATACATACGGAGCAAGACCACTGAAGAGAGCAATCCAAGATAAGATCGAAGATTTAATTTCTGAAGAGGTACTAAAAGGTAATATCAAAGAAAATACCAACTATAAGGTAATTGTCGACGGGGAAGAGGTTAAGGTTAAAAAGGGTAAATAATATAAGGGGGAAGTAATTCCCCCTTTTTTTGTATTTATTATTATGATCGATCTAATTAAACATTTATTGAAGGAACAAGAGGAAGTTGTCAAAACTTCTAATTTCGATAAAATCTTGGATAAATTCAGGGAAGGATTTCCAAATGAATATAAGAATGAAATCGATACTATTTCAGATGACGTAAAGTCTTTTATAAGAGAAAACAATTACACAATCAAATTTCTGAATAGTTGTTCAGCAGGATTTAGTGGTGTCAGAACTGATAAAGCAATTATTATATGTTCACCTCTTCACATGGCAAGTGTTGGTGATTTTTTGTATACCATCTTTCATGAAATTCGCCACGAACAACAGATATCAATTTTCAAAATGGGGAATCCTACAATAGATAGTTTGGACGATTTTGAAGAATTATCTGAAAAATACTGGGAAATGGAATTAGATGCTGACAGTTTTGCTAAGAGAAAAATTGCAGAAATTGTTATGAAATCTAAAATGCCTGTAGAAATCGCTAAGGTCTTATTTAGACTATCTCACTACGTCGAAGATTATCCTTCTCTATCTAAAATGGTTAAATTCCAAATTACGAAAATCGCCAATCAACTAAAACAAATGAGGGACAGTGGACAAGAAATTAAAGACATTTCTGATCATCCTTTTGTAAAACAACATTTGGATAAATTAGAAGAATTTATTTAATCCCAAAGATTTGCTTGACGAACGTATGGGGCAGACTTTTTAAAATGCAATTTATACCCTAATTGTTCTATCATTTTTCTACCCATTTCGATTCCATTATAAACGTCATCTACAATAACATATTCGTTTTTTGTGTGATAGTTGTAGTATCCAATTGAAAAGTTGATACAAGAGAAATCAAACTTACCTCTAAGTGCATATACGTCTGTATATGGGTGTACCATGTATTCCATATCTTCATTAATCATTCCTTCAGTTAACACGGAATTAACTACGTCGTAAAATTCGGTATTACGGTCGAATAATACTTGTCCAAAACATTTTTCAGTTATCATCCAGTTTTCAGGTGCGTCGAATTGAATTGCGTAACCAACATTTTTGAAAAAATCAGGATCGGCTTTGCCTGATCCGTGACAACCTGTTTCTTCTGAAACGAAGAAGGCCGCTTTTAAGTATGGTAATTCTTTTAATAATTTCAAACAACCAAAAACACCACACTTGTCATCACCACCAATTCCTGTAGGATTGCCATTATCATTATATGCTTTAAGTGCTAATTTAACCACTTTTTGAGCATCAGGTAATTGTTCCTCTCTAATATTGATAGTATCTAATTCGTGAACAGTATCGGTGTGAGCAACGACACAAGGATAATAGAAGTCATCAGAAACATCTTTCTGTGATTTTGTTACATAGACGTTTTTATATTCATCCACATAATGATCCAATCCTTCTTTTTGACACCATTCAACAAGGAAATTAACCATAAGGTCTTCCTTATAAGTTTTTGTAGGTACACTAAGAACTGATTTTAAAAGTTGTAAATCTTCTGACATTATAAATTATTTGAAGTAAATGTATGAAAAGTTTTACACATTACCAAATCCAAAGTCAAATAATTCGGGCTGATATAGTAAATTATAGAAATTCTCCTCGGATACTTTTCTACTTATCATTTTCATTCCATGTCTTAGATTTACATTAATTTTCATATCATCTTTATCAAAACCTTTAATCACAAAAGTAACCCCTTTCAATTTTGGTAAATTATAAGAAACATTAGGTTTGAATTTCTTTTTGATTCTTTCAACCATTTCAGCAAAGGATTGAAGGTTTTCAATTTTTTCCATTTCTTCTTCCATATTACTTAATTGTCTGTCTACATAGTAATTAAAAGAATCTTTGTCAAAATCAGACTCATTTTCATATTGATACGTATCCTCAGACCAACCTCCGATATTTTTCAAATCTCTATAAACCTCTTTGAATAGTTTTTTGAAACTTAACCACGCTTTACCTGTTTTAACGTATAACATTATTAAATGTCCAACATCAATCTTAACGGAATTATATCTACTATACAATTGGAAACCATTCTCGTTAAGGACCCTATTAATTTCGTTATTAATATATTGTGATGCACTTTTATTTGCCCCTCTGTTCATCTCAGTTGTCCAATCATCAACTATATTATCAGTTTCTTTTTCAAAATATTTAGACATGACACTAGCCGCCCTTTTATTTGTTTCTTCTGACGGAAAATTTTCATAATTGAAAGTAGGATCAAGTATTGTTAAAATTGATAGTAGTTTTTCTTTATTTTCTTCGTTGAATTCATAGAAAACACTGTACCCATCTCTAAAATCTTCCTTTGTTTGATAATCTTCTCTGAACGAATACCCATCAGAATATGGAGAATCGACAACCTTTGCAAACCACGCATCATCATCACTAAGATCTAATGAACCAAAAAATTCGTCCTCGTCTTTGAATTCAAAAACAATTTGAGTCATTCCTTTGGTGGGATTTTCTATAACACGATCAATAGAAGAATCAGATCTCTCCAATTCATACTTATCGATAGTTCCTCTCACGTATTTTCTTAAATTCTGAAATAGTTCTCCTGAGTTCGCCAAAGCAATAATTTTCTTATAAATACAATTTTCGTTTGGTTTGTTCCATATTTATCTTTAACTTTGTTCAAGTTCTTTAAAATATGGGGATGCTTTGGCATTGATTGGTATGTAATGGGATAAATGGCACGTCGGAGCTGAATTAACTCCGTACCAACTGATTTAAAAACACAAATGGCAAAACTTTTGCTAAGCTTTCTGCTATCGGTTTAATCCGTGAGGAAAGTGTTGTTGCTGCTTAATTAGTAGAGAACAACGTTCGGGTCGATGTACGTGTAACCTAGGAACAGAAGTACTCAAGGTGTGATACCACCTCAGAGTGTCAAGGTAACGTTAGAGAGGCTACCGTAAAGTGAATCTCCCACAGTTGTAGATAATGGTGGAAAAATAAGAATCTTCTATTTGTCAGTTGAGAACCAATTGAATAAGCGTGTAGTCATTTATTGTATTCGTAAACAAGACACGGGTTCGACTCCCGTCATCTCCACAATTAAAATTTGGTAATCTGAAAAGATTACCTTATTTTTGCCTAACAGGTGACGACAGTGGTGTAACCCCACGGTTTATTAATCCCAAAAACGCCGTCTTGATTCGCGGTATCAGAGCGGTGAGGGTAACGTTACTATAAGTCGGGAGTAATTAACCAATTGACGAAAATGTAACTACCGGTATAGGAATATATCGGTGATGATGTACGAATGGGTACGAAAAGCCTGTTTTTTTATTCTCAGCTTGATTGGTTGAGATATTTGAATTATCTTTTTTAAAAAATATGGAAATGAACATCCTCGAAAAACTTGATTGGAGATACGCCACCAAAAAATTTAATCCAGCTCTCAACGTATCTGAGAGTAAATTAGAAATATTAAAAAAGGCTATTCAATTTGCCCCGACTTCTTACGGGCTACAACCCTTTCAAGTATTACTTGTTAAGAAACCTGAAATAAGAGAGAAACTTCAAGAAGCTTCTTGGGGTCAGTCTCAAATTACAGAATCATCCTATGTTGTTGTTTTTACAAGAAAAAAAGTTATTGATGAATCTGAAGTGGATTCTTTCGTTGATAACATTGTAAACACAAGAGGTGTTACAAAAGAAATGTTATCTCAGTACGAAGGTATGATGAAATCTACGGTTAATTCTTTAACTGAAGAACAAAAGTCTTCTTGGATAGACAAACAAATTTATATTGCATTAGGATTCTTATTGAATACCGCGGCAATAATTGATGTTGATGCTTGTCCTATGGAAGGATTTGACAAACAAAAATATGATGAAATTTTAGGTTTGACTGACACAACTTCTGTTGTAGTTTGTCCGATCGGATACAGAGATGAAAATGATAGTTTTCAACACTTCAAAAAAGTTAGAAAATCACAGGAAGATCTTTTTTCACAAATCTAAAAATTAACATAACCAAAAGTTAACAAAAGATTTGACCTTTTATACTTGTCAAATTATACTTATTTGTGATGATGAATTTTATCAAATTGTATTACCAAAATAACCAAGGAATTAATAAATCCCGTTGACGCTATGTCCTCGGGATTTTTTATTTATAAATAAACAAAACAAAAAAAACATGAAAAAAACGATCATGATGTCACTTTTATCCTTATTCGTGACAATCTCATCTTTCGGGCAGATTACAACATCGACCCTTTCAGGTGTGGTGAAAAATGAAAAAGGTGAAAAATTGGTTGGAGCAACTATTAATGTTGTACACCAACCAACAGGTACAAAGTATGGTTCTTCAACGAACACTCAAGGAGGATATGTAATCCCTGCGGTAAGAGTTGGTGGACCTTATTCAATCAAAGTAACCTACTTGGGTTACAAGACAAAAGAAGTTTCTGATATTAACACATCATTAGGTTTAACTACTAATATCGATGTTGTTTTATTAGAAGAATCTAAGTCATTAAAAGAAGTTGTTGTAGTTGGTACCAAGAACACGGTTTTTTCTAAAGAGAAAACAGGTGCAAGTCAACAATTTGGTAGAAGAGAATTACAAACTATTCCAATTACAGGTGCAAGAACTATCGATGGTATTACAAAGTATAACCCATTCGGTAATGGTAACTCATTTGGAGCACAAGATTCTCGTTTAAACAACTTCACAATCGATGGTTCTCAATTTAATAACAACTTCGGTTTAGGTTCATCTGCACAAGCGGGTGGTAGAACTGGTGCAAGTGCTATTTCATTGGATGCGATTGAACAATTACAGGTTAATATTGCACCATTTGATATTCGTCAATCTGGTTTCACAGGTGCAGGTATTAATGCGGTAACAAGAAGTGGTACTAATGACATTGAAGGATCTTATTATCAAACACAGAGAAATAATAGCTCTACTTATGTTGGTGATAATGCAAGAGGAACGAAAGTAACTCCGTCAAAATTCGATGAGAAAGTGCAAGGTTTCCGCTTAGGTGCACCTATCATTAAAAACAAATTATTCATTTTTGGTAACTACGAAGGTATTGAAAGAACTGAACCAGGTACTACTTGGATTTCAACAGGTTCTCCTTTGTCTGGTTCACAAGTGAGTAGACCAACTTTCCAACAATTAACTGATCTTTCAACTTTCATGAAAGAGAAATTTAATTATGAGACAGGACCATTCGAAGGATATTCTAATACAAACACATCTAATAAATTCTTAGTTCGTGTTGACTGGAATATTAACGATAAGAACAAATTGACCGCTCGTTATGTTTATCACAATTCTGAAGCTCAGATCAATATCTCAAACTCGCAGTCTGCTGGTTTCGGTAACAGAACACAAAACATTAACGCAATGAGTTTCCAAAATAGTGGTTATACTATTCAGGACAATACTCGTTCAGCGGTATTAGAATTAAACTCTAAAATTTCAAATACATTACATAATAACTTGATTGTTTCTTATGATAAGCAAATTGAAAATAGAGGTTACATGTCTCAAATGTTCCCAACAATTGATATTAAAGAAGGATCTACAACTCTTACATCAGTAGGATTTGATCCTTTCACTCCAGGTAACAAATTAGATTACAACACATTCAATATTACTAATAACCTTACCAAATACCTTAATAAACACACTTTAGTTGGTGGATTTAACTTCCAAAAATATCAGTCTAATAACTTATTTTTTCCAGCTTCAAATGGTGTTTATATCTTCAATAGTTTAGCAGATTTCTATACTGCGGCTAATCAATCTTTAGCGAATGGTGGTAGACCTTCTACATTTGCACCGGCTCGTTTCCAATTCCGTTATTCGGCATTACCAGGAGCGATCGAACCGATGCAGACCCTTAAATCAGATAGATTAGATTTATACTTACAAGATGAGTATAACGCAACTAAAGATTTAAAGTTAACATTTGGTATCAGAGCAAACATCATTGGTTTCGAAAACACTGCTTTAGAAAATCCAGTAATTAGTTCATTAAGTTTCAGAAATGGAGAAAAGTGGAATACAGGCACTATGCCTAAAACACAAGTCTTATTTGAACCAAGATTAGGATTTAACTGGGACGTGAAAGGAGAAAAGAAAACACAATTAAGAGGTGGTACAGGTGTATTCACAGGTAGACCTCCATATGTGTTCTTATCTAATCAAATTGGTAACAATGGTGTGTTAACAGGGTTTATTGATGTGAGTGGTGCTGCAGCAGCAAACTATGGTTTCACTGCAGACCCTAACAAATATTTTATCCCTTCAACACCAACTTTACCATCTACATTTGACTTAGCATTAACAGATGCTGATTACAAATTCCCTCAAGTTTGGAAAACAAACTTAGCGGTAGATCAAAAGTTACCATTCTTCGGATTGGTGGCAAGTGCTGAATATCTTTACAACAAAACAATCAACGCAGTTCATTACTATGAAGCTAACTTACAAAATCCAGTTGGAACTTTGGGTGGTGTTGATAATAGACCTCGTTTTGGAGGTTCTGACGCAACCGTTAGAATTAACAATAACGTATCAAGAGCTGCAGTACTTACAAACCAAGACGGTGCATTCCACGAGTCATTAACTTTGAAATTAGAAAAACCTGTACAAAAAGGATTTTGGGGTTCAATCGCTTGGACAACAGCAAATTCAAAAGATTTCATGAGTGCTGGTTCAATCGCAAGTGGTTCTTGGCAGTCAGCGTTATCTGTTAACGGTAACAATGATTTAAGTTTATCATTCGCAGATGCGTTTGTTAAAAATAGATTCGTAGGTTTACTTGGTTATAGAATCGACTACGGTAAGAAATATGGTGGAGCAACAACATTTACATTAGGTTATGTTGGTCAACAATCTAATCCATTCTCTTATATCGCAGCAGGTGATTTAAACGGAGACAGAGTTAACAACAACGATTTGATCTTTGTTCCGATGAAAGGTTCAGATATCAAATTCGCAAGTTTAACTGCAGGTGGTAGAACTTATACTGAAGCTGAACAACAAGAAGCTTTCGATAAATTCATCGACCAAGACAAATACTTATCAACTCGTAGAGGTCAATACGCTGAAAGAAATGGTGGTTTACTACCTTACTTACACAGATTTGACTTATCAGTTGCACAAGACTTATTTGTTATGATTGGAGGAAAAAGAAATGCATTCCAAATCAGAATGGATATCATGAACTTCGGTAACATGATCAACAATAAGTTTGGTGTTTCACAAAGATCTACAGCACCTCAAATCTTGAACTTTGTAAGTAGAGATGCAGTTACAAACGTACCAACATATAGATTGGCAACTCAAAGATTAACAGATGGTTCTACTATTTTAGCTAGAGATAGTTATCAGTACAATTCATCAGTATTCGATGTATGGTCAGCTCAACTAGGTATCAGATATATTTTTGGTAGATAATCTTAGATTCAAATAAATTAAACCCTCACCTCATGGTGGGGGTTTTTTTGTAACAAATTTTTACTATAATTGTTACAATGAGTTTAGTTAAAGTATTAATTGCCACGATTATAATGATTTTAGGTCAGATAGGTTCGTTCATGCAATTACAAGGTGCAATCAAATATGGATGGTATGAGAAATACATGTGGGTTATTCTACTTTCAAGTATCCCTATTAGTTATCTGTATATTGTTGCCGTGAGAATGTATGTGGACGGTTTCGGTGGTCAAATTTGGCCGAGTCGATTGATTGGGTTTGCTTTGGGTATAATGGTCTTTACGGCTATGTCTATAGGTCTGTTTAAAGAACACATGACACCCAAGACCTTGATTTGTTTGTGTTTATCATTTTCGATTGTCCTGATCCAATTGTTTTGGAAATAAAGGGTATTTATTTATATGAAATTCATGGGTATCTTATTGAGGGAAGGCAGGAAAGAAGATTTAAAGAAAAAATATTCTACAAAGTTCAATGAAGAAGATTTAGATTTTATTTTAAATATTTCTGACCTAATTGATTTCAACCACAAGTATACAGACTTTGTATTGAAGAATCTGAATCCAAACGCATCTGCTGACTCCTTAGAAAACTTAAATCAAATTGAAGAGGTTATAGAATTAATCAAAGATTTCAATAAATATTCAAGTCAATTTCCTAAAAAGGATATTAATCAATACGTATCCTTCAATGAACTTGAAAGTGTAATCAATTTTGTAAGAACTAAGAACAAGGATAAAGAATTAGAAGGTCAAGCAAAAAAGATTTACGAAAAAGGTAACTTTGTTGTTATTCAACCAAAAACCGAACAAGCTTCTTGTAAATACGGTTCAAATACAAAGTGGTGTGTTACATCAAAAGGTTCGGGACATTTTAATAGATATACCGCAGGACGCCAAGGATTATATTTCATAATTAACAAAGCCAAGTCAACAAACAAAAATTACTCAAAAGTTGCAATTCATTTTGATGATAGTGGAGAAATGAGGTATTGGGACTCTCAAGATGCTCTTATGAGTCAAAGAGAAGTTGACGTGTTTGAATACGCATTTCCTGATATGATCGAGTCAATTAAAAATCATTATAAAATATATGCGGGGTCAATGACTGATAAGATTTTAACTGAAGTTTTTAATCAAATGGGAGAAACTTCCGCAGATGATAAAAAATATTTAAATTCAAGTTATACTTTATCAACACTTATCAGAGGGTTTCAAAATAATCCTGATTTGGGATTTGGTCATTCGGAAGCTCGTCTATCAATATCGTTAAATTCAGATAATGAAAATAAATTAATTGATGAATATCAGGTTTTTATCAGATATAAATCTGTAGATGAAAAAACATTTACCGCTAGTATAGGATTTGATTTTTCTGATTATTATAGTGACGATTTTGAAGACCTTGGACTTGAGGCGTGGGGAATTGATTTGACATATCCCATTAGTAGAACCCCATCAGAAACTGCTGAGGGTGTCAGAAGACACATTTCACGTAGAGTATTAGACCACATCAAAGATAACCCAAAACTTACTCAAAAAGTTGCTGGATCATCAAATGTTTGGAGACCAGATAGATTCAATTACGGTTATACATTTGGAAAAAACAAAGGTCTCATTAAAAAATTAGTTGATTGGTTAGACAAAGGATCTATAGGTACAAAACTAGATTTTTTAGTTGATATTGGAAAACTAGATAAAAAAATAGAAGGGGACAAACCACTGTATTCAGCTAAAAATAGAAATACATTTGAACCGTCATCTAGATGGAGAGGTCAATTTTCATCTTTCTTTGCATCAGCAAAAAATGCCAAAATTTTAGATTATAGAAAAATAGGTAAAGATTTTTTACTCAAAAAAGGTGAAAATTTTGACGCTTTCAAAAGTGGTAAACTTAAAGCTCTTTAGTATTTTTTAGATAATCTTCGAAAGTAGATATAGAACCCAAAAAACACCCCCGCAATACAATACAAAACGAAGTTCGCTTTCCATAAACTTCCTGTCAGTAATATCAGAGAATACTGAACTGC
>B570J14230_10000252_pt1 | contig 20536 bp, 17 predicted proteins | sample LakMenepilimnion_3_FD_14230 | JGI IMG/M metagenome (IMG submission 14230) | reverse complement strand
AGTTTCAGACATTGCCTTAATATTGGGTTCTTGCCCTGACTTCGTTTGCCCAAAGGGCGAAATCATATCTGACAAGCGTATACTTTCCGAGAGTCCCCCGGTAGGTTTTTATGTCTTGTACTGACAACTTAATTATAACACAATATTGAAGGCGAATCAATTCGCCCGTGTGCGTTTTCCCCTTCGGTCTGAAGACGCGAAGCTCCCAACGCTACCGCTTTCCTCTTGGTGGAAATTTATCAGTAAAGGAGTCCTCAAAATCAAGGAAAGAATATCAAGATCTTTTTGAAGAGATATTATCATTTTTGAATCATAAATAAAACTAGAAAACCGCTAGACGAGTCCATTGTCAAAGAGTTTGTTTTTGGAAAAGAACAAAATATCAACGACAATGATTTAGTTCCGAGTAAAACGGTGGAGTTGTATACCACAAAAGAAGCCCCAACAAGTACAATCAAAACAACTATACAGAAAATAAACGAAATTCCCACACAAAAGGAAGCTGTGATTCGTTTCACGGTAGATCTGCCAGAATCTTTGCACACAAAATTATCTATTTTGGCAGCAAAAACTAAGCGCAAAAAATCTGAGATTGTTAGGATTTTAATATCTGATGCACTTGAGAATTCGGATTGATATTTTGAGAAAACATGGGTTGGTGTTTCTATAGTTGTATCTATTGATGCAAACCACCGCACTTCGCGCAAAGTGCGGTGGTTTGCTGGGGTGGTCATAAAAATTCGATATATAAAGACGGGAGATATAGGATTATTATAGCATAGATATCCTGACTCTAAACATCATTAATAATATTCAAAATTTCCTACTTATCTTCCTTATTGACGCTTAAATACTGTCTTTGTAAATATTCTTTTGCGAAAAATTAAAAATTTAATTTTTTGCAAAAGCCTTGACTTTCTTCGTTAACCACAGTAATATAGTTGTATACAAAAACATCAAAACCAGAAAACAATGAGAATAATCAAAAAAACAAATTCATCGAAACAAGTCAGACATCCATTGACACATTCTAATTTTTGTAAATTAGCTGAGACGCTTTATGATGATTACGACGATAAAGAGTACGCCCAAAATTTTCGCGGTAATTTAGAAGTTGAGGTTGGCGATTTTTTGATTTTTGTGGAAGAGGATAACTCTGGTGAATTAACTGGGCGCGAAATAGAAACAATAATTTCTCGCGTAGAAGAAAAAACATACGATTATCTGCGATACCCTTATCCACCAGGGGCAATAGGACCACTAGAACGAGAAATATACTGTGAGTACAGACTAAATATGTACGAATGGGTGCTAAGAGAAATAATAGAAGAAAATATCCTCAAAGGAAAAGAGGAGATCAAAATAAATGTTTCGGACATCCCTCAAATGTCTGAACATCCTAAAACCAAAATTGAGGTAGAGTGGTGCAATTTAGAAGAAAAAATCAAAATTTTTGTTGAATGCAATGGGCTTAAACTTAATTCCGATTATTTTCGAGGATGGGGAAGTGAGTGGGGGGAATACCAGCAAAGACAATATATAGAATACTGTATTAGGGGTGGAGTTTATTGCAGGGATATTTTATTGAATTTTCCTGGTTTAATAAAAAGTGGCGACAACTTTGGAGATGGTATTAGAGGTGATTTCGTTGTTGTTGACGGTTTACAAAGATTAATTGCTGTCAGAAAGTTTATTTCTAATGATTTGTCTGTATTTGATGGCTGCTATCTTAGTAATTTTGATGAGCCAGAAAAAATACTAAAAAGATGTAAACTCTTCTTTTATGTAAACAACCTAAAAACACTCGCTGAAGTTATGCAATGGCATTTAGATTTGAATACGCCCACAGGTGGTATTCATTATTCCAAAGATGGAATAAATCGCATCAAGAAGTTAATACGCGAATCTAATTAAATTTCTGGCGACGACAAACTATATTGAGAGAGTATTTTAATCTCAATATAGTTGCAATATTAACTCACTTGGGTTACAGTGGTAGAAGTAAAACAAATAACAAAAACAACACAAAAATGCCATTTATACACTTACATAATCATACCACAGAAGGTAGCGTACTTGATGCTACCCAAAGCGTAAAAAACATGGTTGCTACCATAAAAGGGATAGGGCAAAGTGCTGTTGCGCTGACAGATCACGGTACAATGTCCGGTGCGATAAAATTGTTGAATGCCTGTAAGCAGCATGGTGTAAAACCAATTATCGGAAACGAGATGTACATTCTTGTTGATGGGAAAAAATACCACCTTACGGTTTTGGCAAAAAACATTGCAGGTTACAAGAACCTTTGTAAGCTGACGAATTATAGCCATGTACATGGCTGGCACGGTAACAAGCTATTTGGCAGACCAACAATCTCCAGAGATATGTTGGCAGAAAATAGCGAAGGCTTGATAATCCTTTCTGGGTGTGCTGCCGGAGAGTTACCAAGATATATTTTGGCTGGTGACATTGAAAAAGCAAAAGTAACGGCAGAATGGTTTAAGAGCGTTTTTGGCGACGACTATTATTTAGAAATCCAAGATCATGGATTTAGAGGAAACGGTAGCCAAGACATTAATGGTGATAAAATAGAAAACAATACCAAGAAGTCACCCTTGAACGATGTAACCGTCAACCAAACGCTGCATCGTTTTTCAATAGAATTGTCAATCAAATTAATAGCAACAAACGACGCGCACTTTAGCTGTGCGGACGACTGGGAGGCACAAACTGCGCTCCTTTGTATCAATACTAAAACCACCATTGAATCCCCATCTATGAAATACACTGGGACGGAATATCTCAAAACGGAACAAGAGATGTTGGCATTATTTGCCGATCACCTGCCCCAAGATGTTGTCACTCAAGCTGTCAATAACTCCCAGGAAATAGCAGACAAAGTTGAAGGTTACGAAGGGCTGATATTGAAAGAGGGTGACACCTCAAGAATGCCTAAGTTCGCTGCGCCTTTGGGTGAAGGATCGGCAGAGGATTATCTTCGCAAAGTCGCTCACGATGGTTTGGTAGAAAGGTTCAAGGGTCTGGACGTTGAGGAGAGATATAGCGATCGCTTAACCCTCGAACTCGATGTAATCTGCTCGAAAGAATTCGCGGATTACTTCCTAGTGGTTTGGGATTATTGCAAATATTGTTTTGACAACAATATAGCCATCGGGGCAGGGAGAGGCAGCGCGGCAGGGTCTTTGGTTGCTTACTCCCTAAGAATTACCAACATCGATCCCATTCACCACGGACTATTGTTTGAGAGATTTTTAAACCCTGAACGGATGTCAATGCCGGATATAGATATAGATTTTGAGCCGTCACGACGGCATGAAGTAGTAGATTATGTGTCAAAAAAATACATAAACGTCTGCCAAATCGGAACATTCGGAACGCTGGGGTCTAAGTCTGCCCTAAAAGACGTTTTTAAGGTTTGCGGTTTGCCTTACTCCGAGTCAGATAGGTTGTCAAAATTAATCCCAATCAGCCGAGGTAAGCCTACAGACTTGAAGGTGATGATTGGGGAGGCAACGCCCGTCCCCGCATTTCGTGAAATTTACCTGCAAGACGAAGGCGTTAAAAAAGCCTTAGATTTAGCCATCAAACTTGATGGCGTTACCAAAAGTCGAGGTGTCCACGCCGCGGGTGTTGTAATTTCTCCCGTCTCACTGGATGAACTCGTGCCAGTAATGAGAGCCGCTGGCGACGACGGAGACACCACGATAGTTTCCCAGTATGAAATGGCGGACATTGAAAGCCTGGGGTTATTAAAGATGGATTTTCTGGGTCTGAAAAATTTGACGGCCATTCAAAAAACCATAAACCTGTTGTCCGCTAGGGGCATTAATATTAGTGCCGATGAGATTGCTGCCAAGGATAAGCAGTTTCACCCAGAGTGGAGCGATAAATTACCAATGGACGTTGAGCGCACATACAAAATGCTCACCCAAGGGAAAACCTACGGTGTTTTCCAACTTGGTAACAAGGGCATCACCGACAAGGTAAAACGACTAAACCCCGACAGCATTGAAAGCATCAGTGCGATTTCCGCACTTTACCGGCCTGGACCGCTTGACGCTGGTGTGGTTGATGACTATATCTCCCGTAAAAACGGGGAGAAACCCATAACATACCCTCTGCCGATACTTCAACCAATCCTTGAGTTAACCTACGGCTGCATGGTTTACCAAGAGCAGATCATGAAGATTGCCCAGGTAATGGCGGGATACTCTTTGGGTGAAGCTGATTTGCTGCGCCGAGCTATGGGTAAGAAAAAACCAGCAGAAATGGCAAAGCAGCGCGATCGCTTTGTGTCCGGTTCAATAAGCGCAGGAATTGAATCAGATATCTCTAACAAGATTTTTGATGATATGTCAAAGTATGCAGAGTATTGTTTCAACGCTTCGCACTCAGTCGCATACAGCTATATTTCTTGGACAACTGCATACCTAAAGGCGAATTACGCAGCAGACTTTACAGCAGCATTATTAAGCTGCGATGCTAACAACATGGATGAAATAAAAGTTGCAATCCCCGCAGCCAAAGACATCGGCATAAACGTTATTCATCCAAGTATCAATGAGTCCGACTCTGACTTTAGAAGGATTGACGAAAAAACCGTAAGATTCGGTTTGTCGGCCATCAAAGGACTGGGAATTGATGTAGTCCAATCCATAATTTCGGAGCGCAATAAATCTGGCGAATTTAAAAGTTTCCCGGATTTGGCGAAAAGAGTGCAACTTACTAAAAGAGCTACGGATGGGCTGATATATTCGGGTGCGCTTGACTCCTTTAACACCAACAGGCAGCAGCTAATAAAGGATGCTGACCTTTTGCTGGACTGGTCTAGAGATTTAGTAAAAAGTAAAAACTCTGGTCAGATGTCGCTTTTCGACATAACCACAAGCGTTTCTTTTGATCCGCCAAAAGCACCCAATATTGATGACCTTGATTTAGACTCTCGCAACTTTAAGGAGAGCGAATATTTGGGGATTTGCCTTAACAAAAAATACAGCGACTCGGAGAGCGAGATATTAGGTGGGATTTGCAATGAAAATATTGAATCAATAAAGGATTTACCTGTAAACCAAAATGTTGCATTTTTGGCAAGAATCCCAGATATCCTGAACACGAAAGTTAAGAACGGCGCACAGAGTGGCAAAACTATGGCTTTCTTGAAGCTCGCCGACAACTCTGGCGAAATTGAAGCCGTTATGTTCCCCAATTCCTACGATATTTATGGGGAAAAATTAAGAACGGATTGCCAATTTCTAATCAACGGTATTGTCTCCGAGAAAAACGGCGACAAACAGATAGTAGTCAACAATATTTGCGCTCCAGAGGCTGTTAAATTTGTTGTCGCATACATCAATGATGAAGAGAAAGACAGGCTGACTGTTAAAACGGCGATCGCATTTTCCAGAGGCGATTTACCTCTGATTTTATGGTACAAGGGTCAACAAATTAGAACAGGAAAATGGGTCAACAATGACGCTGTTGAAAACCTTAAAAACCTGGGGATTACAGCAGCAGAATGTAAGTACGGAGAAATAAAAACCCATTTTGATATTTATGATTCTGTGGATATGCTGGCGAATGCAAAAGACTGGCAAACTGTATCCGAACTTTCGCTTTGTTTCAGACTGATAGATAAAGATTACGGTGCTACTGTTTGGAAGCACGCACCATCTTCTGTAAAATCTCACGTCAACAGCCTAAAAGCAGCACCCAAACCTGAACTTGTCGCCAGCTAAAGGCAAACTATTAGCACGATATTGGTTGACATAAAATCAATATCGTGTTAATATTGTAGAAAGCAACAAGAAACACGCAGCGTTAAAATTTAAAAAATAAGATGTCAGCTACACAAAAAGAATTGTTTGAATCAGAAAATTACGAAGCTAGATCCCCCGATTTGCCAACCAATCACTGGTACACAAAAAAATTTATGGTTGATCTAGTCCGCGAATCTCTTGGTGGTGTTATTGGGTTAGATCCGTTTGCAGATCCAGGGAAAAGGATCGAGACAGTACATGGGCATTACACTTATGAAGATAACGGGCTTGCACTGCCTTGGGGCTGTGGAAGGGAGACGGACACTGTTTTTATAAACCCTGGGTATTCGCATGGCGAACCCAGGTCGGCTATAGAAAAGCTAGTTGAGCAAAAAAACGCTGGTAATATTGTCGGTGGCGTTGCATTGCTCAAAGCAGGTGTTTTAAGCAATAAAGGCACACAGGATTTAATTGAGCAAAATGCAGCATCTATTTGCCTATGGAAAGGTCGCATCCAATTTGACCCAGGCGAACCGTTATTAAAATGGCGTGAAGAACAGCGTATTCTTGGTAAAAAAATCCCAGAAAAATTAAGTGCAAATAATTTTGATATCTGCTTTATTAATTTTTTCAACGAGAAAAATAGATATTTTTATGGGACTTTCTGTCAATACGGAATGGTTTTAAAAATTGACTAGAAAATAGTGTTGACTTTAATTGTTAACCATTGTAAAATACAGTATAGTCAACAAACACAAAACAAAAACACAACTGCAAAAATTATGTCTCAAACAGCATACCAACCACTGCATTTGAAATATCGCCCACAAACCCTATCACAACTTGTGGGACAGGAACACATCAAAAAAACTTTAATTAATGCCATAAATACTGGCAAAATAGCGTCTGCATACCTGTTTTCAGGTGCGCGAGGCACGGGTAAAACTTCCACTGGTCGCATTTTAGCGAAAAGCCTAAATTGTGATACTGGCATAACCTCAGACCCTTGCGGTGTTTGTGAATCCTGCAAAGGAATAACGTCTGGGTATTCCCTGGATGTTATTGAAATAGATGCGGCCAGCAACAATGGCGTGGATAATGTCCGCGACTTAATTTCAAAGCTGCAATTTGCCCCAGTCGGTCGCTATAAAGTTGTCATCTTGGACGAGGTTCACATGATGACAACCGCAGCTTTTAACGCCCTGCTTAAAACCCTGGAAGAACCGCCAAAAAACGTTGTATTTATTCTTGCAACAACAGATCCACAAAAGGTTCTCCCCACAATTATTTCTCGCTGCCAAACCTATGACTTTAGACGTATTGGCGTTCCTGCAATGTTTCAACACTTAAAGGAAATTGCAGCGAAGGAAACTATTGAGATAGATGACGATGCTATATTTGCAATATGCAGTGCCGTTGCCGGTGGTATGCGCGATGCTCAAGCAAAGCTAGATCAACTCTCGCTCTACCCAGTGAGAATTACAAAGGCTTTAATTTATGAGAATCTTGGTAGAGTTTCGGAATCTATGCTCAAGGAACTTGCACTGAAAATTATCGGCGACAATCCGAGCGAAATTGTTGGTGCTGTTGGTGAAATCCTGAACGCTGGCAAAGAACCAATTATAGTTATCCAGGATTTAGCAAATTTTTACATGAATTTGCTGCTATACAAGACATCTGGAATCTTAGATCCCGCATACAGCGAAGATGACTTTGACGTTGAGATTTACGAGGATCAGATCAAAGAAAATATCTCCAAACTCAAGGGAAGTGAGTGGACAATCAAAACAACAAACCAAAGCAAACTATGGCTTGAGGTCACACTTGTTGGATTGTCTGGAAATAGTAGCCAACCCGCGACACAACAAAAAGTTGTCACATCAGTCTTGCCATTAGAGCAACGGATTAAAATAGCAAATCGCCACAAAGACTTATCCGATGAAATTGGATGGGAAACAATTTATATTGGTCGCGGCACACCATTCGGTAACGAGTATGAGGTCGGCGTTTACGGCACTGCCGATGAATGTGTAAAAGCTTTTAAATCAAGTTCTTGGATAAAATTTAAGGATGAAGCAAGCGATTTTAGAGTCGCAATTAACGATCTATTGGCTAGGCTAAGGGCTGGAAGTAAAATCCGGCTGATGTGCAGTTGTTCCAACGTTTGTCACGGCGAGGTTGTGCGATCGCTTCTAATCTGGGCACACAAAAACGTTTAATCAAATATTTTTACATCGGTCTGGAAATTCAATAATCATTGTTTGAGGAAAAATATATGGCGAGGTCTTATGACATAGCTGATGTAAAAGTCGGCTATGTGATAGATGGATTGGGAAAAGTAGAGGAAATATATAGCAACGGAAATGCGCTTCAGTTTAAAATAGATGGTAATTACTACCACGAAAGAGTTGTTACAGGTACGTTAAAACTTGCGTACAATAAAAAAGAAATTACCCCAGGAAAACTAGCAAAAATCGTTAATAGTTTCACCAATAGCGACGACATAAAAAATTCTGGGGACAGCCGACTAATTAAGGCTAAAAAATTAATTGATGTTTATTTTGAGATTAAGGGAAACACCCAAACCTATGTCAAACATTTGGGGTGGGGACTGTCTAGTGTCAATGCAGAATTTAAGTTTTTGTACGACCAGGGATTTTACAGAGAGGCTGTTGGAGGCTTTGTCCCTAAAAATGCTTTTTTTAAATGCTGGGCTGATTTACTCAAAAGAGCAAATAGAAAAGGAATTATCTGCAAGGGAAGGATAAAAACTTGGTTTTTCATGTCGCAATATTTAAAAATGCTCAAAACAAAGCTAATTGTTTTGAGCATTTTTAAATATCAAGCAGATAGTTTTATTCTGGTATTTCCCAGCCAATTTTCCAGTCTATCGCCAAAATTCTTGTGATAGCGTCTTGTTCGGTTTCTTCGTCGAATTTGACGAATTCGCTAATAGTGTCAGTCCATTTACCTCTAGTCCCAATTATGTGATTAGATATTTTGATCAGTTCAGCGTTTTTTGCAATTATTGTGTTGCATAAAGATTTTAAAGAATCTGTGAATTCTTGAGAAGATGTGTCTGTAATTCCTGATCTAACAATTTGTTGCGCTACTAAATTTTGTGAATTTTTGATATTATTTGTTGCCAGATAAGATTCTGCTTCTGGGAGTGTCGTAGAAGCCCATCTATCTCTTTCAGCAGTAGCATACTTGTTAACTAATTTGTCTGTAAGTTGAGCAGCATAACTGTAAATATTTTTAACTACTTGAGTTTTGGCAGCTATTAAAGTTTGAGGCAACAAAGCAGCCGCTTCTTTATCTTTAATAACTTGTTCTAATTGTTGATAAACAGCAATTTTGCTAATGTAAACATTGTACTCTTCTACATTTAAATCTAAAGATTCAATAGTACCATTATGGTGTATGGTTTGGTGTAGAATCCCTTTGTAGTAATCCAACTGTTTTACATTAACAGGTAAAGTAAAGCTAGGTTCAAACTGCTTAAATAAGTCTACAGATAACTTGTGTAAAGTAGTGTTATCGTTAAGGCTTACTTCTTGAGCATCTTGAAAAGGTCTGATAATAAAGTATTGCATTTTTATTTTACTTTTATGATGAAATTAGACGCTAAAAATGGCTGCATATTGTTGTGAGGTTGACTATCCCCTGTAGGATTCACTGATACTGCAATACCATAATTTATACTTGTTTCAGTAATATTTGAGCCTCCCCAATCAGTTGTATGTCTTCCCCAAGCATAATCATTTCTAGATCCAGCCCCTCCTGGTTGATATCCGTCACTTCCATCAGGATATCCTGGAAAATTAATTTGAACTTGAGTTAAAGTATGGGAATGCCCAGGATCACTAATAGTATGAATATGCGCTCCTGTGGTGCTAGTGTGTCCATGACTAGGCATTTCATTAGTAGTCAAAGTATGAGTAGCCGCACCCCCAGTAGCTCCTAGTGCGTAATCTCCTCCCGCGCCAAGGAAAACTCTTCCTCGACTATCTGGCAGACGAACAGTTGTTGTTCCATTACCGCTGTACGGCGCACCTAGCGCGACAAGATCGGCAACAAGTTCTGTGCTAATTTCAGAGCGCAGAACTTCCTGCCCATGCGCCCATTTCCAGCGAGAGGAAGGGAGTGTGCTTCGGAAATATTTCTCAATCTTGCCAACAGGGATAGCTGCGTCAACCATATCCCGCAATTCTGCTGTTGTTATTTTATTTTGTTTTAAATCCAAAGCAGATTTTAGAGATTTTGGTGTTATTGCTCTTTTGTCGTCAAGCCCGTCTATCGCTTCTTCATCTGTTGTCAGTTCCACAAATCCAGGGCTTTCAGTTGTGGCATAAACGCCAGAATCTGTTGGTATTGGGGCTAAAAACCTCGATCTGGTATCAAAATTGAGTTGCGCCGATCTTAAATCTAGGGTTGAATTTGGGTATAAGAACAGCCTTTCCGTGACAGTAAGCCTCTTAAAAACCTTAGAGTCGCTTTCACCAGAATTTAAGTTTGTTTCGTCCCCTGTCTTTGTGTCAATTATCTTGTCACCAATAAAATAATTTCCATCCTGATCCATCCCACAGGAATAAACGCGCCCACCATTAGTCTCTCGTTTCATCTTGGCAACGCTTTCAGCTAGAGTTAAGACCCTAGTATGAAATTTTGGCAATGCTGATGAGTAGTTGTTGTACCCAACCCACTCCCAAGTATGTCCAGACGCTCTAATTAATGACGGCTTTATAAACTCAGGATAAATATTCACCTGTTGATTATCTTTTCTGATTAATCTTTCGTTACTGGATGTTTCTAGTAACTGGATTGTCTGTTCTTCGGGTATTGTTAATGCTAACAATACCGTTTTGGCAGCGATATATGACCTACTTAAAACTGAGTTCGGATCAGGCATATCCACATTTAGTTGTGGATATAGATCGTCATTTTTGTCGTTGATGCCGTCTGCATTTAAAAGCGAGATATAGTAACTACCAGATGGCAGGACATTTCCTGCGCTGTCCACACTTTTTACAGACGAAATAAACAGATTTTTATTAATCTGTAAATTTGGCATTTCGTCTGCATTAAATTTTAAAATATAGTTTTCTTGTGGATTTCTATTCACACCATCAACTCTAAACCAAAATATTCTATCGTCTGGTTTTCTTTCGTCTGGGTTTCTTTTTATAATAACTGGAAGCGTGTCAATAAGATTTCTGTTTGTGTAAATATCATTATTAGTATCTAACACATTAAAATAGTGTCCATTGCTATCTGTTCCCACTAAATTCACCGAAGAAACAAGGCGTGCTGAGTATTCTACATTATCAGCACCAACTACATAAATTAATTCATTTTGTAAAAGCGAGAATGGCGAGATTCTTTGAGGGTTAAATGGTCCATCTATATATATTTTTGTCGCTGTTGACAAAGATGAAACAAAGCCAGAAATAGCATAATTTAAAACATTGCTAACTATCGGCTTTGGTGGCACTATTTTTGTGATCGTCCCGCCTGAATCTTGTGGCAGGGCATGATTGCTGTATCCATCAGCAAAGAGCGAAATATCGCCAAAATTTGAACAACTATTTGTGACGCTTAATTCGCCACCGCTTAAAGTTTTAAAGTGTGTGCCAGCGCAAACAACAAAGCAGGAAACTATCTGCATATAACCATTGTTTATTGCACTAAAGGAAAAATGTCTCCATGTGTCTTTATATGATTTGCCACCTGGGCTATTAAGATTGACGACAAAAGCTCTTGGATCTGACTGTAAGCTAACATTCGTGAACTGGGATGCAACTATTGATTTTAGACCCTGCAACTTGCTGCCGTCGCAGGATATTCCGCACATTCCAAAACGCGATCGCAGAGAACAATTAAATACGTATACAGAACTTCCATTGACGCTATTAATGTCTAAAAATCCATCATCGTCTACTGATGTATTGTCTGTTGCCAATGCTGTTATTATTGTCTCCTCGCTGACTGCATCTAGTTCTCCAGCGTTCATTGGTGGATTTAATGTGTTAGAAAATGCTCTCTCTATTTTTGGGTAATAGCCATAGGATTCATCTGAAAGCTCAAGTGTTGATGCTGGCTCAGTTGCGCTACACAGGTGGTGTGTGGTTTTTATGCTTTTGTTGTCGAAAAAAGTTAACCCTGTGATAAGAGAACCGCCTGTCGCCTTAAATATTGCTGTTCTTCCGATACTTGAATTGTCTGGGGAACACTCGCATTGCAAATTAGGATCGTATGGATTATTTAGCTCCCAGGTTGCTACATCGCCAACGTAGCGCGGAATAATTTTAGTTTTTCTAAGGTCTGAGGCAACTATAGAGCATCCCCTTGGAATAACAACACCACCTGTTGGCGGATTAAAATACGAATATTTGGTGACAACAACAATGTCGCCTACCCCACTCCAACTGCCAACAATATTTTTAATCCTGTAACTGCCAGTATTATTAATTGCAGTATCAATTATTGCTCTGCTGCCGTTACCACCAAATATTTGCTGCCCAGGCTTTAGTTCTTCGTAGGTCGCATTAGATGTGTTCGCTAAAGTTAAAACCTTAGTTTCTGTGTTGTAAGTTTGTATATTCCCAACTTGAAGTGGTTGAACAATTTCTGTTTCTAGCGACAGAGGCTGTATCTGTACAAAATCAGAAACACCTGGACGATTATCAACAATATAATTCCCAGGTGCTAAATACACAGTAGCTTCATCATAGACATCTATTTGATTATTTGTGTTTGGTCTGTAGCTTCTTCTGGCTACCTCCAGCATAGCCCTTTCTATGGTTCTGAATGGGCTATATTGATCTGTGCCAGGATTAAGCAATGAATCGTCAGCTTTACCGTTTTTTTCATCAACATAAAAAATGTTACCTCCCGGTTTTGATGAAACTAAATTATTGTATCTTTTCCAAAGTTCAAGTTTTAGGGATGATAATGCTTTTGTGTCATCTTCGCCAGCGAAGACATTCTCTTGTGTCGCAATTTTTAGTAACCCTCCTGTTGATTCATCACCAGAAAAAATATGTCTTAATATTTTAAAAGTTTTTCTGTCTCTGTAGTCATCTACTGTAGTTACTGCGTTTGCAAATGTCGTAACTTTTGCCATCACGATTACATTGTTTGGGTATCCAACAGAGTAAGATACAACGCCATTATCACCAACATAAATCCACACTGTCGCGTTGTTTGGCAAAGCTAAACTACCAGCAACAACATTTATTTTTGTGTTGTTAAGTAATTCAATAGTCCCACCGCTAAATAATATATTTAGTCCAGAACCTGCGGTCACTCGTAACGCATTCTCAAAGCTTCTAAAATCTGGCTTTATGTTCCCTGCTTCATTACTTAGAGAACTATCTGACAATCTTTGTAAATGTCCTGGATATTCATCCTCGTTAGGATCTCTGTCAAATCTTGGTCGTATAAAAGCGTTAAATTCGTCTGGTGTTGGGATAGTCCCGTATTGATAATTTGGTAATGGCATAATAATAAATTCCTACTCTTGTGTAAAACTCTTTTTGGGTAGTTTCCCAATAAATCTTGTTAATGACTCTTCTGCAATTTTTATGACTTGATCGTTTTTCGGCGCAAAAATAAAATTTCTTTTGGGTATTCTATATGTACCACTTATATGGTATATCATGTGGTCTTCAAATTTGATAAAAATTTTACGCCCATCTATATAGAATTTAATTGAATTTTTACCAGCAAAAGTCTCTTGAAGCTTTCTACTAGTTTTCTTTCTTTTCCAAGTGCCAGATGTTAAGTCACTCCACGGCGATGAATTGTCCAGGTCTTGCTCCAAATTAAAGGCTTCATCAGTGTTTTTTTTGGCATTGATTGCTACACTATTTAATATGTCTCTTGGATTTGACAACATTGAATCAATTTTCAAGAGAGACACTAAAACATCTTCTTCTAGCTTAATTTCCATGTCTAATTTTGTACCTGTAGAAGCACCTAGTATATACCCAGAGAGTCCGCTGTCTTTGTTGGCGTACATGGAGCAACGCCAAAGAGACGTAAGTGAAGGCATAATTAATGATTTTAACCCATCTTCACCAATTACGGCATTTAATGAGGGAGTTCTTTGGGCAATATTAGAAATGTTGGCCTATGCAGACAGGATTCCTTTGGCTGCATCTATATTTCATCTGCGAACTGCGGCGATCGCTAGAAGGTTGGGCGAAAAAGCTCGCGTAACACTAACAATTCAGCTAACAACAACAGTTGCATATTGGGAGCTAAACAAGGGTTATCGAGTAGCAACAAACAGCGCACTTCAGTACGAAACAGATGAGGCACTTTTTATATATAACGGTGACACCGGAACAGTCAGTGCTACTGCTGTGGGCGACGGAACTCAATACAATCAACCAATTTTAACTGTCAACGTAATTATAGAAACAAGAGCTTTTTTGCAAAGTATTACAAACTATGAACCTGCTGCTGGCGGCATAGATGCGGAGACTGATCAAGAAGTATTTTCTAGGGGCTTTGCATCTCTAAGAAGACATAACACTCTTGTTACTGAAGACGACTTTAAACAATATATTGAATTTGAGTTAGGTGATGGGTCTGTTGTCAAAGTTATTGGTAGATTGGGAGCAGACAAGGCTTCATATATTGCGGGTGCGATACACATCTTCGTTTTAAATCAAGATGGATCTCAAACAAATGATGCCCAAAGAACTGCGCTTCTAAATAAAATTAGTCCAAGTTTGCCGAGTTTTTTGCAAAACACAGTTTTACCGTCCGTTGGGACTGGGGTATTTGTTTCAAGTATTGAATTTTATGATGTTGAATTTGAGATGACGGGAACAATTGTTGCTGGAGATGATCCAGCAACAAGAGCCGCGCAAATTTGGGAAGATTTAACTCTGTATTTAGATCCCAGAAACTTAAAACCTGGGGAAACCGTAATTTTGTACAATCTTATCTCTATTTGCATAAATGCTGGCATCAAGGATGTGCAAAATTTTAGAGCGTACAATTACACGCTTAACGATAGCGGGACTGAAGATTTACAAATATTAGACAGCAATATACCAATGCCAAACGAATGGACATTAATAAGAATGCTTGAAGTTCGGATCACATTAATAGACAAAGATGGTAATATTCATGAGTATTTTTACGGCAATGGTGGGAGTCCAGATTAATGTCTGAAAAATCGTGGCAATTAAATCGTCCTATATATTTGCGATTGCCTAATGAAAGTGGTGCTTATCAGGGCAACGAAATTGTTGATGCAATCACAACTCCGTGGGATGAGCAACTTGTAGACATTAAAAATACATTATTGAATTTCAACAATGATTTTATCAACCCCGATACAGCAAGGGTTGATGCCCTTGATTGGTTAGCACAGCTATCTGGTTTTACAGGAGAGTATTGGGACACGAACTGGACTGCAGCCATTAAACGAGAACTTATTAAAAATTCTCATACTAAAATTTGGTCGCATAAAGGTACTGTAATGCTTTTGCAGTACCTACTTGATTTATTTGGGCTTGACGCAGTAGTTTATGCTGAAAACGTATGGTTTATAGGAATTACCGCTATTGGTTCACCTGTTGGGGGTAGAACCCTATATTACGCAATAAAATTGTTTATCCCTGGTGCAGAAAATCGGCAATTTTACACGAGGAACTCAAAAGAATGGAAATTTATTGAGCGTTTAAATCGTCTGTATATGCCGTGTTGGTGTGGCAGTATACCAACAAACGGAAACTTTATTCATTATGAAAAATTTATTATTGGTGTTAGTGCTGTCGGAGATCCGATTTGGTCTGGATCAATTAACAAGAATCCCATAATCACAGTGAATTTTGGGTCGGGAATTGCAATTAATTCGTCTATGCAAATTGGTGCTAATTTCAGTATTGGTTCTGGTTTTGATACCAGAATTATTCGACCAATTATTGCCAATTTTGGTATTGGTAATTCTACCAATACAACAAAAGTAATAACCTCTAACTTTGGTATTGGTAGTGGTTTTGATGCCGCAAAAGTAATAACTTCTAATTTCGGTATTGGTTCTGGTTTTGATGCCGCAAAAGTAATAACTTCTAATTTCGGTATTGGTTCTGGTTTTGATGCCAGAATTATTCGACCAATTATTGCCAACTTTGGTATTGGTAATTCTACCAATACAACAAAAGTAATAACCTCTAACTTTGGTATTGGTTCTGGTTTTGATGCCGCAAAAGTAATAACTTCTAATTTCGGTATTGGTTCTGGTTTTAATTCATCAAAAGTTATAGTTACTGACTTTGGTATTGGTGGTGGACTTAGTTCATCAATAACTATAGTTGCTGACTTTGGTATTGGTAATGCCGACAATACAACTAAAGTTATACTTACCAACTTTGGTATTGGTTCTGGCTTTGATTTATGAACAACTACTTCCGTGTAGCCTTAAATATGTTTTTGTGCTATTTGTTCGGTATGTAAATAAATTTGATACAATTTTTATATTGAGGGAAAAATAGGTAAAAATTATGCCAACAAGACAATTATTTGATTCATGGGTAAAGCTAGTAGCGGACACAATGTTTGTAGGAGTAACTGCCCCAGACCCCACAAAGTTTTATGCAATTTTATCTAACTCAAACGCAATAAGTCGTGATATGACGATGGCTCAAGTTATTGCACTTGAGTTGCCCACAACAAACGGGTACTCAAGGCAGCCATTAGTCTTTACTACTGGCTTTTACAGCAGCGCAAATAAACGCTATGAATTACCAATTTTAAATATAAATTTCGCAGCAAATAATAGCGGGTCATTTCAGTTTAGAACTCTTGTTATTGTTGCTGATGCAATTTCTACTGTGGGCAATACAACCGGTAAATTGGTTGGATTTAGCACGGAGGACGCAATAGTGACTGTGGCAGCAAACCAAACACAGCCGTTTGTGATTCCAATCGCAACACTGAACACAGGGTACGTTAATGGAGTGTAGCCAATCAAGTTGATATTGCTATACGTATGGCGTATAGTTTATGCCAAAAACAATCGCATTATTATTGCCACAACAGACCTTTAATCAAGTATCCTTTTTGTTGCAATCCGTCAATTATACAACAGGGCTTACAGCAATAATGTTGGAGAATTAATTAGGCTAACTCAAAATTATGCGTATAATTACACAAAAACGCCATATTCAAAATTTTGAATATGGCGTTTTATTTACCTGAGTATTTGTATTATACATAAATTTAGGCATTATTGAGTTTTGCGTAACATTAGACAATGGCGAGAACGAATATCCGTTTTGCAAATCTAAAAACATATAAAATAACACAAATATAAAAAATAAAAATAACAATTTATGCTTGACTTTGTGTGTCATCCAGTGTAATATAGATTTACAAACAAAAAATCAACATCATGCAAACATCCATTGTATTCATGTCGTCTCCAGTTATTCCTGTAAAAAATCTTTTTAATTTTAGTGCAGTTCCTAGTGACTATTTATTAGCCTGTACGTCAGATTCTTGTTTTCACAGAGGAAACTTTAATAAAATTGTTGAGCAGTTTAAGTCTATCGCACCTCAAGAATCTGATGTGATTACAGTAAATACGATCCTTTTTGTTTCGCCAGCGATCGCTAAAATGATTAATGAAAATCCAGAATTAGCACCACAAAGAATTTAAAATCCCATGCTAAATATCGAAAAAACAACAATTGTCAGGATAGCAAAGATTCTGTGGATCTAATAAATGTGAAATTTGAAAGTGGAACTTTCAAACAAATTAGACCCCATTTTTGGGCGGAGAAGAATACGTACAAGCGACTTTCCCAGATCAAAAATATGAAGTTGTCACGGTAAATTAATTTTCTTAGGCTTCTCTTTGAAGCCTTTTTTCATTTTTTCTATAAAATTAGGCGTATTGCAACTGTCTAATTTTGGTGGTGGCATTTTTCCAAATGTCCAATTTCTGCCATTATGCGCCATAACATGATGGCGCATACACAACGGAAAAATATGCTCACCAATTATTTCCCGTCCAGCGATCGCGCCTTTCTCATTTTGATAAACTGCGTGGTGCGCCTCCTTGGCGTTGTTTTTGCAATTTGGGTAACAACATTTACCATTGAGAGAGTCTTTACATTTCTTGCTTAATATGCCCCAGTTCTCGCCATATCTCATGTCGTAAACTTGATTTTTTGGTGCATTTTTACGGATATTCAATATTTCTTGGTGATATTTTGTAATTCTTTTTTTAGGCTTAAGACTCCCAGGTTTTTTGGTGGTAGCCATATTGATTAATTTGTAATATTTGTAATATAGATTATATTACAAAAACTGGGCTTTAAGATTTTAATACTCAGCTTTTTGGTTTTAAATGATGATCATTTTTATTCGTGAATTATTCTATCTAAAATTATTGCTTCTTGGTGGTGGGGTGTTTAATATTCCCCCAATTACATCATTTGTCAAATCTTCTAAATCTTTCTGGCTTATTTTTGTAAACCCAGTCTCGTTATTTATCAAGAAGTTTATATCCTCCTCCTTCCCAATCAGCACATAGTCATTTCCGCTTTCAATCATTGCAGATAGACCAAATTTCTGAACAAGTTCGCAGCCTATTAAAACGTCAACTTTGACAATGTTGTTGTCGCTAAAAACTGTGCATTTTTTAAATTGGAACTCGCAAAATAACAAAAAAGCGCGTTAAGCCTTAACGAGCTTTTTTGTTGTAAATTATTTTTTATTCAAGGTCAACACCAGGTAGATAAAATTCTGTCAAAAATTTTGCTACCTCTTGGGGTATTTCTTCCAGGTCAGACAAATTTAGGAATATTATCTTTCCTATTGCCATTGTTTTGTTTTTCTCGGTTGCACAATAAATTGTGTCCTCAGTATAAAATGTATCTTCGCCATCGCTGTTTTTTTGTTTTGTCACTACCACTTCTAAATCTAAATGCTCTAACGTGAAAGATTCGGTCACGTCTGCTTGATTGTCTTTGTTTTGTTCAAAGTTAATACCAGGAAGATAAAATTCTGTCAAAAATTTTGCTACCTCTTGGGGTATTTCTTTCAAATCAGACAAAGTATGAAATATTATTTTTCCTATTGCCATTGTTTTGTTTTTCTCGGTTATGCCATAAATTGTGTCGTCAGCATAAAATGTATTTTCGCCATCGCTGTTTTTTTGTTTTGTCACTGCCACTTCCCAATCTAAATGCTCTAACATAAAAGATTCGGTCACGTCTGCTTGATTGTCTTTGTTTTGTTCAGTCATTATCTTTTTTTGTTTTTCTCTACTGCATCCATAATACTGTGGTTAACAAATAAAGTCAAGCCATTTTTAATTTATTTTTCTGAATTAATAATTGAACAATTTTTATCGGTAATAGTTAGATTTTGGCAACTATTACCGATAAATTAATAGCGGTTAGCTTTCACTCCGCTTCAGACACTTTCTAAATACTCCTTTTTAGACATTAATTTTGTCCAATATCTGTCTTCGCTATCTTTCTTGAAAAAGCTGTAAACCGCTTCGCCTTCCAGATTGTGTGTGTATGCTTCGCCACAAGCAAATACACCATTCTTGTGGTAAGCAGGAGGAAGTGCCTCTAAACAATCCCAGTAATAATCTTTGGAGACTTCTACCCACTCTTTGATATTTTCGTAAAAGTGCCAGACCGATACATCTCTAGGGTCTATTGTCCATGATAAATAATTCCCCAAACAATGATGCAGGAAATCCCAGTCCATTTCATCTACGTGAGATCCATCTTTGCCTCGGAAAATTACCTCTAGCGGATTTGGATTGTTTGTGCCGTAGCTATTTCCTATCTGTAACTTTACTTGAGATTGATCGTTTAGGACGGCAGTAACCATTATTTGTTTGTAAGGCAGTCTGCTTAGAAATTTTTTGATATCTGCTAATGTTTTCATTGTTTTTTCGTGTGTTAATTGCTTGTGTTTTTTCTATATATCTATATTACTATGGTTAACAAATAAAGTCAAGCGCATTTTTAATTTATTTTTATATTACAAACGTATTACAGAAATTTTGGATATAGGTGCGTACTTGCATAATTTTTTGATTTTAATCAAAAATAAAATTGGGAAGATGATCACTTTCTTATAGGAAACTGCCCTTTTTTCTTTGTATCTTCCCTTTACTTTTGACACACCTTATGTTATAATCCGCCACAGATTTTTTAACGAGAGAATGCGGGTTTGAGGCGTGTTACAAGATTTTGATTTTATCGGCGTTAGTCCAGGTTGGGAACGAATGTCTGTTTTACTGGTTTGGAGACGGCTGCGGGGGAATATTGCCAAAAACACAAAACCCTTGCTGTGCGGATATTGCAATATGTTTTTTGTCGCCAAGGCTGGACAGATTTTAGGTTTTTAGCTGGTGGCACGGGCGTTGTTAGGGCGTTGGTGCAAATGGTTGGTTTGCGGCTTGGGGGAACGGCTGCGGGGGAATATTGCCAAAAACACGAAACCCTTGCTGTGCGGGGATTGCAATATGTTTTTACCGACAAGACTGGGCAGATTTTAGGTTTTTAGCTGGTGGCACGGGCGTTGTTAGGGCGTTGGTGCAAATGGTTGGTTTGCGGCTTGGGGGAACGGCTGCGGGGGAGCGATCGCTAAAAACACGAAACCCTTGCTGTGCGGGGATTGCAATATGTTTTTACCGACAAGACTGGNCAGATTTTAGGTTTTTAGCTGGTGGCACGGGCGTTGTTAGGGCGTTGGTGCAAATGGTTGGT
>B570J14230_10000243_pt1 | contig 20740 bp, 18 predicted proteins | sample LakMenepilimnion_3_FD_14230 | JGI IMG/M metagenome (IMG submission 14230) | reverse complement strand
TATATCCACATTGGGTGCCTCGTCTTCGTTTACACTAGCAGGAGAACCGCTTAGAATCACACCTTTTAAGTGTTCATCAAAGACAATTGCATTATGAAAGGGTTGAATTTCACAATAGACATTGGCTTCTCTAACTGCTCTTGCAATTAACTGGGTGTACTGGCTACCAAAATCGAGGATTAATATTTTCTCAGTCATAAGGCGAAGATACAATGAAAAAAGATGTCTAGGAAAGGGAGTATTTCACATAGGGTGGGGACAAAAAAAATCCCGCCTCGTAGGGCAGGATTTCAATATTGGTTAAAGACGCTTTAAAGCGTGTTCAATTACTTTTTCTTAACCACTTGCTTCACAGCAACGTGCTTAGCTAACTTGCTCTTTAAATTAGCAGCTTTGTTTTTGTGGATGATTCCACGCTTTGCTAATTTATCGATTTGAGAAACGATTGTTGGTAACTTTTCGTCGTAAGCTTTTTGTTCTTCTATTGTCTTTAAATCACGAATAGCGTTACGGGTAGTTTTACCATAATAACGGTTTCTATCGCGACGTTTAGTTGCTTGTCTTACATCTTTTTTTGTAGCCGAATGATTTGCCATGTACTAATTAATTTTCAGGAGGGCAAAGGTAAGGGACTTGTGCAAATATTAAAAATTAAAATGAAAAAAAATAAAAATTCAGTATAACTAATTGAAATTCAATTAGTTGAAATGAATCCAAAAACCTATTTTTTAACTATTTGAGTATAAAATGGGGATTATCTGTGAAAACACAAAAAATAGGGCTGCTGAAGATCAAAATCTTACTTAGATTTTTAGCGCATTTTACTTTATTAATCAATCATTTAAACCGATATTTGCGTACCTAGTTTTACAAATAAACGAAAGGATATACAATGAAGGATTTCAGCTACATCACCAACTCCCATCCAGCCTTCATAGAAGGTTTGTACCAACAATTTTTAACTGATCCTGCATCAGTAGACCCAGATATCATTAAATTTTTTGAAGGCTTCGATTTTGCGATGCAAAACGGCACAGCAGCTCCTGCACAAGGCGCTTCGGCACCCTCCTCATTATCCAATGTAAGTGCAGATTGGGCGAATGAAATTAAAGTGTACCGTTTGATTTTGGGCTACAGAAATAAAGGACATTTAATTGCAACAACCAATCCAATTCGTACTAGAAAGGATAGAGGGGCTAATTTAGATCTAGCTTGCTTTGAATTGACCGAGGCGGATTTAGATAAAACATTTCAGGTTGGTTCCATCATTGGATTAGGTGCAACGACATTAAAAAATATACTTAGCCATTTACAAAAAACCTATGCGCATAATTTGGGCATTGAGTTTAAATATATTTCTGATCAAAAAGTAATCGATTGGTTAACCGATGAATTTGAAAATAAATTCAGTCAACCAATTCCATTAGATCAGAAAAAACACATCCTTGAAAAATTAAATCAAGGTGTTATTTTCGAAAAATTCTTACATACTAAATACATTGGACAAAAGCGTTTCTCTTTAGAAGGCGGGGAGTCTACGATTGCTGCATTAGATGCGATCATCAACACTGCAGGAGCGCACGGAGTAGAAGAAGTAGTGATTGGTATGGCGCATCGTGGAAGATTGAATGTGCTTGCAAATATCATGGGCAAAACCTATGAACAAATTTTTAGTGAATTTGAAGGTACTGCAGTATTAGATCAAACCATGGGTAGCGGTGACGTGAAATACCATATGGGCTTCTCTTCTGAAGTAACCACTTTCGGTAATAAAAAAGTGCATCTTAAATTGATGCCTAACCCATCGCACTTAGAAGCAGTAGATCCGGTAGTTTTAGGATTTGCGCGTGCTAAGTCAGATATCTTGTACAAATCGGATGTTTCTAAAATTTTACCAATTCTAATTCATGGTGATGCATCTGTGGCTGGTCAGGGTATTGTGTATGAAATATTACAGATGTGTCAATTGAATGGTTATAAAACTGGTGGTACAATTCACTTTGTAATTAATAATCAAATTGGATTCACAACAGATTTTGATGATGCAAGAAGTGCGAACTATTGTACCTCAATTGCTGCAATGGTGCAAGCACCTGTAATACATGTGAATGGAGATGATGCGGAGGCAGTGGTGAAAGCTGTGCAAATTGCAACAACCTACAGACAATTATTCAAGAACGATATTTTCATTGACATGGTTTGCTACAGAAAGCATGGACACAATGAAGGAGATGATCCAAAATATACGCAACCTCAATTATATAGCTTAATTGAAAAACATAAGAATCCTAGAGAAACTTATGCAGAATACCTTTTACAAAACGGAGAGGCAAGTGCGCAAGAATTAGCAAAGGAAATGGAAAAGAAATTCTGGTCCGATCTTCAAGCAAGATTAGATGAGGTGAAACAACATCCATTGCCTTATAAATACCAAGCGCCTGAATTGGCCTGGGAAGCAATGCGTAAAGCAACGAACGAAGATTTTATTAGTTCACCTGATACTTCAATTACTGCTGAAAAAGCGAAATCTATATTTGATGCTTTAATGAAATGGCCTGCTAGTTTTACGCCATTAAAAAAAGTAGATAAATTAATTCAAGAGAAAGTAAAATTATACGAGACAGAACAAAAGATAGATTGGGCGACCGGTGAATTAATGGCTTATGCTTCTTTATTAGCAGAAGGCAAAACGGTTCGTATGAGTGGACAGGATGTGAAGCGTGGTACATTTAGTCATCGTCATGCTGTTATAGTAGATGAAAATACCAACGAACAATTTAATCGCTTGAATCAGGTTGCAGAAGGACAAGAACCTTTTAGAATTTATAATTCATTATTGAGCGAGTACGGTGTTCTTGGATTCGAATACGGCTATGCATTAGCAAACGCCGATGCTTTAGTAGTATGGGAAGCACAGTTTGGAGATTTCTCAAATGGTGCGCAAACAATCATCGACCAATTTATTGCAGCAGGTGAACAAAAATGGCAACGTCAAAATGGGGTGGTCATGTTATTACCTCATGGATACGAAGGCCAAGGTCCAGAACATAGTAGTGCAAGATTAGAGCGTTATTTACAATTGTGTGCAGAACACAATATGGTGATCACCAATGTAACCACTGCGGCGAATTTATTCCATGCATTAAGAAGACAACTAGCATGGTCATTCAGAAAACCAATGATTAACTTCTCGCCTAAAGCCAATTTAAGAAGCCCGGCCACATTTAGTCCGATGGCTGATTTAACAAAAGGCGGATTCAAAGAAGTAATTGATGATCCATTTGTTCAAAAAGTAGAGGATGTTAAAAAAGTATTGTTCTGCTCTGGTAAGATTTATTATGAAATGGCAGAGCGTCAAAAAACTGAACAAAGAACAGATATCGCCATTGTGCGTATAGAACAATTGTATCCATTGCCTGTTCAACAGATTACCGCATTGCACCAAAAATATGGTAAAGCAATTTGGTTCTGGGTACAAGAAGAGCCTTTGAATATGGGTGCTGCTAGTTTCTTGCAAATGAATTTGAAGGCAATTAAGTATGGTGTGATTAGTAGACAAGCAAGTGCTGCAACAGCAACTGGTTATGCTAAAGTGCACGCGAAAGAACAAAATGAAATAATAACAACTGCGTTTTCTATCTAAAATATTAAAACATGATTTCCATTAAAGTACCTACAGTAGGAGAATCTATCACAGAAGTAACTTTGTTAAAGTGGACTAAGCCAGAAGGCGCTTGGGTAGACCGTGACGAAGTCATTGCTGAGTTAGAAAGTGAAAAAGCAACTTTCGAAGTGAACGCTGAACAAGCGGGTACATTACACCATAAAGCAACCGAAGGGGATAGTATTTTAATTGGAGCGATCTTAGCAGACATTGATGAGAAAGCGACTAAGCCAGCTGGTGAAGCGCCAAAGCCTGAAACTGCTGCAGCTCCAACCACTCCGACAGCTCCTTCAACACCTGCAGCTTCAACAGCTCCTGTAACGAGTGTTCCAAATAATGTAAAAGCAACACCTGTTGCTGCTGCCATCATCGCAGACAAAAAAGTAGACACCAATCAAATTAAAGCGAGTGGTTTTGCTGGAAAGATTACTAAAGTAGATGTATTGGATGCATTAAATAATCCTGGCAAAATACAGTTTGCTGGACAAGACTTATTCTCTCGCAATGTGCGTCCAGAAAAAATGTCTAACCTAAGAAAAACAATTAGCCGTCGTTTAGTTGAGGCAAAGAATACCACTGCCATGTTAACTACTTTCAATGAAGTAGATATGACTGGCATTATGCAGATCAGAAAACAATACAAGGATAAGTTTAAAGAAGCACATGGTGTGAATTTAGGATTCATGAGTTTCTTTGCTAAAGCTTGTGCGATTGCTTTGACGGAGTGGCCTTCTGTAAATGCATTCATTGACGGAGATCAATTGTTATACCATGATTATGCAGACATTAGTATTGCTGTAAGTACACCAAGAGGCTTGACTGTTCCTGTAATCAGAAACGTTGAAAGCTTAAGTATGGCGGGTATCGAGAAAAAAGTAATTGAATTAGCAGGCAAAGCAAGAGATAGCAAGTTAACTGCAGAAGAATTAACTGGCGGTACTTTTACCATCACCAATGGAGGTGTATTTGGAAGTTTAATGAGTACCCCAATCATTAATATTCCTCAGTCTGCTATATTAGGTATGCATAAAATTCAAGATCGACCAATGGCGGTGAATGGTGAAGTTAAAATTTTACCAATGATGTACTTAGCATTAAGTTATGATCACAGAATCATTGATGGTCGTGAGAGTGTAGGCTTCTTAGTAAGAGTAAAAGAGTTGTTAGAAAATCCTGCACTTTTATTAATTGCTAAAGATCCTGTAGCAAGTTTATTAGAATTATAATTCAAAGAAAAAAGAATATCAGAAAGTCATGTTTTGCATGACTTTCTTTTTTATAGCATGACGCATCAAAATCAACATCAAGAAACTGCTCAAAAATTAATTACTGCTTATCAAGGGCCGGAACCTTTGGCTGCTTACTTGAAAAAATATTTTGCTGCCAATAAAAAACACGGAAGTAAAGACCGCAAGAGTATCAGTGCTTTTTGTTATGCGCATTTTAGGGATATGCATGCAAATTTTCCTTTACAGGAAGTTATTTCAAAGGAAATAGACATCCCTACATTTATACATTCCCATACCATCCAGCCTTTATTATTTATTAGAATTAGACCTTGGCAAAAAGAGAAAGTGATAGCTGCATTGCTTGCCGCGTCTATTGAATATACACAGGTGCATGAGCATTGTTTTGCATTTTCAAATACGACTGCTTTGCAAAATGTATTGGCATTAAACAAAGAGGCGGTGATTCAGGATTTAAACTCTCAAGCAATTGCAGATTTATTGCAATTTGTTCCAACTAGTATGGAAACACCCATTCAGGTTTGGGATGCATGCGCTGCAAGTGGTGGTAAAACTATTTTAATGTTTGATACCATGCAGAATATTCGCATGCATGTATCGGATGTGAGAGAAAGTATTTTATTCAATGCAGACAAACGCTTGCAAGAAGCGGGAATTCGTCCAGCAAGTGTTCAAGTGATTGATTTAACCGAACCATTTGATATCAAGAAGCCTTTTGATTTTGTGTTTGCAGACTTACCTTGTTCTGGTTCTGGAACTTGGGGTAGGACACCAGAACAGATTGCTTTTTTCAAAAAGAAAGATTTAGATTACTATACCAATTTGCAATCAAAAATCATTGCTAATATTTTACCTACTGTAAAATTAAATGGGCATCTACTTCTTGCAACATGTTCCGTATACGCAGCAGAGAATGAAGCGCATGTTAATGCAATATTAGCGCAAGGTGAATTTGAATTAATAAAGCAACAATATTTTATTGGCTATACCAAACAAGCAGACACCTTGTTTGGTGCTATACTAAAACGCCGCTCTGTATAATACCTCCGGCAACTACATCGTCGCCTTCATAAAACACTGCGCTTTGTCCGGGTGCAATACTCTTTACATTTTCATAAAATCTTGCTTGAACACCCATGTCGGTGTGAGATAAGGTACACAAAGCACCAGTATCATGGTACCTAATTTTTGCCATCAAGTCCATTGATGTTGGAAGGTGATCGTATTTGATCCAATTCATTTTTGCAACCATCATATCGTTCTTGTCTAAGTCTGATTCATCTCCAATCACCACAATATTTTTTTCAGGATCAATCGCTGTAACGTATACTGGATGGCCCATTGCTAATTCTAAACCTTTTCTTTGACCAATGGTATAAAATGGATAGCCTTTATGTTTACCTAATCTTTTTCCTTTATTATCTACAAACCATCCGCCATTTACTTTTTCTTCTAATCCATCCACACGACGTTTTAAAAACCCTCTATAATCATTGTCAGGAACGAAACATATTTCATAGCTCTCGCTTTTTTTAGCCAGTTCTGGATAGCCCATATCAATGGCCATTTGTTTGATATCTTTTTTATGCATGCCACCTAGCGGAAGGATGGTACGCTTTAATAAGTCTTGATCCACACCCCATAATACATAGCTTTGATCCTTGGTTTCATCCAATCCTTTTGAAATCACATAACGTCCATTATCGTGTTGACGCACTTTAGCATAATGTCCTGTTGCAATAAATTCACAACCCAATGCATCTGCTCTTTTAAGTAAGGCGCGCCATTTAATATGCGTGTTGCACATGACACATGGGTTGGGGGTTCTGCCAGCTAAATATTCTTCTACAAAATTTTCGATGACAAAGTCACCAAATTCTTCTCTGATATCTAATATGTAATGTGGAAATCCATTGTTCACGGCCGCCATTCTAGCGTCGTTGAATGAATCGATATTGCAACAGCCTGTTTCCTTGCCATTGGCATTACTGGTGGAATAATCCCATGTTTTCATGGTAATCCCGACTACTTCATATCCTTCGTTGTGTAAGAGAATTGCAGCGACTGTGCTATCTATTCCGCCGCTCATTGCGACAAGTACCTTTCCTTTTTTGCTCATATTTCGGTGGCCAGTTAAAAGTTGGCTTGGCACAAAAGTAATAAAAAATTACTACCTTCATTGTCTTAGAAAGTTAAAATATACAATATGATAAAGTTACAAGTCATCGGGAATTTAGGCAAGGACGCCGTGGTGAATAACGTAAATGGCAAGTCTGTCATCAATTTCAACGTAGCGCATACAGAAAAATACAAGGACGCGCAAGGGGTACAAAAAGACAGAACTACTTGGGTAGATTGCTCTTATTGGACAGATCGTACTGCTGTAGCACCTTATTTAAAGAAGGGCACACAAGTATATGTAGAAGGAACACCAGATGTAAGATCTTATACCACTGCAGATGGTCGTCAAGGGGCATCATTGACATTAAGAATTGTATCGGTACAATTATTAGGTGCGAAGCCTTCTGGCGGATCAGGTGGAGAACAATCCAACTATGGTGGTGAATCTAATCCTACTCAAAGCTATAATCCTGCACCAACAGCAGCTGATAGCAATGAAGCAATGGATGATTTGCCATTCTAATATTATTTAAGCTTTAGCTCAAAAGGTGTACTTGTCAGTACACCTTTTTTATTTGTAAATTTGTGCTATGGAATCAAATCATAATTATACATACCAACAATTAGCTGCATTTGCAGAAGCTGTTTTTTTAAAAATGGGCTGTACTGATTCAGATGCAGCATTAGCGACTAAAGTATTATTATCTGCCGATTTAAGAGGCATTGATAGTCATGGTATTGCTAGGTTGGTAGGCTATGTTAGATTATGGGAAATTGGGAGGATCAATGCAACACCTAATATTAAGGTTGTTCATGAAACGCCTTCTACGGCTGTGATTGACGGCGACAGAGGTTTAGGGTTGATAGTAGCTCCAAGAGCAATGGAAATTGCAATGGAGAAAGCAAAACAAGTAGGGACAGGATGGGTTAGTGTTAAAAATAGTAATCATTTTGGTATTGCTGGTTACCATGCCATGATGGCTTTGGAACAGGAGATGATTGGTATTGCTATGACCAATGCAAGCGCATTAGTGGCACCGACCTATGCAGCAGAAAAATTATTAGGAACCAATCCAATCGCTGTGGCCATTCCAGCAGGTGAGGAAGCGCCATTTGTAGCTGATTTTGCAACGACCACTGCAGCAAATGGTAAATTAGAAATTGCACAAAGAAATAATATTTCTATTCCTTTGGGTTGGGCACAAGACGCAGAGGGCAATGCAACACAGGACGCCAATATTTTAAAAAAAGGAGGAGCTCTTTTGCCATTAGGATCGGAGAAAGAGCAGGGTAGTCATAAAGGATATGCATTAGGTTCTATTGTTGATATTTTCTCTGCTGTTTTAAGTGGTGCAAGTTTTGGTCCATGGGCACCTCCGTTTCCTGCTTATGTTCCAATGCCAGAAAATATGCCTGGAGAAGGGCTTGGACATTTTATTGGTGCCATGCGTATTGATGCATTTAGACCGGCAGCAGATTTTAAATCAAATATGGATCTATGGTTGCATCGTTTTAGAAATGCAACCCCTGCATCAGGACATGAACAAGTTTATGTAGCAGGAGATATAGAACGTGCAATGGAAAAAGAACGCATGCAAAAAGGCATTCCTTTGGTAGGTGCAGTGCAAAATGATTTAAAGGCTTTAGCAGAAAAGATGAGTTTATCTTTTACAATTTAGCACCGATTGAAATAAAGAAGTTTCGACCGTCCCCTGGTAATGCACCTGGTCCTGGATAGCCTCCTGCACGTCTAGTAAAATACCTAGTATCGTTCAAATTATTTATCCCAGCTTTTAAATTCATTTTTTTTGAAAATTTATAAGATGCAGTTAGGTCTGTAATTGTATATGCTGGAATGAATCCTGTATTGCCATTCATAGATGGAGTAGTGGTATTGTTCGCATCACTAAATGTACCACCAACATGACTTAATTGAGTGGTGAATAAAAAACCTTTATAACCAATGCTTAGTCCAGTCCTTAGAATGTCTTGTGGTGCATTTTCTACTTTTTTTCCTTTGGTATTGGCATCTCGATGGTTACCACTATATCTAGCATTTGTATAAGAATAGGAACTAAATAAAATAATATCTGAATTTGCATTATTTGAAAAAGCCCTTAATGGGTTGAATTCAATATATGTTTCTAATCCTTTACTGGTGCTTGCTCCCACATTGGTGACAAGTCTGTAGTTAGTGCCTGATGGCGTAATGGTACCAACACGATTATTATATTGTAAATAAAATCCACTTAGGTCAAATTGAAGGTAATTTTTCACTTTCCCTCTGTAGCCAAGATCCAAATTATATCCTCTTGCATCTTTCAAATCTTGGTCAATTAGATCAGTAGTTGGGGGTGCTTGTAAATTTGCAAATTGAATAGGTCTATATGCTTGAGAAAAATTGGCATAGAATTCTGTAGTATTTGTTAAATGAAATTCTGATCCAATTCCAACCAATACAAAATTCCTCCTTCTTTGAATTTCTTGAAGATTGATTAATGCGCCAGTTGTGCTAAATCCATTGCTTCCACTTGCTGATCCTTCCAGCCATTCATATCGAATACCTGGAATGATCAATAGTTTTTCAGTAACTCTAAAAATATTTTCAATAAATACAGCAGCATTATTTGATCTAAATTGAATATCCCTTGGATAAAGGCCTTCAACTCTTACATCATAGTCGGTTCCTGTTGTGCCTTTGCCATCTGCTAATCGATGGGTATTGCCTGTATAAAGTCTGATCCCAGATGAAATTGTATTTTTCATTTGCCCAATAAAGTAATCAGTAATGAATCTACTTTCAAGTCCATAGTTTCTGTATTGATCTATATTTACAATTCGATTGTTATATTGATTTGTAGCATTATTAATACTGTCTTTTACTAAGATAGATTGTAAAAATCCAACACTATTTCGATCACCTATTGTTCCAAAAATTTTTGTGTTCCAACGACTATGGTCATTCATTTCATATTGAATATTGATTGCTGGTGTCGTCCATTTGATATCCATCCAATTCCTATGTCTAAAACTTTGCTTTGCATTTTCTTTAATTTGCAAATCTGTTAACCCACCTGCTTGTTGGCTTCTGGTATGTGAATGCATTAATTCGAAATTAACCGAAAGTTGTTTGGTGAAATGATAGGTTATAGATCCGAATCCTGCTTTTGAAAAAAATTGACTATTATCTCTCCATCCTTCACCATTTCTTTGGTCATAAAAAGAGTAGTAATTTAATTTTCCTTTTTTCCCTCCAATGGCGTTAAAGCTATTCAGTAAACCATTGCTACCAATGGTCTGTTGTGTTTCAAATTCAAAAGGTTGGTTGATCTCAGTTCCATTTTTTAAGATATAGTTGACCATTCCGCCAAACTGTGGTCCATATTGAAGTGCCCCTTGTCCTCTTACAATTTCAATTCTTTGAACAGCTTGTAGTTGTGGGTTATAATATGCTTCTGGATATCCAAAAGGATCGGCTGCAATATCATAGCCATTTTGTCTAATGTTAAATTCCCAACTTCTGTTAGGACTTAAACCTCTTGCAGCAATGCCAATTTGAATGCCGCTTGGATCGCTTTCCCAAATATGAATGCCAGGCACTTTTGCCAATACTTGTCGCATGGTATTATTGGCAATATTACCTTGTACATTATCAAGTACGATTAAAGCATTCTTTTTCCCTGCATAGATATTGGTACCAACAATTTCAGGCATTTGTTGGTAATCGCTTTTACTATTTCTACCTACAATGGTTACATCCTTCAAATTATGCCAATGCGTACTATCTTCTTGAACTTTAATTTTTGGGGTTATTTGGGCTTGCGTCATTTGCGCGAAACCCAAAAATAGTAGAAGGAATAGCCTATTATTTTGCACCCTTATTTTCATGCCGCAAAGCTAGTTCGACTTCATAACCATGATTTACAGATTCGGGAAAGGAATTTATCAAATCGGGAAAAATAAAAAGGGGACAGATGAAATATCTGTCCCCTTTTGTATGATTTTTAGTTCTACTAAAACTATATAAATAGTAAAAAAATCTAACTAAGTATTATTTATATAGTTTTTAGTTCTACTAAAACTATATAAATAATAACGCGTCTCCATAAGAGAAGAAACGGTATTTATCTTTAATTGCTTTTTTATAAGCTTCCATTGCCAATTCATATCCTGCAAATGCACAAGACATAATCAACAAACTTGTTTTTGGCAAGTGGAAATTGGTTACTAAGCTATCCGCAATATTGAAATTATAAGGAGGGTGGATAAAATGATTTGTCCATCCTTCTGCTGGCTTCAATAAACGTTGAGCAGTTACACTGCTTTCCATAGCACGCATTGCAGTAGTTCCAATAGAACATACACGACGTCCATTTTCTTTTGCTGTATTAATAATTCTGCAAGCATCTTCGTCAATCTTAAAGTACTCGGCGTCCATTTTATGTTTGCTCAAATCTTCTACTTCAATTGGTCTGAAAGTGCTTAAACCAGTGTGTAATGTTACTTCTGCAAAACGGATACCTAGGATTTCAGAACGCTTAATTAATTCTTTGCTAAAGTGTAATCCTGCAGTTGGAGCAGCTACAGCACCTTCATGCTTTGCATACACAGTTTGGTATCTTTCTTTATCATCTTCATCAGGCTTACGCTTAATATATTTAGGCAATGGTGTCTCACCTAAAAATTCCAACATTTTTTTAAATCCTTCGTCATCACCTTCCCATAAAAAACGGATGGTACGACCACGGCTAGTCGTGTTATCAATTACTTCTGCAACTAGTTCTTCGTTTTCACCAAAATACAATTTGTTACCTACACGAATTTTTCTTGCGGGATCAACAATGACATCCCATAAACGGTTAGGCTTATTTAATTCTCTTAATAAGAATACTTCGATTTTTGCACCTGTTTTTTCCTTACGACCATACATTCTAGCAGGGAATACTTTAGTGTTATTCACTACAAATACATCCTTGTCATCATAGTACTCCAATAAATCAGAGAAATGACGATTTTCCATGTGACCGTTTTTACGGTTCACCACCATCAGTCTACTGTCTTCTCTTCTTTTAGTGGGATACTGAGCAATCAGGTTTAGAGGTAGGTCATACCTAAATTGAGAAAGTTTCATTTGTGTCTATATTTTAAAATGATAGCCACATTAAGTTTACTACAGCCTTACGGGGCAGTTCGCTTCATGTTACGGCATGAAAATTATGGACGCAAATGTACAAAATCGCCGTAAATTTGCCAATATAAGATTTGCTCAAAAATTAGGCCGTTCGTTTAAAAGCTGTAATTTTGCCAAACAGCCGTTAGTTTTAGAGCTAATCGATTAAATATTAAGAAGCTATGCTGCATAAAAAATGGTGGAAACTATTGTCTTTTATCTTGCTTTTGTACACTTGTACCTATGGTTTTTTGGTGAAAGTGCCTAAGTTAGATGACCGTATGCAGGAGTCCATTCGTAATTTCTTTTTTCATGTGCCTATGTGGTTTGGCATGATGATTTTATTGTTTGTTTCTTTAGTCTATTCTATTAAATATTTAAGATCATCTAGCCTAGTGCATGATGTCTATGCACAAGCATATGCAGCGATGGGTCTAATTTTTGGAGTCTTAGGTATCATTACTGGCGCATTATGGGCTAATTATCAGTGGGGTAGTCCTTGGGTAGGTGATCCAAAGCAAAACGGTGCTGCAATCGCATTACTGATTTACTTTGCTTATTTTGTTTTAAGGGGAAGTTTAGTGGACGCAGAAAAAAAAGCAAGACTTTCTGCAGTATATAATATCTTTTCATTTTTTATGTTGTTTCCAACGCTTTGGATTTTACCAAGATTAACGGAATCCTTACATCCTGGAGGACAGGGAAGTGATGGGAATCCTGGCATCAATGGTAAAGACATGTCTGCGAATATGCGCACTGTATTCTATCCAGCGGTGATTGGATGGACTTTATTAGGCGTTTGGATCACTACATTAAAAATTCGTGTCCAAATGATCCAATTAAAAAAAGAAGGCATCTTATAACCTACAATTATTAAATATATGTTAACCTTATTACAAGCACAACAAGCAGCATCACAAAGTATTATGTTGCAGAACGGAAAAATATTCTTAGTGATGTCCGTGGTTTGTATAGTGCTTATTGGCCTTTTTTTATATGTCACTTCAATCGATAAAAAAATTAAACAACTAGAAAAATAGAAGTATATGTCAACAACATCAGAGTACAGTTTTTTTCAGAGTGTAGAAAAAAGTTTCGACAAAGCATCAAAGTATACTAATTGGGAAAGCGGACTATTAGAGCAAATTAAAGCTTGTAATAGTATTTATAGTATGCGTTTTCCAGTAAAAATGGATGATGGCAGAATTGAAGTGATTGAAGCGTATAGAGTACAACACTCTCAACATAAATCACCTTGTAAAGGGGGTATTCGTTTTAGCATGGCAGTCAATCAAGACGAAGTGATGGCATTGGCCGCTTTGATGACTTACAAATGTGCTATTGTGAATGTGCCATTTGGAGGAGGTAAAGGGGGCATTAAAATTAACCCAAGAGCTTTGAGTGCATATGAATTAGAAAAAATCACAAGAAGGTATACTGCAGAATTAGTAAAGAAAAATTTTATCGGTCCTGGTATCGATGTGCCTGCACCAGATTACGGAACAGGCGAGCGTGAAATGGCATGGATTGTAGATACTTATCAATCATTAAAACCAGGTGAAATTGATGCAGCTGGTTGTGTTACTGGAAAGCCAGTATCATTGGGTGGTGTGAGAGGACGTAAAGAAGCCACTGGATTGGGCGTTTTTTACGGTGTGAGAGAAGTATGTTTGATGGAAGATGTGATGAAGAAATTAGGATTAACTGTTGGTATTGAAAATAAGCGTGTGATTGTTCAAGGATTGGGCAATGTGGGTTATTTCTCTGCAAAGTTCTTCAGAACACATGGAGCTAAGGTGGTTGCTATCGCTGAATTTGAAGGAGCAATATATTGTGCTGATGGTTTAGATGAGGAAGCGGTTTTCCAACACAGAAAAACAACAGGAAGCATTTTGAATTTCCCTGGAGCGACAAATATTGAAAAGAGTTCAGATGCATTGGAAATGGATTGTGATATTTTAATTCCGGCAGCTTTAGAAAATGTGATTGATAAAAATAATGCACCAAATATTAAAGCTAAGATTATTGGTGAAGCAGCTAATGGACCTTTAACACCAGAAGCGGATGATATTTTATCAAAGAAAGGAGTCTTAGTTATTCCAGATATGTACTTGAATGCGGGTGGTGTTACTGTATCTTATTTTGAGTGGTTAAAAAACTTAAGCCACGTAAGATATGGTCGTTTAGAAAAACGTTTTACAGAAAATGCCAATATCAATATCATCAATCAAATTGAAGAGTTGACAGGGAAAAAAGTAAGTCCTACAGAAAGAGCAGTGATTGCCCATGGCCCAGATGAAATTGATTTAGTGCATAGTGGTTTGGAAGAAACGATGATCAATGCAACTAGAGAAATTATGGATATCTGGAATGCAAATCCATCTATTCCAGATATGAGAACTGCGGCTTATGTTTGTGCAATTAATAAGGTTGGACATTCTTATACCGAATTAGGCATCTTCCCTTAATCTTTAAGGTTAGGGTCAATATACTTGGGGAACTTTTGCAACATATGCAGGTTCCCCATTTTTATTTCTGCACCAATCGTTTGATGCCCATTAGATGCGATTAAATATTTTGCATCTAGCACTTGTTGGTATTGCAACAATTGAAGAATTGTTTTTTCATTGAGGTTGGTGTTTCCTTCCTTACATTCAATAATCATCCATGGTGTTGTTCCATGATATACGAGGATATCAAATCTTTTATTGAGTGATCCCAATTGAATTGTTTTTTCAATTGCAATAAGTTCAACAGGGTATTTACAAACTTGAATCAGGTATTGTAATAAATTTTGTCTAACCCATTCTTCTGGGGTCAGTGCCACCCATTTTTTTCTGCAGGGATCAAAGATTTGGTCTTTTCCACCAATTGATTGGACTTTAAAGTCATATGATGGGAAATCAACTAAAATCATGATTTGGAAAAAATAAGTTAATTTTATAAAGTAACAGATCAAAGATAAGCTTATGAAAACAAAAGAAGAAATTGTAGAAAACTGGTTACCTAGGTATACAGGAGCGAGTTTAGATCAATTTGGTAAATATATCCTTTTGACCAATTTTAGCAATTATGTGAAGATGTTCGCAGAAAAACATCAAGTAGAAATTATTGGTAAGGATCGACCAATGCAATGCGCAACAGCAGAAGGGATCACGATTATTAATTTTGGGATGGGTAGTCCTGGTGCTGCTACTATCATGGATTTATTAACTGCAATACAACCCGAAGCTGTTTTGTTTTTAGGAAAATGCGGAGGCTTGAAGAAAAGAAATAAAGTAGGTGATTTAATTTTACCAATAGCGGCATTAAGAGGAGAGGGTACTTCCAATGATTATTTTCCACCAGAAGTGCCAGCGTTACCTGCCTTTGCTTTACAAAAAGCAATTTCAACAACGATAAGAGATAATAATGTTGACTATTGGACTGGCACAGTATACACTACCAACAGAAGAGTATGGGAGCATGATGAAGAATTTAAAGCCTACTTGACTAAGGTAAGGGCTTATGCCATTGATATGGAAACTGCAACTATTTTTACAGTAGGATTTTACAATAAGATTCCAACCGGTGCATTATTACTAGTAAGTGATTCTCCTATGGTGCCTGAGGGTGTAAAGACAGAAGCGAGTGATAGTAAAGTCACTGCTGAATTTGTGGAGCGCCATTTGTCTATTGGAATTGAATCATTGAAGCAATTGATCAACGACGGTTTGACAGTGAGACATTTGCAATTCTAAGTCAACTTAGGGATAGGTTTAGTCTTTCCACAAGAATGGAAAAAGAATATATGCAAGTGCGATAATCATGATGTCAAATCCAACCAATAATCCAACAAGTTGAGGTAAACCATTTTGCACAATATCAGAGAAAGCAATATTCGCAATTTTCATCAATAATAATAATTGAGGAATAATTAACGGAAATCCTAAGATGGCCATGATGGCGGATGGCTGTTGTGCTTTTGCGGCGATAGCAGCTAAAAAGCTAAAAACCAAACTCAAACTTATTCCACCCAAGCAACTTATCCCAAAGAATAAAACAATATGTGTTAATGGATTTCCTAATAACACCATGAATAGCATCAAACTCAAAGCACTCATGATACACATGAGTAAACTATTGAAAATTAGTTTTGATAAAATAAAATTAACTGGGCTAACAATCGAATAAAAATAAAGCATCCTTCCTCTCCCTTCTTGTAAGAAACTTCTTGCCACAGCATTGATACAAATAAAGAGTAGGGTGATCCAATAAAGTCCATTCCATACTTTATCTTCTGGAAGACCCATGGTTAAGTAGATAACAAAAGTAGTAGAGGCTAAATAAATCAGGATGCCAAAAAAAGTATACTGCTGTCTCCATTCTAGCAGCAAATCTTTTTTAAGCAAGGTGGTCATATTTTTAAGCGATTCTTTCATTCGGTGTAGGCTTATTTTGCTGCACAGATTCTACATCTAGGCTCGTAATTATTCTTTTCACCCAATACAACCGTGCCTTCTTCGGCGCTAGTTCGGTATGATACATTTGCTAAATGGCCGCATTGTACACAAATGGCATGTAGCTTACTGATGAAATCAGCGATGGCTAAAAGTTGTGGCATTGGGCCAAATGGTTTACCTAAATAATCCATGTCTAAGCCAGCAACAATCACACGTTTGCCTTGCATGATGAGTGTTTCACAAACAGCAATAATTTCATGATCAAAAAACTGTGCTTCGTCAATGCCCACCACATCAGCGTCAGCAACATGTAATAAAATGTTTTTTGCGAAGTCAATTGGAATTGATGGAACAGCGTTGGCATCATGACTCACCACTTTCTCTTTATCATACCTTGTATCGGTCGCTGGTTTGTAAATGACTACCTTTAAGTTTGCTATTTGAGCTCTTTTAAGTCTTCTAATTAACTCTTCGGTCTTGCCGCTAAACATGCTGCCACAAACAACCTCAAGCCATCCTCTTTTTTCTTTTGAAAAGTTTTGTTCAATAAACATAGACAATAATGCAATTTCTTTTTCGTTCTTAAATAAATCCTTATTCTTTAATTCCTTCAAAAGTAGACATTCCTATGGAAAGAGTTGCCGCTTTGGTTGAAAAATTAACCACACAATTGGCCGAAAAGGCAGACAAAAGCCAATTAAAACAGACGGCCGTCCAATTGTTAGCAGCCTTATCAGAAACGGATCAATTTAATAATCTTCCAAACAATGTTTCTGTGATGATTCCAGGAGCTGAAGAAGTTGCTGAAGTAAGAATACCTAGTTTACCAAAATTAGAACCAGTAGAACCTGCAGTGCCTGTCGTGCCTATTATAACCGAGTCAATTCCAAAGGAGATTAATGCCACCATTACGAATACAGAACTTCAAGAAAAATTAGCTTTAGACCCAATTAAAGACTTAAAAGCGGGCATTGGAACCAATGATAAATTTCAATTTATAGCATCCCTCTTTGGAGGTGATGAAAAAGCATTTGAGCAAGCAATTAAAACTATCAATGGATTTAAAATATATGCAGAAGCTCAATTTTGGATCAAATCTAATTTAAGAGAACAATACAAATGGGATGATACAGAAGAAGTTGTTAAAGCCTTTGACCTATTGGTTAAACGTAGATTTGCTTAATACAATCAATTGTTTTTTGGGTAGCACCTGCATGTTCTTGCACATATTTTAAAGCAGCGACTCCAGTAGCATTATAAAAATTAGCATTACTTAACAGTTTATGGATTGTTCCATTTAAAGTGCTAGCATCTTTTATTTGAATCCCTCCACCTGCGTTGCGCAATCCAATTGCTTCTTGGTATTTTGAATCATTTGGTCCCCAAACTACAGGCTTACCAAATACTGCGGCTTCAAGTACATTGTGGATACCATCTTTCGTAAAACCTCCGCCAATATAAGCGATGTGGGCATACTGATACAATTGACTCAATAAACCAATTTTGTCAACAATCAAGACCATTGGCTTTTCCATGGAATTAGATTGGGCCAACCATTCAGACAAACAAATCGAATTTTTAAAATAAGATCGACAAGATTTAATAGATGCTACATCAACATTGTGCGGTACAATGATCCAATTACATTGCTCTAATTGATCACATTTCTCCGAAACAGATCCAATGATTTTATGGTCATCTTCCCAAGTACTTCCTGCAACAATAATTTTACCATCTGCTAATTTTGATAACCAATCAATAGAATTTTTTGCTGAAGCAATATCCAGTACACGATCAAAACGGGTATCGCCACTCACATGCAAATGTGTATCCTTTAAAAGGGGTGCGATTAAATTTTTTGAATGGACATCTTGTACTAAAATGCCAGTGAATAATTGCAACATACTACGATAAAATCCGCCGTAGAATTTAAAAAATATTTGATCTGGTCTAAAAATTGCAGCAGCTAAAAAAGTAGGAATTTTATGGAGTGCTGCAAGCTTTAAATAATAATACCAAAATTCATATTTGATAAATACAATACATTTTGGTTGCACCATTTCCATCCACTTAGTTGCAGCAGATGGACTATCCAACGGCAGATAAGAAACAAAGTCTACTTCGGGGTGATTTTTTCGGTGTAAGTAGCCTGAAGGTGAAAAAAAAGTCACCCAAATTTGATGTGTAGGGTAGGTTTTTTTTAAGCCAGTGATGATGGGAAAGCCTTGTTCAAATTCACCATATGAGGCGCAGTGCACCCAAATGATGGGCCCCTTAATTTGACTAGATAAAACGCTTATTTCATCCCAAACCTTTTTTTGCCCCTCTACCCAATACTTAGCCTTCTCATTAAATGGACTAATGAGCTTTGCTAGAATTGGATAAAACAATAAAAACAGACGATATAGTATCATAAAAATGGGCTATTGCAAAGATGGGATACAATGGGGGTATTTCCACCTTTTTGGCCATTTTATTGTAATTTTGGCAAAATTCATTGGATGCGAAAAATACAAATGGTAGATACAAAAAATCAGTATCTAGCCATCAAAGAAGAGGTAGACCAGGCCATACAAAACGTATTGGATTCTGCTGCGTATATTAATGGCAAAGCCGTACAAGATTTTTCAAAAAATTTAGGGGAATATTTAGGGGTACAATATGTGGTGCCATGTGCTAATGGAACGGATGCGCTGCAAATTGCGATGATGGCATTGGACTTGCAACCAGGTGACGAAGTTATCACGCCTTCATTTACTTATATCGCTACCACAGAAGTAGTGGCTTTATTAAAATTGACCCCTGTTTTTGTAGATGTTGACCCTGTGACTTATTGTATGGATATTGAAAGCTTAAAAAAAGCGATCACACCAAAAACAAAAGCGATTGTACCGGTACATTTATATGGACATGCTGCTCCCATGGAAGCGATTTTAGAAATTGCAAAGCAGCATAATTTATATGTGATCGAAGACAATGCACAAGCGATAGGAGCAGACTATACTTTCTCTGATGGCACTGTTAAAAAAACGGGTACCATGGGGCATATAGGCGCCACTTCCTTTTATCCTAGTAAAAACTTAGGCGCATTTGGAGACGGAGGTGCTATTTTTTCTAATGATAAAGTCTTAGCAGATAAAATGGCAATGATCGCCAATCATGGACAATCTGCACGTTATTATCATGATGTAGTAGGATGTAATTCAAGATTGGATTCTATTCAAGCAGCTATCTTAAATATCAAACTAGCAAAATTAGATACGTACAATAAGGCTAGACAAGCTGTTGCAGCTTATTATACGCAAGCTTTTGCTGGTATTGATGCGATTGTAACACCAGCTATTGCAAATTATAGTACACATGTGTTTCATCAGTATACAATTCAGTTGAAAGGTGTTGATAGAGAAAAATTCATTGCACATTTAGCTGCTAAAGAAATTCCATGTATGATTTATTATCCTGTTCCAGGTCATTTGCAAAAAATGTTTGCATCTGATCAACATCATCAATGGGATTTAAAAGTAACAGATCAATTAACGCCATGCGTTTGTTCTTTACCAATTCACACAGAAATGGACGAAACGCAATTAAAATATATTACAGAAGGGGTTGAATCTTTTTTTAATTAAAAGTGCTAAAATAATTATCAATGAAAATAGCAGTAGTAGGCACAGGATACGTAGGATTGGTTACAGGGACTTGTTTCGCAGAGACGGGTAACAAAGTGACTTGTGTAGATATTGATAAAGCAAAGGTGGAAAAATTAAGCGGAGGTCAAATCACCATTTACGAACCAGGATTAGAGAAAATATTTTTAAGAAATATCAAAGAGGAGCGTCTAAAATTCACCACACAGTTAGAAGAAGCGGTGGAAGATGCGGAGATTATATTTTTAGCATTACCAACACCTCCTGGTGCGGACGGTAGTGCTGATTTAAAATATGTATTGGGTGTAGCGGATCATTTAGGAAAGATTTTAAAAGGCTATAAGGTAATCGTTAATAAGAGCACGGTACCAGTGGGTACTGCAGATAAGGTAAGTGCAGCGATTGCACAAAACTATAAAGGGGAGTATGATGTAGTGAGCAACCCTGAG
>B570J14230_10000241_pt1 | contig 20792 bp, 14 predicted proteins | sample LakMenepilimnion_3_FD_14230 | JGI IMG/M metagenome (IMG submission 14230) | reverse complement strand
TAAACGAATAGTGTGTTTGCCCGGAGCTGGTTTCCAAAGTTCTACTTTCTTTGAAGTTGTGCTTTGTAGTTTGTTCAGTCTACCTCTGATTGCGTCTAAGTTAATAGCCATTTTTTTGCGTTTTAAGAGTTTATGTTTTATGGTTTTATTTAGGTGAGTGTCCTTCACCCTCTATGTATATAAATATAAAGAGATTACAAATATACAACAATTTATTGGACTTTCCAAATCTTTTTTGAAGTATATTTTATAACCAATTTAAGCATTTATATGGGTTTGAGGTTTACTCAAAGATACGAAATATTCCTGATACTACCAAATAAAAGGGGATTAATTTTCCGCTTCTTTTGTATATAATAATGATGTTCTATTTGGGTATTGTAGATGTTTCTTTAAAATGTCCTTTTCGTTATCATCTATGAATTCTCTTAACTTAATTTCGTTTTTAGTACCAATTTGCTCTAATGTTATTATTGTAAGGGTGCGACCACCTTCCATTTTTTTAACTTCTGTTTTCACAACTTTGTATTTATTATTTGATTGTAATAATACTTCATGTTGACCTGCCCAACTTCCAAAATCTTGCGGAAACATGCTGTTTTTATCTCTACCAGATACATTACCTATATTTGCATTCATACAAAATCCATTAAATGTATTTGTTGAGTTTACTACCTTTATTATTATAGATTGGTTGTTTGCTTTATCTATTGTTGCATTTGCGTTACCAACATTATTAGCAAATTCGGTAGCTGTGTTTGCATCAAATGAAAATGAAGATATTGGTAAATCAATAGTACTACCCTCCTTAAATGATTTCATAAACTTAGTATAATCAGAAGATTTCATAGCCATGCCTCTATACAAAGCCTTTGCGTGAACTACGGGCGGTGGTTCTGATTTTAACATTTCATCAATTCTATTTAGAGCGTTTTTATCTATCATTGATTGATAGGAAAACATATCTTTTATATAATTTGGATTTTTCTTAGCTTGCTTCTTAACCCACTTAGCTTGATTTTTATCATTAGCTTCCGAAATACCGAATAACTGATTGTAATTACTGATGAATTTTTCTTTTTTAATAAAATTACGGAGTCCACCATCTACAGTTGTTGGATTTTCTAATTCACTTTGCATTTTCTTACTCCACTCATCATCTGAAAGATTTTTGTATTTTAATGGATATGCTAATTGTAAGGTTGATAATTCCTCCATAGCATCCGTTTCATTATCTTTTCCAAAATAAATAGTATTTCCTAATTTAACTAATGCATACTCTGATAAACTTTTATAACCCAATTGTTCTAAATCTTCTTTAGTTGGAGTGAATCCCAATATATCAAAATACATTTCAGGATGCTGCAATATTCTATTTACATCTATTTTATATTTGTTAGCTACCTTTGCTACTTGAGCCGGAGTAAACTCTGGTGCATCTATGATTTTATTATTTATCTTTGCAAGTTCGTTTGTTATATCTTTAGCAGTATCTACATTATACAAATCCGTTTTATCTGATTCTTTCTTAGCTACTTTTTTATCTGCTTGCTTTTGAATTACATTAGGGTCAATTCCTCTTTTAATTGCGTTTGCTTGTTTATTTGCACTATCGGAATATGCTTTATAATAATAATCATTAGCCGCAACTCCATCGGGTGCATATTGTTTTGCTTCCAAATGTGATAAAATTAAGCCCGATATTAATTCTGATATAGATTGTTTTCTACCATCGGAATTTTTTATTTGAGTATCTACTCCTAATTTACTTATAAGATTTAAATCAATACCATATTCATTGGCAGTTGATTTAATTATCTCAGGAGTTATATCTTTTCTTGAATTAAAACGAACATCTTGTACAAGTTTACCATTTCTATTTTTTCTATAAAGGGTAACCTCACTACCGTATCCAATATTTTTAATTCCGTTTATTATATCATCTGCTACTTTTTGGGTATCATCAATTGTACCACCTCTTTCCTTTTCATAATCTCCTTTAAATAAATCAGAAGATTTTGGAGCCTTTACATCCTTTCCTTTTACTTTAGGTTTATCATGTGTACCATCTTTAACTGCGGCATCCATATTATCTTTAGTACTAAAATATACCAATCTACCTGTTTCTTTGGATATTGCCGAAAAATCAGTTGTTTTTGGTTTAGCCTCAAATAATTCTTTAAGTAAAATCATACATATAAATATAAATGAAACAAAAAGGGAGAATTTTTAGTTTCTCCCTTTCTTTTATGTCAATAAATGATAATATTCCTTAAAGTGTTTAATTCTGTCTGCTAATCCGATAGTTCCACCATTTACTCTTTTAGTAATAGATGTTACAACTGCATCAGTAGCACCACCATCTGCCATCTTATGTAATCCGTTTTTAGAGAAGAACCATGCTGCTGATAATAATGCGTAAGATGATGCTACCTTATCAGGGTTTGCTGTCATATCTTCACCAATTGATTTACCAAATGCAGTGTAGTTATCTTTACCTGTTAATTGAATATATCCTCTACCTCTAAATTTATAACCGTCACCACTTGCTTCAGTTCCGTTACCCATTCTATTTGCATATACTTTAGATGCAATTTTTTGTGGTTGTCTAGCATATGGAGTTGCAGCTGCTTCAGTTGGGAAGTATTTCTTAAAGATACCATTCAAACCTTTTGCTGAATAGTTTAAGTTTTCTTGTGTTGCTCTAAAACCGCCACTCTCATGTCCGCATTGTGCTAAGAAGTGTGCCAATCTTAATGGAGTATTGATTTGAAACTTAGCTGCCGTATCAGGAATCATTGCGATTACTGCATCAGGAATATGTCCTTTTAATTTATCTAATTTCAATCCACCGACTGGTGCTATTGGTACAGCTGCTACTGGGGTTGGTACAGATGTTGTTGTTTCACCCATAATCTTTGCCCAAGTTGATGGTCCTACAATACCATCTGCAGTTAAACCATTCTTTGCTTGCCATTCTTTTACAGCCGCTTCAGTTTTAGGTCCAAAGTTAGTTACCGCTGGTTCAATACCCAGCTTTTGTTGCATCAACTTAACATTTTCGTTATTATCACCTTTTTTTAATAACATAATAAAAATTATTTAGATTGTTCTTCCGTAACTTCTTTATTTCCTTGTCCGAAATCAATTACTTCAAAAACTCTTGTCTGAATTTTCTTAGTACCTTCGGCGTTTGTTAATATAATTGAATTTTTGAATTTTTGCCAATTGATGACAAATGCGGTATCTAATACGCCACCATTTTCCTCTTTAACTAATTCGTTAAGAGCATTGATAGTGTAAAGTGAATTTGATTCTTTCTTTCTATGTATTAAGATTGTGTTTTCCAACGGAGTTTCCGGTTGGAATTGAGTATCTATGTTATATGTTACAAATAATTCCTCTAAATTGGACTTGTTTTGTANTATATAGATATAGTTGTAGACTATATGATAAGTCTCTCTTATTTGTTGTAGAGTGTTTTGTAACTCCTCCTTTGTTGTAAATGTACAAAGTAACTGTGTCTTCATTCTTCCTCTTGTTTCTTTTATTACCTATAAATATAAAAAATCAAAAGGAAGGGTAAAAACTCTATTTTTTCTTATCAGCCTTTACTTTTCTAGTAGCTACTCTCTTACCAATAGATTGTCTAGCTTTTTCATTTGATTCCGATGCATCTCCGTTTTTCTTATTTGCTTCAGCTACAGCCAATGCAAAATCATCAGAACAAGATATCTCAAAACCAACAGTTCCTTCGTATCCCTTACCCTTTTGTCTAGCACCAACCACACCAATAGGAATATCTTCTCCGTTTTTATCTTTAGCACCATATACCAATATAGTTTCACCACTTGGTAATCTCTTTAATTTCATACCTTTTTGTAATTCATCATAAGAATCCACACCAAATACAGTTTGTAAAGTCTTTTGTGTTACTTTCATACCATCAATACACATAAATTCTTCACCCTGCATACAAGTCTTCATTGGGAATGCATCTGCTAATTTCTGCATCAAACCTCCCATTAGTTCTTCACTTTCAGGTAATACTTCCATTAAAGCGTTTCCAGCTTCAACTGCTAAATTATAGTGTTTATTTAAAGCCTTTTCAGCGTTAGTATCACCAGCAGCTATAGCTACTTTAGAAGCTAAAACAGCTACTTTACATATTCTATCATCAGTTGTATCTTCACCAGCTTTACTTAATTTTTGTCTTATACATGTAGTCATATCTTTAGTACCACTAGCTTTACATTCTTTAACTGCTTTATATGAGAATTTAGCAAAATCCTTATCACCACCATCAATGTTTTTTGCATTATCAATTACATTGTTTGGATTTTTAATATCAGTATTTACTGTTTTAATTAATCTTTCAGCAGATGCCGTTTGAGCTGCTCCAAAATTTCTAACTTTAGAAACTGCATCTTTAACATTTTGTGGTGCTGCTTCAAAAGCTTTGTTTCTAATATCTGCTGACTTTTGTTTTAATGCCGCTACTGCTTTAGCTCCTTTTAACCCTGTAATTCTTTCAGCTGCTGCTAATGCTGCCGCTCTATCTTCTGGATTTTTATTTGATGCTCCCGCTTTTGTTGATATTGCTTCATATCCTCTTACTCTCTTTCTTTCTTTCTCATCTAAGAAATTTAATACAAAATTATTAACTTCATTAATTGAACCATTAAAGAAGAAAATGTTTTCATCTTTTTTTAATGAGTTCTTTTGTGCTCGAGCCGGTCCGTTTGGTTTACCATTTTTATCTAAAGGTTGAACTCTTAACATTACATCAGTTGAGAATCCTTTATTTTTATAATCCAATCCCAATGATTCTATATCACCTTTAATATCCCAAGCAGCTCCTTCAAATTTCCATTGTCCTTTACCATACTTCTCATCCATTGCTGAATCAAATGCTTCGGCATGTGTTAGTGATGCTTCAACCCAATCTTTAGTTGCAATTGGACTTTGCTTACCACCACCAAATTCTTCTACTGATTTTTGTATTTCAGCGTTCATAATATCAGCAAGTTGTCTTCTTTGCTGTGGGTCTCTGATTGACATAAATGCCATTGCCATCACTTCACCAAATTGAGATTGAATTTGCCCTGCTCCACCCTGAGCGATTAATTCAGTTACAGGTGGTTTCTTACCCTTAACTTGTGTATTAATACATCTTTCTAAAAATTTAATATATTTTTCAGGGAATCCTGCGTTTTTTAATTCTAATCTTGTTTTGTTATTTACCTTATATGGTTGTTTTCTAACTGCGGTTGTACGTTTTTTATTTTTTGAATAGTAATCTTCATCCGAATACCCATCAGCCATATCTTGATTTGAGTATTTTGGTGCCAACTCTCTCATATCATCAGGAGTTGCTTCACCTGCATTTACATATTTTTCTAATATAGAATCAATTTCTTCCGGCTTTATATCTAATATAGTTTTACCTTCATCGCCATTTTTTTTGTGAGGGTTATTAGTTTCACTTCTTGGTGTTGGTTCTGCTTTAGGTGCCGCCTTAGTTGGTTTCTTTTCCATATCAGGCGTTTGTCTAAAACCACTAGGTGCTATTGTTTTACCAACAGGTTTTTTAGTAGTACCAGAATCAGGAATAGCAACCCCAGCTTTTTTCAACAATTGTAAAGCATCTCTATATGCTTTCTTTTGACCTCCCTTTTCTGAATTTTTATATTTTAGTGCAGTTGATACTTTTATATCGTGGTCAACTCCATCTTCTTTGTATTTTATGCGTTGATTTAATATACGTTGTGCTTTTGCATTTGGCTTAGCCTCATCTATAAATTCATAAATCATTTCTAACATTAATTTATCAGCTAATTGTAAATTTTCTTCATTCATATATTGTACATTTTCATTTTTCATCATATTATTAACCAAATCAATATGACCTTCACCTGCAATAGTAATTGGTATTTTACCTTTTGCTTGTAATTCTTTTGTTTTCTCTAAAATATTTTCATCTCTAATTTCATTAAATGCAACTTGAATATCATTTATTTTAGTTTCTTTATCACCATTATCTTCTGGAAATGATAATCTATAAAGAGTATCTATATCCTGTTCAGTTGGTTCATCCCAATTTTCTATTTCCGGGAATCCAGCCTCTTTTGCCGCATCATTTAAGAATTGTTTACCACTATCATCTAAGAATGTAGTGGTTTTCATAGTATCAGTACCTTCACCCTGCCCAATCATACTAGCCCAATTACCTGCATTAACCTGTGATTGATTAAGACCTGTTTTTTCAATTTGTTTTTTATATAATTTAGAATCTGGTTTGTGAACATCCAATTCATCACCATCAAATGTATCAACACCAGCACCTATTTCTTGAAACTTTGGTACTGCGTAATCCATTTCATCGTTAAATACTAATTCACCTGTGTCTTTATTGGTTACACCACCTTCACCTACGAATACAATATCTTTCCATTTTTCTTGCGGTATAGTTGATTTTATATTATCAATTATATCATCAACCATTTTAGTATTTCTATGTTGTGTACCAAATACCATACCACCACCTTCCATTTCAATTGTTTGAATATCTTTGCCAGATTTCTTACCTTTGATAATTTTTGATTCACCCTTCATACTTTTTATAGTTGATTTATCTTCGGTTGGATTTGTGTTTGGTCTTGATGGTTCATTTGCCGGTGGTTCTGCATTTGGTCCAGCGCCAGGTCCTGCTTGTTTACCACTTTTTGCTGCTACACCAAATTCAGATGCGAATTCATTTGATGTTTTTATAGCGTCATCAATTGGTTGGTCAATAATCATTACTTTCAATGGTATTGGCTTATCAGGATGCTCCATATTATATCTTGTAATTGCTGCCCATCTATGATGCCCATCAACTACATATCCATCGTTACTTACAAAAATTGGTGCAAGTAAATTCTTTTTAGTTTTTTCATCTTTAACCTTTTGCTCTTCCGTTTTAGGAGAGCCATCAGGCATAGTATCTGCCATTGCTTCAGCTATTCCAGATTCCATACCCAATACTTTATCACCAACTAATTCATTTTGAGTTGCCTTTAAATTTTCAGATGGAACTTCTGCATCGGTTACTTTAATTCCTTTATCAGCCAACATTTGTCTAAAGTATGGTTCTCCCTCTGCTTCGGTAGCAGTTGGGTCTTTTTCTTTTGCCTTTTGTAATACATCCCATGCTTGAGAACCTTCAACAGGCTCACCTTTGAATTGTGGCATTTCTGCTCTTGGAATATTTTTATTTCCATTACAAAACAAGTTTGAATTTGGAATTGATACTTTACATAAATTATATGTTGGTTGTTGATTCTTTTTTACTTCCTTATCATATGCTGCTTTTTCTGGAGTACCTTTCTTCAATCCTTTAGCTTGCTCTTCACTATATCCCATTTTCTCTCTAGCAATACCTTCAGCCTTTTTTACATCAGCTTTATGGTCCGCCCAATACTTATCCATTTCAGTAACCCTTTGCTTTAATAGATTACTATCAATATCATCCAGTCCAGGTTCGGTTTCAATTGTTGTTCCAGCTACCTTACCATCTTTCTCAACACCCTTTTCATTTTGAGGTGGTGGGTTTGATGGTTCACTAAATTTACCATCTTCTTTCGGTGCTTCTGCTGATTGCTCTGCATCAGAATCTTCTTTATCTTTTTGTGCTAATTTATCATTTGCTGCTTTCTCTCTATCTAAACGAGCTCCCATAGCAGGGTCAGCGTTAGGGTCAAACATAGCTTGAGCTGCTTTTGCTTTTTCTTCTTCACCACCTCCCGTTTCTCCTTCACCCTCTTTACCTTTCTCACCTTCTTTACCTTTCTCTTTATCACCACCTGTACTCTTACCATCTTTCTCACTTCCTAAATCTTGCATTGCCGAATCTCTTTCTGGAGAACCTTCCGGTGGCATTAGTTTTTCAGCTGCTACTCTACCGGGACTATCTTTTGGTAATCTTAATAGGTTACCCACTATTCCTTTCTTATCAGTACCATCTGCTCCTTTATACGGAATTTCTTTATTAAGAATTGGGTTTGTAAATTTTTTATCAGCTTCTGTGATATTTTCAAATAGTTCTGCTTTGATATGAGATAATCCCATTTCAGAAAGCACTATTGATAACTCAGCCAAATGCTTTGGATTTTTTGGATTTGGTTGCCCATCATCCACTCTATAAGCCCATTCAGAAAGGATTTCGTTTATTAATTCAGATAAATTCATATTCATTAAAATTTGTGGTCTTTTGCTTCACATAGCATTTCCAATTCTTCCCAAGAAAATTTAGGTTTTTCATTTAGAAATACATAACATTTCCATTTCTTTTGTTTTTCAAAATAGATATGTTTTTGTAAATGAGATGGAATTGCTGCACCAGTTGCTACTCTTTTTGCAGGAGTATCAAAGAATGTTTTTATTAATACTGTAATGTTTTCGGTATCATCCCATTTACGGATTTGTTCTTCCAATAATCTCCACTCACCTCTATTAAGGTATTTGTCCTGCATTATACAATTTAGGTAAGAAAATGTTTGTTTTAAATTTACCATATTATCAGAAAATGTTGCAGCTGGTGCACCATGTCCTTTATCGTATATGTTTGCTTTATAATCTTCTCCATCTGATGTTTTAATCGTTGGTTCTTTATAAAAATCCATAGCTCCTCTATTAACATTTGTAGGACGGTTAATCGAACGGTATTTAATAATTAGGGGTTGTTCTAATGATTGTGAGTATAAAACCTCAAACACATCGTTTTTAATTCTTACATCTTGTCCAAAAGAAATTAGAGAAACGATTAGGAAACCAATAAGAAACATTGTTTTTTTCATATTATAGCACTATTTTTGTATATACTATAAATATACCCCTTATAACTTTCCGTAATCTAATCCCCAACTAGCTTTAATAGGAAAACCACCTTCTTCAATGATATCCTTCAAATCCTTAATCATATTCGAGTCCACATCAGTAGGAACATCAAATAGGAATGAATCGTATGTATATAAATCCAATGTAATCTCACTTCCCTCAATATAATCCAATATTGTTCTCATCTTGTCTACATTCATTTCAGTTTCCACCGCTTGAAGTAGGTAGTTGAATACTTTTTGTGGGTTAGGTTGTTCAATCCAATCCAACGGAATCATACGATGTGGTGTTTGTAGGAATCCCCTCTTTTGTGTTTCCATCCATAGTTCATCAACGTAATCAGCTACAGCGTTTAAGTAAGGTATCTGTCTAAAATCATCATCAATACCACCATATAGTAAACGGAACGTAATACCCTTACCTTCATCAACTTCACATCCATACTGCTCAGCTAACCATTCATGTACATTTCCTTTTGGCATATCAAACTTAATCAACTTACCAATTAGTCGTGGGTGATATGCGTTATAATCCATTTGTAGATATATTCCGTTAGCCACAAATACCTCTCTCGTCCCATCCGTTTTATTGAGGGCGGCATAGTTCACACCACCATGTCTATTGGATGGTCTACCTGTCACCGTAAATGGATTGTATTCCGTAAACACACAATCCGCTTTGGTTAGATGCTTTTGAGCTTGAGGCCATCTATCAATAAATTTTTCCCTATCGACACGAATTCCCGTTTGTTCAATTCTGGATAAGGTTGGTATGAAGATATCATTATACCAATTATAAGTTTTAGATTTTTGTCTCCAACATTTTTTTAATTCTGGTTCAATTGCTTCACACAATTTGAGAATGGGAATGGATTGAATGATGTCCTCTTTGTAACCCTTATGAATAAAGGGAGCCACTAAGTGTTGTATTGGTTGAGAGTAGTCTATTGTTTCACCATGCTTTAAGAAGTAAGCAGTGTCAACATCATTCAAGCCTTCCCTTACATTTGTAAAAGATTGTAGTAGCTTTTTCTTTTGGAATACCCATTTTTCTCCGATAGTATTTAGTACCCCACATATTTGCTCATTAGAGAGTAATAGAGCGTCTGTATGTTGTTGTGGTAGTATATACTTGTCCGATTGGGTTCTAATGAATATAAACGATATATGAGTGTTATTAGGGTGCTTATCATTGTCCACCCACATAGGATACCAAATAGAAATTTCGGTTTCCAGCTTTGTACTCAATTCGTTTAATTCATCAATAGACTCAACAATTATCATAGGATACAAAGATACAAAAAAAATCCCAAACTACCAAATAAATGTAGAATGGGATTTTGGTGGAGATGAGGGGAATCGAACCCCTGTCTTACAAAGTAATCATAATACCAGCATATCACACGTTTAGGTAAAGTTTAATCTTATTCACTTTCCAAAATAATTGGGGCCGTATGGTTAGTACAGCTTTCCACCAACCTATCAGTTTTTAAGAGCCGATAAGTAGAGCTCCGTTTTGTTCACTTCTATTTAAATGTTCCACGAGTGATGCGGAATGAACTAAGCAGCGTATGCGTACTCAGAAGCCCCAATGAATTCCATCATAGAATCAAAGGTCATAGTTGACATTTCGTCAGTTATTGTTTTGTACAGATTTAAAGACATCTAGCACTTCTGTCTACGTGTGGTACTACCATTCTCATTGCAATCAAGTCCATGGCATCCCCATTATATAATGTAAATATACGAATAATTTCTTAAACTACCAAATTAATTTGGTTTTGCAAATTGTAAAGTATTGGGAAGATATGTATATAAATTACGCATATCCACACATCCCAATTTTATTGATTTTAAATTTGATTGGGATATTTCATCATTACTACCAACCAATCTCCATACTATACTTGCTGCAGTAAAAAATGGATTTACTAAATACGATACATATTGATTTCTACTTATTTCAAAAATAGGTGCTGCGTTATCATTTGATTTTTGTATAAAATATCTATCAATATATCCTCTCTGATAATCATTATCATCTGGAGCTGGTACAAATGTTTCAATTTCTTTTACTTTAAACAAGTATCCATTTGTAATTATAGTACTGTATCTATCTCTATTAATTGCCATACTATTTCTTTATTTTTTTAGTTACAACTTGCGATTGCAATGCCCTAAATCCTCCGGTTATAGTAGTTGTCCATAACATATCAGTTAAAGTATGTTCTATTTGTTGAACTTGAAATATTCCATTTTCAGCATATTTGGCTGGAATACCTCTTATTTTAAATGTATCTCCAAATCTAACTCCACTTATTCCTAATGTTTTAAATGTATAATGTATTGGCAATGGATGTGATAATCCACCTTTATTAATAAACCAATCATTTTTTATTCTATCTAAAAATGAAGTATCATCAAAGGTGTAGATACGAAATCTTTCGTGGAATGTATCATCATTATTAAGCCCTTCAGGATCCGTCATTGAATCCGGAATAGATGGTAATTCAGGATTTGGTACTATTTCTATTTTTGCTAAATTACTACTAATTTGTGCTTTTTTAGCTGCCACAGTATCTTGATAAGCTTTTTCACTATCTATTTTAGCTTGCTCAATTTCTTTATCCAATTCTACACCCGAATTCCACACTATTTTATAATCAGCTTCTAATTGTTTTTTAGCTGGTCCATCTGGTGCAGCTTGTATTTGTGCATTAAGTTCTGTTAAATTTGCATCTACATTTTCCCTTTTTTCTCTAGCTAATCTTAACTTTTGCTTTGCTTCATCTTGCGGTGAGAGTGGTTGTGCTGCCAATTCATCAAGTTGAGCTTGTGCTTTTGCATCTTCTATTTGCTTTTGAGTTTGTGGGTTTGCTAATAGATTTGGGTCTTGTGAAAATAAATCTGGCTCAGATGCAAAAAATCCACCTTTAGCTGTACTAATATACGGCATACTTGGCTGAGTTGCTCTTGATAATCTTTGAGAAACTATTTGACTAGTCATTTCCGATGGAATCGATATGTCTAATGTTGATTCTAAAAAAGGAGAATTAATTCCAGTATGCCAAAATAAAGCAGTAGCGGGTTCTGTATTTTTACCAACCCAATTTTCATCAACTACAGTTATTATAATATCACCTTTTTTTATTCCAAGAGCTTTATTATCAGCATCCGCTTGAGTTTCAACCAATTGAAAATTCCAAAAATTATTTACTGCTGAAGACATTTCATTTAATATATCTAATAATACTTCTCTTATTGTTTTATTTGGTTGATTTAATTTTTCTATAAACATATCAAAGTTTACATAAAGATTTCTTAAATATCCCCAAAAATATTCTGTTTCTTTTATTTTTTTATTAGGTGTGTTTATATCCAATGGTTTTGATTCTACAAAACTTCTTTTATTAATAGAATTATCTATTGGTCCTTTATCACCAACTCCACTAACTGCTAATACACCAAGTTCTTTTTGTGTTACTTCACCTCTATTCCAAAAATATTGTCTAAAATCAGGAAGTTCTCCAGGTATAATCAATGCAGATGATTTAGTTGAAAACATATATCTAAATGCTCCAATTTCTGCAGTTTTTATATTAATACGAGCTCTTACACGTTTGTCACCAAATTTATATTCATCCAAACCACCATTTCTATTTAAAATTTCAACGGCTAAATCCATCGTAATATAGCTGTGGGGTGACCATAGTTTTTCTTTTGGAATATCTTGTCCTGCAATAGTCACATTAGCACCAGTTCCCTGTTCACCAAACAATGGTCTATCAAATGACCAAAACCCCCCATTACCATCAACTAGCATAGCATCGATTACTGCCTTATCCATATTTATAAAATCATATGCAGACGTATTAAGTTTATAATCAATTACATCTTGTATTTGTCTATGTGATGGTAATTTATTATACATATTGTTCCAAGGCCTAGCATTTGTATCAGTATTAGTTTTATCTAAAAGTTCAGGTTCATATGGGGAAACTTTTGCAGATTTGCCAAAATTACTTATTGTACCACTAGTCTTATCCTTTAATTGTATATGTTGATGAGATTGTAAGTATGTTGGTAGTGCTGGTGCTCCTCTTAATTTAACACTTACATTAAATTGCTCACCTTCATTAGTAACATTGCCACCAACTATAAATCCAAAAAATGTATCATATTCTCCTTCCGAAGATAATCTTAACTTTTCGATTTCATCATAATTCAAATTTCTCTCTGTGGCTTGTTTTACTATGCCCGCTTTACCTGCAGTTGCATCCATCATATTTATACCCCCATTATCACTATTCCAACCCCACTCTACACAAATTGTATATCCAGGTTCTAAAAAATATTTTTGAATTGCTTCCATTTGTTGTAATGAAAAACATTTAATTCCCAAAGTTGCTTCTTTTGATATTTGGTCTTTTCCTTCCTTTACTTCAAATGATACTACTCCGGGAGATGGACGTAATCCTCTATCAGTACCACCAGCAACAGGAGCTCCAAGCCAATCATACCCAATAGTACCAACAGAAGTTGGAGAACCATATATAGATGCCCCCTGGCCAGCTGCTTTAAATAAAGCAAAATTATTATTTGAACTTAGTATCAATCCATTTCCGGCTCCAGCAAATACTCGCATCCAAACATTACGTTCCGATGATTTGATAGTATTTACTCTACTTCTAATTTTGTCTGCAATCTTTGGATTTATATTTGATAGGTGTGGCCACATTAGTTAGTAAAATTTCTTAGTATTTCTAAATAGTTTTGGGGTATTCTTAATATAGTACCTTCGGTAAATGAAAATACTGCATTGTGTATATTATTAGCAGATGCTATAATCCACCAATAAGATGAATCATTATAAAACTGATGAGCTAATGTATCTAATCTATCTCCGGTTTCAGTAGCTACATAGATATCATCATCTCTCAATGGTATGTTTGGATATATTGTTGATTTATATACAGTTCTACCATCAATCGTTTTTTTAGTTTCATTATTATCGTATCTACTTATCATAGTTTATTAAAATTATTTCTATTGATTACTAAGTCCCAATGCACTTTCAAATGTTTCTTGACTGACAACCTCACCATCTAATATATATTGCTTTGTACCAGTAACACCTGATTCTTTTGATGGTGGTTTCATTGCCATATCTATATTAGCTTTATCCAATAACTTCATATTCAATAACTTATCCGCAGAAGCTTTAGATGCCGCAGCTATGTTAGCTGCTGCCGGATTAGGTATTATCGAACCATCTAATTTTTTTAATTTTTTAGAAGATTTTACAGTTGCATCTGGTAATGTGTTTGCTTGTGGATTGCTTACTTTTGCCGCAGGTGCATCACTAAATGCATAGTGCGATTTGGTAGTTTCTTTACTTTCAACAAATTTCAATGTAATACCAACATCTATAACAGTGGGTAATTTATAATTAGCTGCTGGTGAATTTTTTACTGCTGAATTCCATCCAGTATCACTTAAAGATGCATATGGTATTCCAATTTCCCAAACATTATTATCGTCTATTGTATAAATTAAAGAGTCAATAAAACATTCTTTATTTTTAAACATATTTCCTAATGTAAATTTCAAAAATGGAGGCACTGCATACACTTCACCAATACCACCATATGTTGGATATACTAATGATGCTAAGAAATTTAATCTTTGCCAAGCAGCTATATGTTCTTCTACAGATAATGAATATACTTTAAAATTAAACTGAATATTTCTATCAATTCCATTATATGTATAAAAATTAAATGGATTTCCTATAAATTTATTTGAATCCCAAGTAGGTGCATATGTTTCAGTTAATCCAGTAATTGTTGCTCTGAATTGTACAGTAGTATTTTTTGTTATTGAATGAAATTTTAATGCAACAAAATCCATATCATCATAAGTCGCATCTGCACTACCCGGAACTTTACCAATACCATTAGCATCGGGTGTATATGTAGTTAATAAGTTTAATTTATCTTTATTTTTTCCATATGATTGATTACCATTTTCATTGGTTTCATTTGTTGTAAGTCCTAATTTTGATTGTAAAGATACTTTATCAAATCTTCTTTTTTGAAACTTTGTATATGCTGATTCTTGTCTTTTTGGTATAATTGTTTTAATCGTTTTAACATCAACATTTGAATAATCTAAATCTCTATCTTCTACTTTTTTAATAAAATGATATTTGCTTGATAAATCTCTTCTTTGTGAAATTAATTCATTTGTTAGATATTTAGCACCTGCTAATCTTTTTGAATATGGACTAACACTATCTGATACATTATCAAATGTAAAGAATAAAAACTTCTTATCATTTACATCTCTATAATTAAAAGAATCGGTAGCATAAATAGCAATACCTCCCTCAGCTTTAACATTATTAGATTGGCCAATAGCTGGGTCTCCTAATAATAAATTTCTTAATTGTGTTTTTCCGGCTTGAACTGCTGCCCCAGCGATACCACCACCTACTTGAGTTGGAGTACCATTCATATTATCACCTATCAATTTACCAAAAAAAGTACCAGCCGATTTATCTTTTATTTTTTTCAAAATAACCATTGTATCGGTAGATGATACTCCTGTACTATTGAATTGAGTTTTATTTAAATATATTTTAGTTGGTGTTATATTTTGAGGAACACCTAATATAGATTTTACTGAATTAATTGCACCTCTAACCGAATTTACCAAACCACCTAACAATCCAGTATTACCAGCCGATTCATTAAGTGCACTTTTCATTTCCTGTACATCATCACTTTGCTGTAATGTGAATCTTGCTATTTTAGTACCATATATAATTGGTGAAGATAATTTACTTATTACTCTTAATCCAGTTGTTTCTTGCTCAACTAAAGTTTCACGACCAGTTGTTGATATTCTTCTTCTAATTGCCGTTGCTGCTTTAAGAGGTAATTTCATTAAACCAGCAGCTGCTATTAATTCATTATCTTTACTGTTACGGACAGCATATTGTTCTTCTGCAGTCTTACCACTACTTAATTTTTTACTTCTAAATAATTCTTCTATTGTTGGCATGTTATATTATTATCCTTGTCCTAATGCAAAGTTGTTTCTAGTACTTTTATTAACATTACTTGCTACATTTGCCGTAACCTTTGAACCATCCATATATGCATGTGCTGTAATTCCTCCTGTTGTTAGCTTTTGCATTAAAGTATCTACTCTACCCAATAATGCCATATACTTACCACCATCGTTATTTGAAGATATCACATTTCCACCTTTGCCAATTTTTGATGCCATATCCATTTTTGCTGCTGCTCCAGGTGCTGCAACTAAATCATCATTTGGTGATAATGTAAACAATCCACCTTCTTTTGTTGATACTTGAGTTTTTCCATCTGCCGGAGATTTTATATCACCAGCCATCATAGAAGCCGCTGCTCCCACTACCAAAGACGCTACACCCAAACCTATAAGGGCTTTGGCCGGATTGGATAATGCTGTTAATGATGCCGTTGCTGCCGCTCTTCTCATACTCATCAATCTCCAAAATGCTTCCGCTTTTTGAGATATAACAATTGCTTTTTGATAAGCATATAATGTACCCATAATAATAGCAATTGTACCAAGTATTCCCGAATACTCTTTAACAAAATGAACAATTGTACCAAATCCCTTTGCCATTAATTCAACAGGGAGTAATACGGCTTGAAGTATAGGTCCTAATGCTGTAAATAAAGGAGTTAATGCTCCACCAACCGTAGCAACTATACTTTTAAAACTATTTTCTAAATCAGTTATTTGTCCATTTATCTTTTGCCCTTTAATAAACTCATCAGTCTTTTGCTTCAATTGTTCATCATTCAAATCCTTTACATCCAATCCTGCTGCAATAGCCGCTTCTGCATTTTTTTTATCTTCCCCACTTAAATGGGCAAGTTTTTCTTTCATTGTCAATTGCTTATTGATATCTTCGATACTCATACCAGCTGCCTTTGCCAATGCTTTTTGTGCAAATATGTCTTGGTTTCTAAATCCAACTCCCTGATTTAATTGATTTAGGATTTCTTCTTGTGCTTCTACCGTCTTACCAGCATATGCCAATCCTCTAGCAGTAGATAAATTGAATTGACCACCAACGAATGTTGCTGCTAATAATTCATCTTCAATACCACTTTCAAAATCCAATAAAGCTTCTGCTGTTTTTGCAACTTTAGTTAATGTTGTACCTAACTGGTGTGCTTGTATTACTTGATTTTTAAGTGCCGTAACATCTCCTTTAAAAAATGTAGAAGTTGCTTCAGCGTTTTCTGCAATATCTTCTAATACCTCCTTTGGAGATACTTTACCTTGCTGAGCTAATGATGCTATTTGTTGTTGTAAACTAGCTGCGGTTTCTCCACTATATCCTGCTACTTGCTCAAATACACCCTGTACTTTAGCTGCTGTTTCTGATGTTACTCCAGTTCTAGCTTGAATACCTGCTAATGCACCCAATGTTTGTTGTGAGAAGTGGGTCATATCACCAAACACATTTCCCAAATCATTAGCTACATCAAATACGTGTTTTAACTCTACACCAGCTTTTCTAAATGAAATTTCTATTTCATGTGCATCATGAGCAAGATGATACGTTTGTTTGGCAGTCATTCCCGTAGTCTTACTATAATCTTCGGTTGCTTTATCTAATTCCTTAAATGCTTCAATACCTGCTGCTAAAGCTGCTGCTACTAATACAATGGCCACTAATGGGCCCGATGTCATTGCTTTTCCTAACTTTTTAGTAAAATCAATTGCACTTTTTAATGATTCGGGCGCTTCTTCATATAATTCTTTTTGTGCTTCTTTTATTTCAGTTAATCTTTCTTCCTTAAGTTCCAATTGTTCAGTTAAATGAATTGCATGTACTAATTTATCTGCCAAATTATCACCCAATTCAGCTCTTCTTAATTCAATTTCTTCTATTTTTTTCTCCAACTTAGTTTGACCAAATAAAGCTGCCCTTGCTGTTTCAGTTGCTTCAGCTTGTTGCAATAATGAATCTGTAATAGTTTTTGCAAATGATGCATTTTCTAAATTTTGTGTTCTTTGCTCATCAGTAAGGTCAAATTTAGCTTCCTCTAATTGTAGTATTTGTCTTTGCAATCCAAGATATATCCCACCGCCCGATTTATTTTCCGATAAACTTTGTCTTACATTTGAAGATAATCTTGCAAATGATTTAGTAGCTCCGTCAAATCCATCTTGAATTTTTTTAGCTTCCTGTGCTTGTTGCTTAAAATATCCTAATGTTTGTTTCTCTTTGTTTAAATTTGCTTCTTTTTGGTCAATCCATTTTTTATTAGACTCCTGAGTTTCTTTATCTAGCTTTTTTTGAGCCTTTTTGAGCTCGGTTAGTTCAAGCTCTTTACGTTTTACTACATCAAGCTGCTTAAGTACCTTTTCATTACCTTTATATTTTTCTTCTTCCGATTTTGCCATTTATATAATTATATTATCGTTTATATAATCCATATTTTTTTAATATATCAATTGTATCTGGATATTCCTTAAACATTTGGTCAGCTGCATCTTTGTTTAAATCTGCTATTTTTTTATCTATTCTTTGTAAAACCGGGTCTTTATCAATTAATGATTGAATTTGTGCTGGTTTTTTCTTATCCCCAAAAAAACTGAAAAATTCATTTAAATTCTTTTTTGATATTTTGTATTTCTTTGCCATATATCTATTTCTTTAAGTTATTATCTATAAATATCTTATAAACAAAAAAGTTAGGATTTAGGGGAAATTACCTCTTAATCCTAACTTTAGATGCTTTATTTGCTGTTTCTACTTGCTCATTCTCTTTTTTCTTAGCATCTACTAATTTATTGTAGTAGAAATTTCTAAGATGGGTTGGCATTTTATACAAATCCATTACCGTAAACCCATTTCCGTAATTCACCATCTCAAATATTTGAGTGTGAAGATTTAAACTATGATTTTTCGGAAGGCCAAAAAAACCCAACTCCCATCGTAATGGGAACTACCTCGGTTTCTCCATCTTCATGGATGTGGGTGAATACCATATCAACATCAGGAGATATGGATTTTATGTAATTTCTTAAGGCCTTACTATCTTTTGCTAACATACCATTAACAAATTTAGATATTGCTGATATATCGTTATTACCATCTACACTTTTAATCATATGACGTAATCTAGTAGTAATTTCAAACGATGAATCTTTGTTTAATTTTTCCAAAGCATCAATATCTTTTTGAATTGCTAACTCGTCACCATGTGTAAGTAATTTGAATGTTATTTTCTTACCATTTGAAGGTAATGTAAATTCAAATTCATTTTTGTTGTTAAAAATAGATGTATCTACTTCTTTTGTTTGTACTTTTGATAAATCAACAACAGCATCAATTTGTTCACCTGTTTTAGATGAGTAAAAACTAATTGGGTAATCTGCACCATATCCTAACAATCTAGTTGCTAAAACTATAGCGTTTTTGTCACCAATTATAATATCATTTGGATTTATATTATCAACAATAATAGATTCAAATAGTTTATCTAATACTATTCCCTTTCTAATTAAATTTGTTGATGCAAGGATATCTTCTTCCTTTGCAGTCATATACTTTATAGTAATTTGTCCAGATGAAAGAGGACTCTCTTTTGGATAAATCTTTCCTCCTGATGGTAAATCCAATACCTCCGTTGGAAAATCGTATGTTTTTTCTGTCATAACTTTACTTTGTTTTAAGTTTGTATATATAAATACATACTTTTTAAAAAATTAGAAAGCATAAAAAAGGGGATTCTTTTGAAATCCCCTTATTTTTGTTATTTTTAGATTAGTATTCAAGAATAGCGTAATCGTAAGATAATGTTAATTCAATTGTTGCAGGTTCGTTAGAATCAAATGCTACATCGCCAAAGTTTGCTTGCTGAATGAATGCACCTTTAATCTTCCATTGCTCAATTTTATCACCAACTGGTCCTAACATATAGAAATCCAAATCTTTCTTATAAAAATCTGCATATCCACGTCTACCAGTGATTGATTCATGACCTAATCTAACCCACTCCATTACTGATTGTGCAGCTGATGGTACAATTGGGTCATAAAGAGTAATTGTGATATCTTGCCACTCACCTTTACCTTGCAACTTTCTTTTGATGTTGATATGGTCTAAAGTGATTGTTTCAAATTGGATTGATGGTCTTGATGCTGCCTTAACCATATACCCCGGTACACCATCCCATTCTAAGATGTAGCGGTTTTTCATTTTTGGTTCGAAGTTCGTATAGAACATCTTATTAAACTCTAATATTTCTGCCATTTTATTCCGTTTATTTTATATTAATAAATATCTACTTTTTGTTTTTCTATATTATGCTGAGAAACTTGCTCCAGTTGGTAAGATGTTGAAATCTATTACGATAAATTCCGCCGTCTTTGCCGGTTGTAAGAAAATTTGTCCTGCTAATATATTTCTATCAATTACATCAGGTGTGTTATTACTTTCATCCATTACAACTCTAAAAGAATAAAGACCTTGTCTTTGTTGTACAGCTTCTAAATAAGGATTAACCGTATTTAAGAATCTTGCTCTAGTTGTTGCTGTGTTTTGTTCAAACACTAAGAAACGAGATGTAGATGCTACAAACTTCTTAAGAACAATAAGTAATCTTCTAACATTGATTCTATCTAAAGCGGATGCCTTATCTTGCAATGTTTTTTGTCCGAATGCTACAATACCTTGTCCAGGGAATGCTGCGATTGGGTTTACTTTGTTCTCATATAGAGTATCTCTTTCAGAATGTGTTAATCTATTCAATACACTAACTGCTCCTGTAATACCACCTCTATTCAAACCAGCAGGTGCGAACCATTCTGCTGCTAATCTATCGTTAGCTGCGAAAACAG
>B570J14230_10000240_pt1 | contig 20834 bp, 15 predicted proteins | sample LakMenepilimnion_3_FD_14230 | JGI IMG/M metagenome (IMG submission 14230) | reverse complement strand
GTGAAGTATTCAACAAGGCACTTAAGGCTATGCCACGTAAGTACAAGCAACGTCGTGGAGACCTTCGCTTCCTTGCTGGATCAAACTTGATTCAGGATTTCCTATATGCTAACAGCATTGGAACAAATCAGACAATCCCACAGGATATCGCTTCAAGCGTAATTCGTGGAGGAGTTGCACCACTAGGTGGACCTGCAGGATATGTGGCACCATTCGCATTTGGTATTCCAATTGTTGAAGTTCCACTACTTCCAGAGACACAGACTGGAACACATTCAGGAGCCGCTGGTTCACATGGAGATATCCACTTGACATTCCCAAATAACGTAGTTATTGGAATCAAGCGTGACGTAACCGTTTACCGCTTCTTCGTACCACGTAAGGACACAATCGAGTACACAATGTATACTCGTGTAGGTGTTCAGATTGAACAAGCAGATGCTTGGGTAGTCGTAAAGAACGTTAAGGTTGCTTCTTAATTAATTAAGAAATAGACCCCGAAAGGCCCCCAATTAATTTTGGGGGCTTTTCATTTTAATTTAACAATGCTATAATTAAGGAACCTAACAAAGGAGAATATATGTCATTTGAGACATTGAAAGTAGCAGAACTCAGAAAAATTGCAGAAGATTTTGCAGTTGATACTGATGGACTAAAGAACAAGGCCGATATTGTTGCCGCTCTTGCCGAAGAGGGAGTAACATGGTCTGTTTACCAAAAGACTATCCAGGATATTGAAAAAGCGGCAGACGAATTTAGTGATGAAGCAGAAGAAATTCTTCCAAGATTTAATCCTGATTCTCAGCCAGAAAATACAATGCTAGTTAGAATGACTAGAGATAATTACAGGTATGATATTCTAGGTTTTACTTTTACAAAAGAGCATCCTTTTGTCGCAATGACATCAGAAGACGCTCAAGAAATTTTTGACAAGGAGGAAGGTTTTCGTTTAGCAACTCCAAAGGAAGTTCAGGAGTATTACGGCTAAACAAACCTAAATAAATGGCCGAGGTTTTAATAAAGAGTCAATCACCAATAACACATAAAGTTTTCTGGAATGGTGATGTTGCAAATGCAGACTCTCTTCCAACGGTAGCGTTGTATGACGTCACCTTAGATGTAGCTGTAAGTCCAACAATTAGTCCTACACAGCTGCTTGCCACGCTCACAGCATCCCTGGATGAAAACAACCCTGGTACATATACCGTCAATATTCCATATCAATTTACAGACAGAAGCAAAACTTTAAGATTAAGTTGGAATTACTCTGTAAATGGAACTACAGTAAAGCATGATGATGAAGTTTTTGTTATTACTCCGTACGTAGATTTTAATCACGTATCAGATTTAAATTTTAGCACAGACTCCTCTGACCCAAACTATAAGTCCTATAGAGATCTTATTTTGGCAGAAAAATATGCTCGAAAGATTATAGAGCAGCACACAGGACAGAGATTTTATTTAGAAGACGAAACTGTTGTTGTATACGGAGATAATTCAGATACCCTGCCATTGCCTTCAAGAATTCATGAATTGCATTATTTACACGCAAACGACATATTACTATTAGACAATATCAATGAAATAAATAATTGGAATTATGATGTTGTTATCAGTGAGAGTGCATACGGTATCAGAATCAATCGTGCTTCAATGATAGACAACACAGTTTATGTGGCAAATGGAATGATACCTCCAAGCATAAATGATTACAGCTATGGAGTTTTTCAGTCTGGAGTTCCATATAGAGTTCATGGAAGATTCGGTTGGGAAAAGGTTCCAGACAATGTCGAGCTAGCTGCAATAGAATTAATGAAAGACTATTTCTCTAAAGACAAAGTATGGAGAAATAAATATATACAGAGTATTCAGACTTTTGACTGGAACTTTAAATATGCAGATCAATCATTTAGTGGAACTGGAAACAACTACGCAGACCAATTGCTTTCAGACTACGTTCTATCAAGATCGGTAGTAATCTAAATGAATAACCTCATAGACTCCGTTCTGTCTATGACGTTAGACGTTTACAGACAGTTTGATACACAAAACGAAGACACAGGGGCTATTTTAAAAGAATGGCATTACTATAAAAGCGTATCTTGCCATGCCAAGGGTGTAATAGGTAACTCATCTACATCGGGTTCAGGAGACAAACAGGTATTTGGTAATAGATACACTAATGATCAAACTATTCAAGTAAGAACTGCTGAAAGATTAACTGCCAGAGAAAAGGTAACTAATATAAGAGATATTGACGGCAATGTAATTTGGGTAGAAATAAATTTTCCAACAGACACTCCAACAGTATTTGAAGTTATGGGCACTACTCCAATTACAGACCCATTTGGAAGAGTGGTTGCATATAACTCATCAATGAAAAGATCGGAGAACCAGGTAATTGGACAATAGCTCTCTACTAGTTACAGCAGCCAGCGGATTGCAAAAAGGCATGTCTGGTACTAAAGGCAAAATTTTAAAAGACAGCACAGTGGCACAAATATCTGCTGCAGTTTATTATCAAGCTCAAGTTGTGTCCAAGTTAGCAACAAACAAGGCATTTGAAAAGAAATTTCAGTCAGTTATATTTAATCAAATAGAACAAGACTTTGGATTGTATGTAGACTCTCAGGCAAGAGTAAATCCTAAATCTTTACACCATATGTACGAATGGAACAAGACGGGCAGCAAAAGCGCAAGATTGTTTAACCTTACAATGATGCCCGCAAGCGGTCTTTCATTTAAAATAGTATCTAATTTTTTGCCATCTAAATCATCCGTTCCAAATAATTTTGGAAAAAGAAAGCATGTGTTTATAAACAAAGCTTCTGTGATAGAAGCTGGAATGCCTCTAACAATCCGTCCAAGGTACGCAGAGCGCCTAGTATTTGAAACTAACACTGGAGTGGTATACATGCCCAAAGGGGCCTCTGTGACCGTTACAAGGCCTGGCGGAGGCAAAGCAACTGGAAGATTCCAGATAGCTTATGCACAATTTTTTACAGGCAATTTAGTAAACTTATCAATAAAAAAGTCGGGATTTCAAAAGATATTTAATTCATCATTAACTAAAGCAATGAGAGTCCCGTCTGATGTTAGAAAAGTTAAATATTCATTTAATGCTAACACATTAAATATGCAGGCAGAATCAGCAATTGCTTCAGCATTCGGAGGTGCAGCATGACAGATTATAAAGCAGATGTAATGATTGATTTAAGAAAATACCTTTGGTCGGAATTAAAGGCTAATGATATTTTTGTGGATACAGATTATTACTCAGATAATATAGGGCAAGAGATTGTCCCAATTATTCCTGTCCAGCAGTCTCCAGAAATGAACCAATTTTTAAGCGGTAAAAAACATATCGTCTATGACAAGATAGGCCTATCCTATGAGGAAAACTGGGCAATATGTTGTGAGCAAATTTTATTTACCATTTATTCAACAGATGTCTCAGAGATCAATGAAATCAGAAATCTTATGACAGACCTATTTAGAAGAATGGATGAATCGGCTAGGGATACCAACGCCTACTCTGGGATATCAAAAAAGTTTAAATTCTTTAGCATATTTGTTGCCGACATCTCTCCAACAGCCCCATCTGAAGAGCTGGCAGGATTTTTGTCTGCGGACGTAATCCTTGAGGTTAAATATGCAAGACATATAGACTCATCGGGCAGATTCCTATAGTTTGCCTTTTGGCGTATTATACTCTATTATTGGATATAGAGGGAAGGGCCTAGCCAGCCAAGATTTAAGGTTTTACATTTTTAAAAAAAATATATATATTTTGAAAACAGGAGGTACGAAACAATGGCATTTAACTCAGCCAAAAATATTCTTGTAGGAGCTTCACCGCTCTACATTTCAACAAGCGATTCAACAGTATCTGGTTATAAGGAAAACCTTTTAGACAGAGCAACTGGTGGAATTTCTTTCACAGCAAGAACAAAAGCAGCAGTAGCACTAGACGCATCTTCAGATGTTCGTAACGTAGGATTTACAAACAATGGTCTTCAGATCACTTACAACCCAACTTACGATTCAGTAACAGTAGATCAGCTTCTAGATACAGCAAAGCTTTTCAAGTCTGCTATGGAGGTTATGATTGCAACCGAAATGTCCGAAGGTACACTAGAGAACACTCTGGTAGTATTCGGTCAAGGAGGAGCAACACTAACTAAGGCAGGTACAGCAGGAGCTGCAACAGATGATTACCCAACAAAGGGTGCAACTGGCGCAGATGACAAGACTCTTACACTAGGACTTGAGGCAGGATCACTTGGTATTGCCCCAACAGAACGTCAGCTATTCGCAATTGGTCAAGCACCAACGCTAGCAACTACAACAACAGGTGAAGTAGACGCAGCAACAGAGCGTGTATATTATGCACGTCGTGTTCTTTCAGTACAACAGTCACAGTTCTCACTTGCACGTAACGCAGCAACAACTTTCCCAGTAACATTCCGTCTTCTACCAGACGCTAACTATAGCGGCTCAGAATACGGTAAGATTATTGACCGAGTTCTAGCTTAATTTATTTAAGCAAGAAAGGCCCCCGAAAGGGGGCTTTTCTATTTGTATAGATAATATCTATATGTTATAATAATTAAGACTAGATCCTAGGAGGATTAAATTGGCAACAACAGTATATAGCGTAGAAGAACTAACGCTTCAGAATGGCTCAACAGTTAAGCTGAAGCCTTTAAGTATCAAAGAGCTAAGAAAGTTTATGCTCGTATTACAAGCAGCAAGCGATTCAACAACAGAGGATCAAACACTCAATGTATTAATTGACGCAGTTGCAGTAGCACTTGAAAAACAACTACCAGAGTTGGTAGCAGATAGAGATGCACTAGAAGATGCACTTGACGTCCCCACAATTAATCGCATACTTGAGGTATGTGGTGGGATTAAGATGGACGACCCAAACCTTCTAGCGGCAGCGGTTCTGGCTGGTCAGAACTAGATTTAGCCGCTTTAGAGGGTGAAGTTTTTCTTCTAGGTCACTGGAAGAATTACGAAGAACTAGAAGACAGTCTTTCAATGCCAGAACTTATTCAAACATTGAAATCTTTTAAGAAGCAGAAGTCGGAAGATAGAAAGTTTACTGCAAGTCTTAAGGGAATAGATTTAGATGTAGAAGAGGAAGATTCAGTACCACAGGGAAAAACTTTTGACGATGTTAAAAGGAAAGCGCTTGGTATAGATGCTTCAGGTGATGATATAGTTTCCTTACAAGGAAGCCTGGCATCACAAGCAGGGTTCGGAATCGGAGCAGGTCTAGGCTACACAAAGGAGTAAGATAAAGATAAATGGCTGATGAAAATATTGTAACTAATATAGTTGCTAATGCAGATTTTTCAGGTCTTATTGCAGATGTCAATAAGGTCACAGCATCTTTATCAAAACTTCAAGCACAAATAATTCAATCAGACACAAGACTCGCAAGTCAAGTGGCTACAATGAACAGGTCTTTTGGTGAAAACCTAAGAAGAACTGGACAGTTTTCATCACACTTTGTTACCTTAACATCTGATGTTGAAAAGTTTGGCACCAACCTAGACAGGGGCCAGATGAAGCTGAAGCAATATTTTCAGACGTTTCAGCAACATACAAGGACACAAGGCGGGTTAATTAGAGATCTTGCTAAGCAGCAAGTAGCATTACAAAATGCAATCATTCAGCCGATGGGTAAAAATGCTCAAGGGCTTATGCAGTACAGCGTACATATCCCACAAGGACTTGATGCTGTAAAAAATAAAACTGCCTTAGCAAGACAAGAACTACAGATCATGAACAAGGTTGTTCAGGATGGAGGAGTTCAACTTATTAACTGGGGTAAAAATACTCAGTGGGCAGGTCGTCAGTTAACTGTAGGGTTAACGGTACCGCTTGCAGCATTCGGTAAAGCGGCAGCAGATGCATTTAGAATGGCAGATGCAGAACTAGTTAGACTTACAAAGGTATACGGTGGAGTAGCAGCAACTTCTGCAGCAGATCTTGAAAAAGTAAGAAGAGAAGTCACTCAAACAGCTAAAGAGATTTCAAAGGCATACGGAGTTTCATTTAAAGATACTATTACTCTTGCGGCAGACATTGCGGCTACTGGCAAGCAAGGCGATGAGCTTTTGCAATCAGTTAAAGAAACAAGCAGACTCGCAGTGCTTGGAGAAGTAGACAGACAAGAAGCAATGAAGGCCACCCTGGCAATTCAAACTACATTTAAACAAAACACAGAGCAACTTTCTGAATCCATTAACTTTCTTAACTCAGTTGAAAACCAAACTTCAACAAGTCTTGCAGATTTAATTGAAGCAATTCCAAAGGCGGGTCCTGTTATTCAGGGTATGGGCGGAAGCGTAAAAGATTTAGCGCTTTATATGACCGCAATGAAAGAAGGCGGAATTAATGCTTCAGAAGGAGCAAACGCTCTTAAGTCAGCACTTGCATCACTTATTAATCCTACTAAGGTAGCAAAAGAAAAATTTTCTGAAATGGGAATTGATCTAGGCGGAATAGTAACAAAAAACGCTGGGAATCTGACGGGAACAATTTTAGAACTGCAATCAGCATTAGATAACCTAGACCCATTGCAAAAACAACAGGCGATTGAACAACTGTTTGGAAAGTTCCAATTTGCTAGATTAAATGCTTTATTTTCAAACCTTGGAAAGCAAGGAAGCCAAACTCTTCAAGTAATGGACTTAATGAAAGCAAGTTCCCAAGAATTATCACAGGTAGCAGGACGAGAATTATCAATGGTAACAGAGTCCGCTTCTGGAAAGTATAAGAGAGCAGTAGAAGGATTAAAAGCAGATCTTGCAGGTATTGGCGACGAGTTCTTAAAAATTCAAACATTCTTTATTAATATTGTAGACGGTGTTATTAAGTTTATAAATAAATTACCAGACCCAATTAAATCTTTGTTAACATTTGCTACAGGATTTACAGCAGTCATCGGCCCAGTAATTATGTTAACTGGTGTTCTTGCCAACTTCTTTGGATATATAATTAAAGGAGCATCACACTTTAGAGCTTTATTTAAAGGTGGAGAAGGCTGGAAGATGCTTACGCCAGAAATTTTGGCAGCACAAAAAGCAGGATCACTTGTTGAAGCAACATTCTATAGTGATGCTAAAGCAGCTACAGTATTAAAAACTGCAATTGCAGGCCTTGTAACAGAATTTGAATTACTTCAGTCCAAGGCTATGACTGGCGCAGTGTCTGCGTCACCAGCAATTTCAACAATGGCTGGAAATGTTGTTAAGCAAAGCGGAGCAAGAGTTGTTGATCCAAACCACCCATTAATTAGCCCAGAAGACACAAGGTCAATGTCTCATCTTAATCCAGTTGCTGGAATGACACTAGATCAAAAATCAACACAAACAATTTTCAGTACAGTCCCAGGAGCACCAAAAGTAAACCAAAAGATTGGAAACAATCCTCAGATGTATATGTCTGGAGACCTTCCAAAGATTCCAGGACTGACATCTATTGGCGGAGCATCAACAGGTATTGTTGCAGCCGAAGCAGCAAAATGGCATGCAATGACAGGCGCACTTGCAATGCAGTCACAGGCAGAAATTGCTTTACTTAAAAAAGAAGTGGCATCAACTGGCCTTATAACAGCATCACTATCTGATTCATACCAAGCATTGCTTCCAACAATGACAAAGCTTACCGCTAATGCCGCAGCTGAATCAGCAGCAATTGTTGCACAGTTGCAAGCTGGTAAATTAACAGTAGATCAAGCAAGAGCTAAAATTGTTCAATTAAACGCACAGGTAGAGGCTATGATTGCACAAGCTTCTGTAGACATTGCGGGACAACAGGGAAGAACAATTGGCCTAACAACAGTGCCATTGTTAAATCAGCCAGTTGTTAATGCAGCTGGAAAATCTAATATGAAAGAACTTCTTCGCCCAGGAAGAACCAGAAGCCTTCTTAATAAAATTGCAAGCGGACTTGGCGTAAAAACATTTGGTGCTGGATACAGCACAGAAACAACAATTCCAAAAAGATTTAACACTGGAAGTCTTGTACCAGGAACTGGCAATACCGATACAGTTCCCGCAATGCTTACTCCAGGAGAATTTGTTATTAACAAAGAAGCAACAGCAGCAAATCTGCCATTGCTTCAAGCAATAAATGGTGGAAAGGGATCTAATGGCCCTAATTTTAATAAAGGTGGAAAAGCTTTAAGACTTCAAAGAACTCATATAACAGATGACTTAAGTGGTCTAGCTTTATTGTTACCAGCATGGCTAAATCTAGGAGTTAACTCTAATGGAAGTGGTTTAACTGGAAGTAAAATTGCTGATGGAATTAGAGAAACTTTACAGTCTGGATATGATCCAAATGACTTAATGAACGAAGCAACTGTTACTTTAGGTGGGGATAGAAGACAGTCATCAAGAAGAACTAATGCAGCTTTAGAAAAACTAATTGCTTCTTTAGAAAGTCCAGAAAATGCAAATAGAATGATTGGCGGTAAGTCAGATCCATTTGGATTTGAAAGACTTGCAAAAGAAATATATAGACCAGCACTTCGTGGAATTAAAATTGACTCTGCAAAATCTGGTGGAAGAAGAAATTTATTTTCTGCAATATCTCAAATATTTACTGAAAGATCTAAGGAAGTTTTAACTAGAGATGAAGCAATATCTCGTGGACTAATTACTGGATCTCCAACAGGATCAAGGCAAAAGGGCCAGATGGTTCAAAGAAGAAATGGAAGACTATCATGGGTCAGCGAAAATAGAACAATAGGCTCTAGGGTTCCTTCGTGGGCAAGAGGAACAAATTTACCAACACTGCTAACAACATCAAGTGGTATTAGCCATGCTCTTAAATTGCTTAGAAGAAATTCTGGTGGGATTATACCAGGATACAATGCTGGCGGAGTTGTCGGAAATGTATTAAAGGGCACAGCTTTTAAAAATGTAGGAGCTAAGTTTGGAAAGATAGGAGAGAAGTGGGGAGCCACTTCTCTATCCATTGGTATGGGAAGAAAACTATTTGGAAGTTCTGGCTTAACACCTAAAGCGCAAAACTTAATGTATGGAAAGCTAGTCGAGAATCTTGAAAAAGAAAGACCATACGGTTACGTAAAAGATGCTCAGGGAAGTCTTCAAAAGGCTTTAGAGCCAGACATTGTAGATTCATTATTAAAGATGTCAGCAGGAGATGTGCTTAGCACAGGAGGAAAGAGTTTAAGCAAGATTGATAGAGAAATCTTGCGAACTAAATATGCAAACTGGGATAACAAATCATGGACACCTTCAACTACTAAAGTAAGAAAACAAATGTTTGGAATGAACAAAGGCGGAATGGTACCAGGAGTTCAATACTTTAACAGAGGCGGGCAAGTAAAGGGTGTTCAGTATTTAAACAAGGGCAGCAAAAATCCTATAACATTTGGATCAGCTTACAGGCAAGAAAGAGCAAAGGGAAATATAGGAGCAGGAATGATGGGCTCAGGCCCAATGGCTGGCATGGGTATTGGTATGGGAATGCAAATGGCTGGCGGAGCAATAGGAGGACAAGCGGGACAAATTATGCAATTTGCATCAGTGCTTCCAATGCTTGCTCCAAATATGTTGGGCTCACTAGGTAAGCTAGCTGGAGGATTTAAAGGTGTTGGCGGAGCAGCAGGAATTGCAGGTAAAGCAATTGGCTTAGCAATGAGATTTGCACTAGGCCCTATTGGTTTGCTTCTTACAGCACTTACTGCAGGATATGCAATATTTAAAAAGTTTAAGCAAGAGCAAGAGCAAAATAAAATTGAGAAAACTAACTCGGTTGGAATTACAGAGAAATCTGCAGCAGAAGCAGGCATTAAATATAACAATCTTTCTAATTCAATTAAAGCTGTTAATGATCAACTTGAGCTAACTAGAGCAAAAGGAAGAAATGCGTATGAAGCTTTAAACTCATCTGGAGTACAGGGACTAACCTTAAGCATTAAAGAATTAAGAGAAGGTATCAAGAATGCAAAAGAAAACCAGAAAGAATTAGTTGGAACTTTTACCGACATAGATGTATCTGGAGATTCTAACAAGCAAGCAAAAGTTACTGAAATTGCTACTAATTTAAAAGCACAATTTATTGCCGCTGGTGTTTCTGCTCAAGATGCAACAAATAAAATATATGCAATTATATCTGCTTCTGATAAAGCCGATATGGCATTCAACGCAATATCTAGTAAGGGATTTAGAGAAATTACAGATTCAGCATCAGCAGCAGATGCTATGATTAAAACTTTAAATAAAAATATGCAAAACGCAGCAGGAGCATATGATCCAGATGTGCTGTTTGGAAAAGATTTAGGTGTGGTTATTTCAAATACTACAGATGCCCTTGATGATAATCTACAAACATTAATGAAAACTAAAAAAGAAAACGGCGAATTAATGACACAGCAAGAAGCTATGTCAAAAATTCTAGATGATATTAATGCAAAAGAAGGATCTAAGCTAACACTAACTCAAGGGCAAATTACATCTCTTAAAGAAACTCATCCCGCTCTTGCTGAGATACTAAATGAGTCAGACAATGTTGCAGGCATGTATTCAAAATGGAGACTGCTTCTTTCTGGAGTTAGAACTGATTTAAAGAATATAACATCAGAGCAGGCCCAAGCCCTGGTAGCATTTGAGTCAGCACTAGACTCTTCTATAGCCGCCTCCGAAGCCAAATCTTCAGGAAGCGGTATTGGAGCTAGATCACAAAAGTCTATTGCTGCTTTGCAAAAATTAATTGCATCAGGTGGCGCTAAAGCTGCAGCAAATGCACAAAAAACTCAAGATCAAATTAAAGAAGAAATTAAACTTATTGATAAAAAAATTGATAAGATTAATGAAGAAGCAGATGCTAGAAAGAAAGCATTAGAAGCTTCACAAAATAAAGAAAACTTAGCCCTTGAAATTCAAAAAGCTCAGCTAGAATACGCAGACAAAATGGCTGCAGGAGATATGGCTGGAGCAGCACAAGCACAGCTAAAGATTAAGCAGCTTGTTGGAGAAAGAGAAACTCAAAAGTCTATTGATGCAATTGAAGAAAATAGAGCTAAGCGTGAAAAAGAATTAATTGCTCAAAGAGAAAAGCTTCAGGCTCAGTCAGATAAGACTGCAAAAAATTTAACTAACGCTCAAAATAATGCTACCGCAGCAGGCGAAAGAATGAATAAGGTTGATCAATATCAGAACGAATATCAAAGATTAGTAAAAGAGCAGGCTAGACTTGATGTAATTTTAGAAAAAGATCCATCAAACAAAAAAGCATTAAAGGATCAACAGGAACTAGTAAGAGGACCTCTAGGGGATCTTGCAAAACAAATTGCTGCAGACTCAAAGGGGTCAGATAAAATTTTAGCAGCAGAGCTAAAGAAAATATTTACGGGAACATTAATTAATGAAAAGGGAGAGTCTATGGCAGGCAGAGTTATGTCTTCAACTCACCCAAAGGGTGTATCTACCTATAAGGCTGGCTCAGCAGATGCAGCATTAAAGCAAGATGCTGCTGCGGCACTTGCGGGAGCCAAGGCAATCACAGGTGGAAAAACTATTGCAGATCTTTACAACGCATATATGGGTATTGGCATACAGGGATCTAAAACTAAAGACACAGCATATGAAATTACAGCGACAGGAACTAAATCGGGAGTGGCTTACGGAGGAAATACTAATAAGGGCGGTCTTGAGCAATGGGCTAAAGAATCAATTGTTAGAGAGTATGGTTTACAGGCAGGACAATTCTTTAAATACAATGGGCAGACATATAAAGTTGGATATAAAAACTCCATAATTAGACAAGCAGAGGGAGGGTACATATCTGGCCCAGGAACTGGAACATCAGATTCTATTCCAGCAATGCTTTCAAATGGTGAGTTTGTTATTAATGCCAAGTCTGCAGCCTCATTCGGATATGGAAATCTAGAAACAATTAATAAGATGGCGGCTGGAGGCCTTGCTGCAAGATTTGATATTCCATCATACAACACATCAAGTAGAATGAAGTACGGATCAGAAGAATCAAGAACTTCTAATGTTACAATTAATGCTACACTTACTTTTGGAGATTCTCCTAAGAATGGCAGAGAGCTCTGGAAAGAATTTAAGCAGATGGCTAAAGCAGAAGGTGCAAAAATTGGAGAGAATATCGTTATAGGGGGAAGCAATTAATGGCAACCACAGTATATTTACCAGTAGGCTCACTTCTATACATTGACACATCTACTACAGATACTCCTACTTGGGCAAAGCTTTCAGAGCACAACAGGCAGCCAATGTCTATTGGCCAAAACCGTATTCAAAAGGTAACAAGAATGAGCAATGGAACACTTAGAAAGTTTTTTATTGCAGATAAAAGAGAATTTAGCACATCCTGGAACATGCTGCCATCGTTTTCAAATATGACTGTAGATGCAGGATACGGAGCAATAGATTTAAAATCATATTTTGAGGGAGCTAAAGGTCAGGGTGTATTTAAGCTCAAGATAGTATATGGCAAGAATCAGACAACACCATTTGCAGATAGAGAAGAAATATTCACGGTGTCTTTTACATCTTGCAGTTTTGAGGTAATAAAAAGAAACGTTAAAGATTCTTCAAGCGATCCAGCTCAAGAATTTTGGAATGTATCTATTGCAATGGAGCAGGTATAATGATTACCACAGTTCCATCAAATAACAACACTGTTGTACAAAATCTATTTAAGCAAAAGTCTTCTGTTAAAATAAACACGGGATGCACAATAGAATACAACATGAACTCTATGCTTGACAATATTACCGTTACATATCCATCTACAATGGATCAATATTATGCCAAGTCAGCAGATGGTAAAATTAATACATACAAAAAGCTTTTTCCAATTGATTCAATTATTAAGCCATTCAGACCTCTTTTCTCTGGAGTAAAGTATCTTATATGGACAAAGCTTCAAACAGATACTCCAGCAAATAGTTTTTATGCCCCAAGAACATTAATTTATCCACGGTCAACATCCCCACAAACAGATGGATATGAGTCTGCCGTCACAACACTATATCCAAGACTTTACTACCCTGGTCTAACAACTTCATATAAATATTGGGTAACACCAATTAATCAAAGCGCAGATCTAACTGTTAACTATTCTATTCTTTCTGCAACGATTAAAGAAGCTTCTTCTTCTGGTTCTATTGTTACATACAAAACATTAAACAATCACGGATTTTCTTCAGGGCAAACAGTAACAATTACTGGTCTTTCAACAGCTTCTTTTAATTTATCTGCAAGCGTAATTGCCTCTACTCCAAGCCCAACATCTTTTACTATTGCTTCATCTGCCACAGGAGCTTGGGCAAGAGAGCAATCAGCGACAGCAACATTGTCTGCAGCAACAAAGCCTGCCGTATCAAACAAGATTGTTGCAAGATTTGAAAAAACTCACGCCTTCCCAAGTAATTATACAATGACCATTACATATTCAGATGCTACAACAGCAACAGTAGGTCCATCCCCAGTAGACCTCTCTGGACAAATTGTTTTGTATTATAACGGAACCACTTGGACTTCAACAGAGCCAGCTGCTTATGCTACACCTAAATTAATTAAATCAATTAGACTTCAAGCAACAAATCCAGGCGGCGGTAAAGTGCTAGGAGTTATTGAGCTATCGGCAAGATGGATTAAGGATATATCTTCAGACATAGTTGCTCTTGATATTGAAAAAGAATCTTCTTCAAGCTCAGAAGACATCCTGCCTGTAGGTAAGATTACTGCAAACAGCCTAAGCATGGATCTTGTTAAGTATAATCAATCTGCAATTGAATACGTTTCATACAATAGAGAATCAAATTTTGATATAACAAAAACATATCTAGTTAAGAATGCAGAAATGAAGCCCTACTTTTCTGTGTACCACTCCGCTGGGACATATGGGTCGGCAGGAGATTTGTATGACAAAGTGCCACAAGGATCATTCTACATAGATTCCTGGCAAATATCAGATACTGGAGAGGTATCTTTAAATGCGTTAGATGCTGCTAAATATTTAATGGACACGGTAGCCCCAGATATTCTATGTGAATCATATCCAGTAACCAGTATCATAAGAAGACTACTAGACTCTATAGGCTTTACAAGCTATGAAATTAGAACTGCATCAGATGACAAATCTATCCCAGTTATTAATTATTGGTGGACAACAGGGTCTAAAACAGTTTGGCAGTGCCTACAAGAACTATGTCGTGATATACAGATGAATGCTTTCTTTGATGAAAATAATATTTTGCAGTTTGCAAGTCGTGATTATATTTATAAAAAGACAGGCATAGACTGGGCATTTACTTATGATACAGATGGAACAACTCTTGCAAATATAGTTGATTTTAATAAACAAGAAATACCTTCTGCAAATCAGGTTAAAATTTTGTGGCAAAGCCAACTCACATCAAACTACGCTGGAAACTCAGGAGACTTGTGGACGGACGAGGTTTCATACCTAAGTGCTGGCGGACTAAGATCAAACATAGCTGCAGATACTTCTCCAGAAAATACAATACTTGCAGTCGATGTGGAAACACTAGATGATTATAGTAATGCAACATTGTATAATTTTGCGGGATATGTTATGATTGATTCAGAAATAATTGAATACGATGCAATGCAATATCAGTATACACCTATAGGATCAACAACATCTCAAAACGTATGGGTTGAGTCATCATCAGATGTAAATAAATTTAGATATCTATCTAGGCCAGGATATGACCTTGTGTCAAATCAAACATTTTTTAGACCTACAGGCTTATACCGTGTAAAGACAAGGGGAGCTTTTGGAACAACACCAGCATATCACGCAGCCTCTGTACTAACAGGGTTAGCGGACTGGTCTCAAAGAAAGGCTACGTGGGAATAATGGCAGCATATAGAGAATTTGAACCTTACGTATCCCAGTCTACAACTAATATTGGGGGCATACCAGAAATAACATTTGTTTCAACGTCATCAATTTCTGTAAAAATTTCTAAGGTCAACATGACAACTGAGCCAGTAAACTATTCTGCAACGTATTACAAACTAGACGCCTCTGGTAATATTGTCGCTGGAACATCTCAAACTGTAACAAAAACTCAAAATCCTTTTACTATAGACAATCTTTCTACTAATCAGCCATACGCTATTTCTGTAAAGGCCTGGGACGGAACACGGTTTGGAAATATTGCATATAGAACATTTACTACCCCAATTGAGTATAATGTGGCAGGTTATAAGGGTACAGTTGTAGATCCTAATAAAGCGGCAGCAGCAAAATCATTCTTAAGAATGGCTAATAACTCAAAAAGTGCTAAAGAATACTCTGTAGCCTATAGAACATTTAGCGCAATATCATTGCCAGCTACCACGACATCATATGCTGGTTTGCCTTCATATATTCAAGAAGCAATAACATTAAATTCAACAAAGCATTACGCATTTGGAACAAAAATGTTTTTAGAGTCCACTATTGATAGAACAAGGCAGTCAGCAGGACTTGGATTCTTTGTAGACGGACAAGGAAATGATGGATACTATATTTTAATTGATAGCACAGAAACTGCAGGCGCAGTAAATAAAAAAGAAGTAAGAATTTGTAAGGTAAAGGGTGGAGACATCCGTGTATTAAATGATAGTCAAAAAAATACGGTAACCAGCCTTAATGGGGTATACGGAGGAAGGTCTTATGATATTGATGTTAAGGTTAAGGTTAATCTATCAACAATAAAGATCAGCGTATACATTAATGGATTTTTAATTTCTGCAACAGATAGCACTGGCGTTTATGAGGATGAAAATGGAAAAAGCTCAGTAAGCCAGATATTAAATCCAACAAAAACAATTGCCCTTGTGTGTAAGTACGGAGAGGCTATCTTTGATTATGTGTATGGTACAGATATAGACGAAAAGAAATATAATGATTCTGAATTTGCAAAAAATATGTATCAAGGATCTTTTTCTAATGACTATTTAGATATTGGATTTGGCGACATTATTTACAATAATTCTATAGAAGAAGACAATGCAAATAAGCCAGTGGGAATAGATGAATTTGGAACTTCGGTTAGAGAAATAAGAAAGGTGTCTTTAAGATACAATAGTGCTCCAGCATACCCAATTAAATTTTCAACAGGGCTAAATACATCTGTAAAGATATTAGGATCTAGGGTTAGTAATTTTGGCGGGGAAACATATGTATTAAATAACAGCTCCGCCCTTACTCCACTAAATGACGAAAAGGCAGCAACATTTTATTTATATGGAGACACAATTGCTCCATCGGGAACCTTAGAGTATAACTCAGATATTCTATCAGAGTATATTAATCAAGAACCTATTATATTTGAATCATCCTGGCTACAAAATCTTTCAGATGTAGAAGCACTAGGAACCTGGATTAAAAATAATATTGTAAATAAGGGCAAGCTAATTAATTTATCAGTATTTGGAAATCCATTTATTGCCGTCGGAGACATTGTATCTGTTAAATATTTATATCAAGGATTAGATGGCACACAAAAATTTATAGTTACAAATGTTAGACACACGTTTAGCGACGGTCTAGATACGGAGATCACATGTCGATCATTATAGTCGACTAGATGATATAATAATAAAATGACAAAAGACACTAATAGAGTTGATGGCAAATCGGTTGTTGTTGGACCTCCAATTGTTTTGCCAAAAAATTCTCCTGACCGTGTTTTTTTAAGAAGAACAGTCGGCATAGATATTGAAGAAGGATCTAAGTCAAACGGAGTTAGCCCATTTCTTATGGGTTCAGGTGGAGGAGATAGCGGAGGAAGCACACCAGTTGATCCAAATCCGCCAGTAGAGATAAGCGACATACCTCAATTAAGCGATATTGAAAATATTACTTACGAGCAATATTACAATAGTTCTAATGCAGTAAGAATTAAAGCTATTATTAAAATTAGAAATTCAAGTAAAAATAAAGCAAATGTTGTTGGTGTAGACGCTAGAAACCAACAATCTGGAGATTCTCGTTCTGACTACTTGCCTGTAGTTCCAGTAGGGTTTACAAAACCTTCTCCTTCAGTCCCATCGGTTGCTTTCGATAGAACTGGAACAGCCGTAGCCTGGGGATGGAACAACGTATCTGGATTAGGGTCTTATCAGTCAGTTACTTATCAGTGGGAAATCAGATCGTCTTCAAGCATTACAAGTACAAAGATAAGCTCTGGATCAAAAACATATGTCTCTGGTGGATTATTATCAATAGGAGACAGCGGAAAGACTAGAAACTATAGGGTTAGCTCATCACAAGGAGATACTCCTGCAACAGCCTCTCAAAGATGGCTAAGAGTTAGGGCGGTTGTTTTGGCAACGGATGGCAAAACATATTATTCAGGATATTCTACACCAATCTAAGGGGAATCATGATAAAGGGAACATACATATACTACGAAGATGGCCAAGAGATATATAGGTCTGAAAACGTTATTACTAAATATGGCAAAAGGTTTTTAACAAACTTTATAGCTGGAAGAGATTCTTTTGCATCAAAGTCCATGGCTTTTGGAATTGATAGTACTGCAGCCCTAGATACAAACACAAGATTGGGTTTTGAGTTTTATAGAACCCCTGTTCTTTTTGGAAGCACAGATATACAAACATTAAATGATACAACAACATATTCTGTAGTATATAAAGCAACAATACCACAAGATGTTGCTGGGTATATTAATGAGGTTGGCTTATACCCTGAGTTTAAAGAGTCTTTAAGTTCTTATGACAGTAAGTTTATAGCAGATTTTGATAACCAGTTAGATTGGACCAATGCTCCATCCATAACAACAACCGATGCAAGAGTTGGTCAATATCTTTTGTCTATGTCTTCAAATGCAACTTCTGCACAAGAATATAAAACAAATATACAGCCTATAGATCTTTCAGGTTACAGTGTTAATGATACATTAAAGTTAGCTTATGTAAAAAATGACGCTAACCTACAAAACATTATAATTAAGTTTTACAGCTCAGCGCTAGACTATTACTCTGTAACTATTACACCCGAAGCAGGAACTGGATACAAGATATCTTCTGACATAACTATAGATAATTTGTTTTTAAATGCTAGCACAGTAGATGTTGACCCTTCTAATATTAATCAAATTGGAATTGTTATAACGCCAGTTTCTGCACAATCAACATCTGTAAGCCTAGATGCTTTAAGGGTTAACGATGAAGACACATTTAATCCAGACTTCGGTTTAATTAGTCGTTCAGTTTTATCTACCCCGTTAGTTAAGTTGGCGGGAAGGCAAGTAGACGTAGAATACAGACTGGATTTAGGATTCTAATATGGCCTTTGAAGATCTCGGTGATTATAGCGTAGGCGCTGCTGGCAGCGATACGTTTGATGTTGTCATCCCAGATCTAGATCCTTCTAGCGCATATCCAATTCAATTTAGATGGCAGTTTGCAGACAAGACTGCGGGACTATGGTCTGTGTCTAAAATATTAAACACTCCAGAGATTGCCCGACCAGAATCAACAAACGTTGTTGCTGTATGGAATGGAACTAACCTAGAAATTACTTGGGAGGCTCCAAATCTTGCAAATGGATTTACAATATACCTAACCTCTGGGGCAACAACGGTACCATTTGGCTATACTCTAGATAAAACAAAGACTACACAAAAAGCTATTCTTTCGTCCCAGGATCTTATTAATAATTTTTCAAGCGTTCTTCCAACAACTCTAACAGGTTTATTAAAAACTACATATATAGATACATCAACTACTGGAACAGCATTTGCTATACCACCTTATTCAGATGCAATTTCAGGTCAGAATATTTTAGATACAGACTGGTCAGTGCTTTCCGTTTCAAATGGATTTACAGTTTCTTGGAGTGGCGCATTAGTTTCTTCTCCTTCATACAAGTATACAGAAGTGCATACCTCATCTTCTCAATCTGGTACGTACGACCTAGTATATTCTGGAATAGGTCCAGCGATTGTAACAGTTGCATCTTTGTCTACAAACTATATTAAAATTAAGCATGTATCTGTTACTGGATTAAAGTCTAATTTTTCAAGCGTTAAAGAGGCAGTGCCGTTTGATCCAATAGTTTTTGATAGTACTCCGCCAGTTAACACATTTACTTTAGGCACCGCAACGGTAACAGATGACTCAAATGGATTATTTTCTTTTGACAAAAAGGTGTTATTCACATGGACGGAAAATACAGACTCCTCAACGTCTGGCTACAGGATAAGGTTTAGAATTGCTGGATCTGCATCTTCTTATACATACATGTCAGTACCAGGAAAAGAAAAAACTTCTACCTACATATACGGTCTAAAGGGCGGGAACTCTTATGAAGTTGCAGTAAGCACATTTGATATTTATGGAAATACTAATGAGACGCAGTGGCAAACTTATCCAAACATAGTGGCTCCAGTAAGCAATTCTCTTTTGCCAGATGTTGCAATTACAGCTGGAGATATGAAATTAGGATATGGAATTGGTGGAGATAATGCTAGAAAAGGTCTTTACATTGCTCCAGACAACTACTGGTATGTTCAGGGTAATACAAACGTATCTAGCGCTGCAGTACTGTCAGTTGGTGGTGCAACAGATAAGTTGTTGTGGAATGGAACAAGCTTATCCGTAACTGGAACTATTAATGCAAACGCTGGTAACTTTACTGGTGCTATTCAAGTTGGAACCCCAACCGTATATGGTCAATTTAAACTTCAAACGCCAACTGGAACTAAAATTGAAATGGGTGCTCTGACAAATTCTTTAGGAGCATATACTGGCGGCGTTGGTATTCAAGGAACAGATTCAACAGGAACTCTTTTCCAATTGGACACATCTTCTGGAATTATTGTTAATAAAGGAACAATAGGTGGATGGACAATTACATCTACTGCTATTAGCAAATCAAATACATCTTTAGGTTCCGACGGATCTATTACAGCTGGATCCGCTGGACAATTTTCAGTAAACTCAGCTGGAACTCTTTCAGCAACAGGAGCTACTATAAGCGGAACCATAAGGGCAGTTTCTGGATTTATTGGAAGCACAAATGGAACATCTGCCACTGGATTTAATTTTAATGCCACACAGATTTCATCAGTTGGTGCACCAGCTGGAACAACTCAAATTATATTAGACGGATCTACAGGAACTATATCTGGCGGATTAATTTCAGGTTCTAAAATTACGGGTACTGAAATTACTGGAGGAACAATCCAGACAAGTAGCAGCACTTATATAAGAATTGATTCTGTTACTCCAGGGGAAATAAAGTTACATGCTAATGGATTTGGGTATGATGGAGTAATAAATTTTGAAGGTGACTCAGCATTTGGAGTTCCTTACGGATCATTGCTTATTAATCCTCCAAGTAATTATTACCTATCTCCATATATAGTTTTGGACAACTCCGATATTTCATTTAATGCATACAATAGAATTACATTTGCTGTTGATCAAAGGCTGTCTAGCAGTTTTACAGAAAATAGTGCCTATGGCAGCGTACTTGCTTATATAGAGCAATACGGAGCACTTGGAGCAGAACAAGGAAGATTTAATTTTGAAGCAAATATTCCTGTAGCAGACAAGTCACTTCGTCCTATTTTTGCTGGAACAAGCAGTTTACCAGAAGCCCTATTCCCATACGAGGAAATAGGATCTATTTATTTGGAGTATTAATAATGGCGGGAATGTGGATTAGAAGATCTTCCTGGACCACTATAAAAAACATGTGGATTAAAACATCTGTCGGCTGGAGCCCAGTTAGAGGCGGGTGGATAAGAGCAAATACAACAAGCA
>B570J14230_10000238_pt1 | contig 21012 bp, 52 predicted proteins | sample LakMenepilimnion_3_FD_14230 | JGI IMG/M metagenome (IMG submission 14230) | reverse complement strand
GACCACAAGAATTACATTTTTGAGATGTGTATTTTGGGTTAATTTTGACAAAAGTTTTATCATACATTTTAGATTTGTATTCAAGTTTATTGAAAAAATCAGACCAACTAACATCGGCTATGTGCTTTGATAGATGACCAAATTTAATCATATTCTTAACTTTCAAATCTTCAACTACAATCAACGAATTTTCTTTGACATATTGAATTGAGATTTTGTGAGTGAAATCATTTCTTGTATTTTTAATTTTAAGATGCAATTTTACCAATTCTGTTTTTGTTTTATAACGTGAATTACTTCCTAACTTCTTTCTTGCAAGTGAACGGTTTTTTACTCTTAATCTTTTTTGATATGTTATTGTGTGTCGTTGGTTTTCGACAAAGCAACCATTTGAATCTACCAAAAAATAGGATATTCCCATATCTATTCCTACCACTTGGCTCTCGTTTGTAGGATAAATATTTTCTGAAATAGATTCAAAAGTTACTGATAAATAATACGAATTATTTTCTTTTATTATTATAGCGGTTTTTAATGCACCGCTTGGCATTCTATCTTTAAAAATATTCACAAACCCTAATTTAGGTAGCGTGAAGCCTTTTTCGTTTTGATTTACAGATTTTAATAAAATAGACTTGTACTCGTTGCGTTTAGCCCATTTAGGAAAACCTCCGCCTTTGAAAAAAGACTGATATGCCAAATCCATTCTCTCAATTACATTTTGAAGTGATTGACTCGGAACGTCTTTTATCCATTCCACGTCTTTTAAGTCAACTAATTGCCTCATTAAGTCAAACTTACTTAAAGATTTTTTTCTTTGTTTATAAGCCTCAATCTTTGTTTCTAATGCTAAATTATAAACATATCTTGATGCACCAATCCAAGAATCGACCCTGTTGGATTGCTCTTTTGTTAGCTTCAATTTATATTTATATGTTTTCATAGTACAAATATAAACAAAATATATTACCTTTGGTTAATTATTAAAGTTAATATTATGAATTTATCTAATGTAGTTCGAGATTTACGAATCAATAGAATGAAGCAAAATCAAATCCAATTTGGGGGAAGTGTTGGTATTACACAAACTTATCTATCACAAATTGAAAGCGGAAGCAAAACTCCAAGCAGTATAATTTTAAACAGAATTTCAGAACATATTGGAATACCATTACCTATTCTAATGTATATGTCCATAGAAGAAAAAGATATTGACAAAAGTAAAATTGAATCCTTTAGAATTTTAAATCCAAAAATTTTAGAATTAATAAAAGAATTTTTATGAAAACAAAGTGAAATTCATCCCCTGTCTAAAGACCCAAGTGTAAGGGGCTTTCTTTCACGAGTGCATCGTAAATATATTTGATTTGATTATAGTGCTATTGGAGGTACTGTTTAAAGGAATTGTAAAACTTCTAAAAAGATAAATCCGTATTTTTCTATTTAGATTTATTATAAATAAACAGTTTTTACACCTTTTTTTATATAAATGTTTTGTAGAACCAAAATACTTTTTATCTTTGCTACAAGAAACTTAAATAACAACAAAAAAATATGGAAAGTATAAATTTCACTATCGACAAAAACGACTTAAAATGCTTGTTTATTGCTTGTAAGCCAAAACAGTCTTTTGACGAATTTGCAAAAGAATGTAAGCAAGGTTATATTGATTACCATAAAAGGAATTTAGATAATTTGCAAAAATATGGTCAACCTAAAACCTATTCTCAATGGGTAAATAGTCAGACTATATCATTAAACTCATCTTAGGCGATGAGTTCTTTCAATCCAAACGCTTATTTCAACCCACCCTGCCATTTATGCGGAAAGCCCTTAAAAAATATAGGGCTTAATAATAATGGTTTTCTTAAGTTCAAAATTTGTAACTGCTTAAAAACAAAAAAAATGGCAAAATTAAAAGTAATTAGAGAGGTTAGAACCTCAAAAGAGATTAAAGATGTGCAAGGTTGGGTAATACCTACGAACCACTTGCTTTATGTAATCAATGACAGTTTACCTCAACACCCTACACTTGACTACAAACTTATAGTAGTTCGAGTTGATAATGGAACAGGCAACCCTGAATTGTGTCCTGAAACTTGTGTTTACAGTTGCGACATACAATAATGGATAAGAAAGTTTCAGTAGCCGTAGAGCGTTATCAATGTTCAGGTTGCATATCAGGTAGCGACACTTCTTGTTTTAAAGAAAATGAAAACGCAGGGGGTGTTGGTTGTGGAAAACATTTGGCAGGAACTATGATAACGGGTATAGGAAGTATTTTTCTTGGGCTTCCAAAAGGGTTTAACCGCTTGGGTCATTTAGAAACTATGAAGCCAATAATCTTTAAGAGTTTCAAAGACTTCACGGAATCAGGTTGGAAAGAATACAACAACTTCAACAGACCTGTTTGGAAACACTTGGACGAGTACGGTAATACCCTTGTAAGAGGTTTAATGCCGAGAAGAAACGAGCCTTACCTGCACATATTTCTTGAAAACTGCATAAGTCAAATAGATTGTCTTGAGATTTCAAAAGAGGATATTGATAATATGGATTAATAAACATTAAAAATTAGATTATGAAACAAGCATTTTATTTTATTTTAGGAATTGCATTAGTCGTTCTTACATCAGCTACAACAGTTAGCGTTATGACTGTTAAACCCGCACAACCAAAACAGTTTATGGTAAAGAATTTTATTAACGAATCAGATTGTGAGCAAGTTGGTATCTACATCAAGCAACAAATGAAAAAGGGTTGGATATTAAAAGAAGTCGAGGGTGCAAATAACGGAGAATTTGCTTCAACTTGGGTTGTGGTAATGGAAAAATATTAATCAAAAATCAAATATTATGTCAATTAAAAACGGAATCGGGTATTCCCCTCTAACAGACAAAGTTTACTTGGGTAAGCAAAACACAGAAAAACGTCTTTGGGTAGGCGAAAAAAAGGATATTACAAATGAGTTCCTTGCAGTTTCTCACGAGTTTTTTGAAGAAAATACCATTCGTGAAATTGGTAATTCTAACGGCAATTCAAACTTGTTTATCAACATTAAAAATGATAAGGAAAGTATAGAAAAAGTAATAAAAAATCTAAACAAAAGATTACAAAAAATCAAATAAATCTCAAATTATGAAAAATAAAATTTTAGAAAATTGGTCGGAAATTGAAAACATCGAAAAAAGAGTTCGAGAAAAAACAGACGACCCAAAAGCGGGGTTTAATGCAAGTACTTTTTGGTTAGGAAGCACGACAGGAAGACATTTAATGATTCCTTGTCTGTACAGAGGTAAAAAAGGCAAAAAAGGTCAAGAAGAATTTACTTCATCGTATAAAGAAATGATGATTTATGCAAAGTTTTGTCCGTTTTCAGGGAAGCCTTTGTATGAAGAAGTCGAAGAAAAAGAAAAAATTTAAAAATAAATAAGATTATGAACGCAATAGATATTGAAAAATTAAATCAACTAATATCAAGAACAGATATAAGCGGTAATGATAAAGTAAAATGGCTTGAAGATTTTATAAGCGGTAGAGAACTTCAACAACAAGAAACACTTTATAGTGAGGAAGAAGTTGAAAATATTCTTATAGAATATGTAAAAACAAATCCAACTAAACCTTACAGAGTTTTATCTTGGTTTAGAGAATTTAAAAAAAATAATATTAAAAAAGAAACAATTCAGACATCAGAAATTTCTATTGTAGAACTATGGCAACCAACTTTGCAATTAAGATTTTTAGAAAAAGCAGTTGCTATTGACGAAAACACAGGTACAATGAAAATGATTTTACAACAATTACATACAAGTAATTTAGGAAATCAAGAGTGGAGAGATGTTCCAAGTGAAACAATTTAAAAACAAATAAGATGAGTAATTTAACTTTAGGAGATTATGTAACTACTTGTTATTCGTCCCCAATAGCAGTTCAAATGAAGTTTGAAATTGAAGAAATTAAATACGTTGCAAATATTCCTAACGCATTTGGCAAATATGGTGCGTTTCCATTAACTCTTTTAAAAAAGACCAAAAGACCAAAAGTAGTTAAGCAAATTCAATCTAAAGTTCAATTTATAGTTGGACAAGAAATAAATGAGAAGTTTTTTGGAAAAGGGAAGATTGTTGAAGTTTTAGAATATACTGTTGAAGTGACTTTTGAAAGTAGTGGTAAAACTTTAAATCTTATTTCTTCACTACTTGAAAAAAATCTTTTAAATTAAAAAAATAGGTTTGGGCGACCTTTATAAAACCCAAAAACAAACACTATGAGCAACTTTTATGACAATGAACTGAAAGATGAAATCAGTTTCGGAAAGAAAATTTTTTATTGGATAATTGCATTATGCTTGATTTCCTCTATTGCAGGTTTTATATGGACTAAAACCAAAGAAGCCACACACATTGAAGATGCCGTTCAAAACTACGAGCAGTTTCAAGAAATCTACAACACTTGTGTTAAGTTGAACACAGACTTATGTAATTACAAGGACTTGCCTGAAAAAGACGTTATGTTTGAGCAATTCTCAAAAGCGCAAAGAATCTTGGCTATCAAAACACAACTTAACCGTTGGGTAGAAGATTATAATGCCAAATCAAAAATGTGGGGTCGTTCAATTTGGAAGAGTAAAGCATTACCATATCAATTATCAACCCAAGACTTTAACTGTAACTAACAACAATTATCAAAATGAAAAATTTATCAAAATTATTTTTAGCGTTATTCGCTTTCGCAAATTTATTACTTGCAAGTTCCTGTGTTGAGGGTTTGCAACCCGCAAACACTTCGGCTATTGACGAACAAAATCATACCGAGCAGAATCAACAAAACTTAAATAAGGTACAACCTGCGCCTACTATTAGTTGGTCATTAGAGCGTGATAATCTTATTAAGCGTTTCAAATTACAGAATGACCGAAGTGTAATGTTCTATATGTACATTTTCATTGAGGGCGTTGCTCAACCAATAGGCTACTACCAAGTAAACAAAGTTAGTTCTGTTAACTCTCAACTTACAAATACAGACCAACTCGTTCAAGGGGATTACGGAGATAGAACAGGGGATTTTGTATTATCAAGTCCTGCTGAAGACGGAAGTTATGGGACAAATGGCGATGCAGTCTTCGGATTTACCCCCGAAGAAATTTATCTTCAACATAATATGCACTACATCGTAGCAACCGTTCCGTTGCACTTTCAACAACCTGTAAATAAACTTACAATCATAAATGTTGAAACTGAAAAACAGTTGAAAGATATGATGACAAGAGTAAATCAAAAATAATAAATAATAGTATAGCAGGAGGTTTAGTCAGACCACAAAAATTGGGCGCAAATGACATCGTTACCAAAACCTGTTTTTTTTAATTACAGATTATGACACTAAAAGAAAAGTTTAGAAATGATGAATTAAATTTAAGCAATCTTGAATCCATAGAATGTGAAAAAATAGCAGATGAATTTGCTATTGGGTTTTATAAATGGGGTAAAGAAAACGCAATAAAATATACACTGCTTGGAAACATTAAAACACACAAAGAACTATTAGAAATTTACAAAAAAGAAAAAGGGTATGACGCTAAAAGAAAGATTTAAGCAATGGTTAGATACTAACCCAAGACTTCAAATAAGAGAATTTCAGTTAGAGTTAATTGCGGACGAACACGCTATTGCTTTTACTGATTGGTGCGAAGATTATTATTATCCGTCAAGCACTAAAGGAATATGGTTTGACAAGCCTGATTTTGATAATGCTAAACAATTCCTCACAAAAGAACTTTTAAAGATTTACAAAAACGAAAAAGGGCTATGAGTTTAAGAGAGAAATTATGTGAGCCGTTTGGAGGTTTAAGAACTGAAACCGCAACTGAATTAGAAAAAATTGCAGACGAACACGCTATTGAATTTGCTATATTTATTCAAGATTATAATTATCATAAGAGTCACGATGTTTGGTTAAATTCATTTAATTTTTTAGGAAAAAAATTTACTTCTCAAGAACTAATAGAAAAATTTAAACAGGAAAAAGGCTATGACACTAAATGAAAAATTGTATAAAAAAACGGGTATTTATATTATGGCAGATAACTGTGAAAAAATAGCAGAAGATTTTGCCATTGGATTTTCGGAGTGGTTGATAAACTTACATTATGGAAGTCAAATAGCAAGAAGCCCAAAAGAATTATTAGAACTTTACAAAAAGGAAAAAGGTCTATGAAATTAAAGACATCAGATTTCCCAAAAAAAATCTCATTATGGTTATTGAATCGTAATTGGTTATGGTTTTCAACTAAAGTGCCTTTTAAAACTTGGGATTCTATGGATATTGATAAAACTATCGAATATTACAAAGGATATAAACATTTTATTTTTAGAGGATGTGTTGCTTGTAATAAAATGACAGAGCAAAAAAAAGTCGTGTTGAGAGATTGGTTTTTATACAATAGAGAAGTTATTAACAAACTGTAAAAAAGAAAATTCACTATGAAATTACAAGAAAAGTTTAGAGAAGCCGACAAGAAAAGCATACTCACGCAGACGTTAGGTGTAAAATGCGAAAAAATAGCAGACGATTATGCTATTGAATTTATAGAATGGTGCTGTCTTCGTACTGTTCAAATAACAAAATCGGAATGGTCTAATTGGTTGCCTAACGCAAATGGGAATTTTTCTACAAAAGAACTATTACAAATTTTTAAAAAAGTAAAAAAATTATGAAAACAGGAACAAAAAAATATCAGGTTGAGAGTAAAATACAATCATTAGAAGTTGGTCAGTCATTCAATAAAAAAGAGTTTATAATTTATGTTTGGAATAAAAATGATTATTTCGTGCAGAGAAGTTTTGACGTTATGTTTAATACCGCCAAAAAAGAACTTTCGGATAGGGAGTTCGTAACTGAAAAGGGGTTTATAATCAGGACTAAATAGATTATGAGAATTTACAAAGAATTAGACGCTATTGGTTTCTTTAAATGGTACTGCACTCAATACGGAGGGCTTGTCTATCAAGAATACAAACCTGTTTACGATGACCTACCTTTAGACAACATAATCAGGACTGAATTAAACGCCTGTGTGTTTAAGTTTTTTAGAGAAAAGTATAATTTAGATGCTTCAATGTCTGTTAATGTATGGGGCGAAAAACAAACATCATACAGAATTACAGGTGGGATTAAAGGTGTTATTGAAGCCGATTCTTATGGTGCTTTGTATGATATTGATACTGAATACTACAATTCATACGAAGTGGCAGAGTTAGAATGTATTAAAAAATTAATAGAAATAGTCAAACAAAAATAGTTATGGAAAAAGAATTTGTAAATTATGAAATTGCATTAATTTTAAAAGAAATAGGATTTGATGAACCTTGTTTTAATTATTATGATGGTAATAAAAATAAAAATTCAATAAATTTAGGAAATGGATACGTTACTAAGTATATGGTTTCTGATAATTTTACAATTGCACCACTTTACCAACAAGCATTTAGATGGTTTAGAGAGAAGTATGGTTTATTATATAATATAGATGAAACTTATAAAAAAAGTAGCGAATATATTTATTCTATTGGTTATGGATGGTCAGATGCATTTGAATCATACGAAGAAGCAGAATTTGAATGTTTAAAAAAATTAATAGAAATTGTAAAAGAAAAGAAATAATGGAAAAAGAATTTGTACCTTATGAAATTGCATTAGCTTTAAAAGAATTAGGATTTTATGAAGATTGTTTTAAGNTGAAATTAAAACATAAACCACAATTTGATTATACTCAATCTGATTACGATGATTTTCCTGAACAAAAAGAATTAGAAGTTGTAATACCACTTTACCAACAAGCATTTAGATGGTTTAGAGAGAAACATAGTTTGCATTACATAGTTTGTAAAAATATTCAAATTGATGGTTATGGGTATAGAGAAGTAATTCAAATTCATTATATGGAAGAAAATAAAAATACCATATTTAAAACTTATGAAGAAGCGGAACTTGAATGTCTTAAAAAGTTAACTGAAATAGTAAAAGAAAAATGGTTATGGAAAAAGAGTTTATAAATTACATAGAAGCATTAGCTTTAAAAGAATTAGGATTTGATGAACCTTGTTTTACCTATTTTTATCATCATCAAGAATATAAAATTTTATTTGATAATCCTACTCAAGCAAGAAATTATAACTCTATAAAAGTTGATGTCGGAAGTATTTTCGACAATGATGTAGAAAGAGTTAAAAAAGGATTAGAAAGTTTAGGTGACTCTGTTTCAAGATTAACATCAATACCACTCTACCAACAAGCATTTTCTTTTTTTAGAGATAAGTATGGGTTAGACGGGTGGGTTGTCCCCTACTTAAAATTAAATGGCTCTAAAGTATATAGTTATATAATTGAGGGTGCGGAATATGATGAGGAAGAATGGGGTATTAACACTTACGAAGAAGCAGAACTTGAATGTCTTAAAAAATTAATAGAAATTAGAAAACTATGTCTTCAAAAGTAATCACATCAGGGCTATTCATATTCAGAAAAGACAAGAAGTTTTTGGTTTGCCACCCGACAAATCATAAAGAAAACTTTTTCAGCATACCTAAAGGAAAAGTTGAAGAAGATGAAATCTTTTTGGAGTGTGCGATTCGTGAAACTTACGAGGAAACTAATTTAGACTTAAAAAGTTGTTTAGATTTCGATATTTATTATTTAGGCACAAAAGATTATAAAAACAAAAAGAAACGCCTATATCCGTTTTTACTTTTAGAAAAAGATGATTCGCAATTTGATTGGAATTCGATAGAACTAAAATGTAACTCAATGGTTGTTAAACAGAAAATTATATTTCCCGAAATGGACGGATATAAATGGATTACAATTAAAGAAGCAAAAAATATCTTACACGAAACCCAAGTATCTTGTTTGATAGAAATTAATGAAATAATAAATAATTAACTATGGATTCAAAAATAATTGCGTTTGCAATAGAAGCACACGCCAAAGTAAATCAAGAATATGACGGACTGCCTTACACCGTTCATTTATGTATGGTTAATAGCGTAGCAATTCGGTTTTTAGAAGCTATACCGCCACACCGTAGAGATGATGTCGTAAATGCCGTGTGGTTACACGACACGATAGAAGATTGCCGATTGACGTACAACGATATTCTTAAAATATCTAATAAAGAAGTTGCTGATTTGGTTTACGCAGTCACAAATGAAAAAGGTAAAAATAGAGAAGAGAGGGCAAACGCAAAGTATTATAAAGGAATCCGTGAAACCGAGTTTGCTACTTTTATAAAACTTTGTGACCGTCTTGCTAATGTAATTTATTCAAGACAAACAAACTCTCGAATGTTTGATGTTTATAAAAATGAAAACCAAGAGTTCCTAAACCACCTTTTTGAAACCCCCGACAGACAATTGAATTATAGGGAATTAGTTAAAGTATTAAAAGATAATTTTGATATTCTACCTACGACAGTAAATACATATACTCCTGATTGGGACGATTAATTTTAAAAATATTTTTCTTTTTTCTTTGTACCAATGTATTTTTTATTATATTTGTACCAATAAACTTAAAAACATTAAAATTAAATGATTAAATCTAAAAAGAAAGTCCTATATATCGATATGGACGGAGTAGTTGCAGACTTTTGGAAAGCAATCCAAATGAACCAACCAAGAATTGACGACAAGAAGTATTTTCCAACTTACGCAGACCAAGAAAAAGAGGTTGATGCTATTTGCGAAAGAAACCCGCATATATTCAAATACCTACCACCAATAAAAGGTGCTATTGAAGCTACCAAACCTTTATTCAAAAAGTTTGATGTTTACTTTCTATCAACTCCTATGTGGGACATCCCTGAATCTTATACCGATAAGAGGTTGTGGCTTGAGAGATATTACGGAGATTTAGCCAAAAAGCGTTTAATATTGACCAACAGAAAGGATTTGGCTACTGGGGACATATTAGTTGACGACAGATTGAAAAATGGTGCTAAAGAGTTTAAAGGTACTCACGTTCACTTTGGAACAAAAGCATTTCCTGATTGGGAATCGGTAGTTAAGTTTTTAAACGCTTATAAATAATGTTAGAAACTTCTAAAATAAAAAAGGAAATTGAAAGACTTCGAGTTAATAAAGACGTTTCAGAATTTGCCGAAATATCTTTATTAGCAGAAGTAAAACTTTTAGAAAGTCAATTAACTCACAGTTGGACTAAATATAGTTGGGGCAATCCAAATTCACATCCAACTGAATACGGTAGCTATTTCGTACATAGAAAAGACGGTAAAATTCATTGGGAAACTTGGAACGGAGCAGGTTGGGCTTATAACGAAAAGGTAATTACACATTGGGCTAAAATAACAAAACCAAATTCAATTTAATATGAAAACAATTATTAGAAATTCAACACACATAGATTCAAAAAGCTATGATTGTTTAATTGGAGAAATTAAAGGTAAAAAAATTAAGATTACTTACGAAGCCTATAATGCTTCAGAAAAATGTAATGCAGAAATTTTTGATGGATATAAATGGAATCATATTTTTAATGTTTTGGATATGGGTGTTCAACAAGAAAATAGTGCTTATAATATTTGGGACAAATTAAAAAGAAAAAAACGTGCTGATGATTTGTTTAAAATCGCAGAAAAAATGTGTAAAACTATTATTTAACCTCAACTAAAATTAAAACTGATTATGCCAAGAATTTCAGACACCGTTGCTATTAACAACGAAAAATTAGACCGAAGAGTTAAACTTACTGCTGAAGACAAACTGCTTGTAATTTGGCTTCGTGAAGAGGAACAAATAAGTTATCAAAAGTTAGCTAATCGGTTTGGTGTTTCTAAAAGACTTATAATATTTATTTGTAAACCTGAATTAAAAGCAAAAGACCTTGAAAATAGAGCAAAGCGTGGTGGTTCTAAAATCTATTACGATAGAGAAACACACAACGCTTGTATGAAAGAACATAGAGATTATAAGAAGTCTTTATTTTCACAGGGTTTAATAAAATAATTAGTACCAATGAAAGTTTTTTAACTTTTTTTATTGTTGAACCAAAATACTTTATTATCTTTGTATTAAGAAACTTTAATAACAACAATTAACACTATTTAAAATGAAAAAATTTAACAGGATTTTATTAGGATTAGCGGTACTTATACTGCTATCAAGTTGCGCACAAGTTCAAAACATTGACGCTTGTATGGGTAGCGAAGTTTATGGTTTTTGGGGCGGTATTTGGCACGGTATGATTACACCAATTTCTTTTATTGGGTCTTTATTTTTTGACGACATTACTATTTATGCAGTAAACAACAACGGAGGTTGGTACAACTTTGGGTTTCTTCTTTCAGTTGGTGGATTATTCGGTGGTTCAAGTAGAGCGATTTAATTATGGCAATCACTTACATATTAGCAGAGTATGACGATTGTTATGCTTTACTTACGCCAAACGATATTCATTCGGGAGATTTTATGGCTGATACAAAAGGGATTTACCAAGCACCTGAAATTGACGGTTTTATTGGTTTTCTCAAAGTAGTTGCCTGTACTAAACCTAAAGGCGACTTACCATTGATTAACGAATCACATATTTTTATTCCAAGCATCTTAAAAAAAGAAAAATTTTGGGTTGCTAAAATCGAAATGGACGAGGTTGGCTCGGTTAAAATACGAAATGGATTTATAAATTTAATTGGAATTCAAATTCCGCAACAATAATAAATTATGTTAGATAGTTCTTATAAAAATAGAGAAAATGCAATTGAAGAAGTTGTTTACGACTTTTTAAAAGATTGCGATTTAGTAGAAATGTCAAATGATTCTACTGAAATGTTTATTCAAATTGGTATGATGCCTAAAGATATGAAACTTCAACAAGCGCACAAACCTCACATATTTCAGATTATAGAAAAAAGAGTGGAGCATTGTTTTACTTTTAAAATCACAGACGAGAGAGTATTACTTGCTATTTCTCTTTGGGCTGAAAGTGCAGGAGTGGCAATAATGTATCTATGGTACATTCAGGCGTGGTGTTTTAAAAATCACGTCAAAGAAGTAGATTTTGAAACTCTTGGTTTGAAAATATTTCCTATGGGTATCTTCTCTGAAAAAGATTTAAAGTCAGTTTGGGATAATCAAAAAGTACAAAAAATCGGTATGGAATCTGACAATCTTATTGATTATGCAGTTGCAGGTTTATCAATTCAATTTTTAAATTAATTGTAAAAATAACCGAAATGAAAAAAAAATATAAAATCAGTAAATACCTTGATAAAGAAAATAAAGAAAAATTTTCAGTTGCAATATTACAAAAACCCGTATGGTTTCTGCCAAGAGATTATTATTATACCGATGAAAATTTGAAAGGACTTACTTCGATGCAAGAAGCGGAAAATCTTATAAAAAAAAGAGAGGAGTGCGTAAACTTTGTTGAATACCGATGAGCGGTGGCTTTTGGTTTTTATTACCGCTAACGGTTTTGCGCTTTGAAACTATCTGAACTCGATGCTAAATAGAATTACAAAACTTTAAAATTAAAATCAATTATGGAAACAAACTTTAAATTATATACCCAATTAATTGCTTTTGCTTGTATGCTATTAGCGATAGTGTTTTTATTGTCTTGTGAATACCATCATTACAAATATATAATAAGAGCAAATAGAACATATTATAAGACTGATGAATACAAGATTAAAAATAACTGTATATATTTCAAACAAGATATAGGGATAGGGGAAACTAAATTTATAGATGTTATTTTTTGTGATGGATTTTCGGTAGTTCCTGCGAATTAAATAATTGGATTAAAAAAATTAAAAAAAATTAGTTATGAAAACATTAGAAGCAATTGTTACAAAGTTTTATGGCGAAGACATACTTATCGCTGACGGATTTGATGAAGCCGTTATTGGTATTGAAGAAAGCACAATGAGATTGGTTTATTCAGTTACTAAATGCCTTGAGATTATAGAAGCTAAAGGTATGCCTGACGAAGATGCTCTTGAATATTTTTACTTAAATGTTAAAAGTGCTTATATTGAAGATAATGCACCAATATTCTGTTTTGATGATTTTATAGATGTTGCGTAATGAATAAAAAAACAAAAAATAAAAATCTGACCAAATTGATTGTTCAGCTACTTACAGAAAATTATGACTTGCGTGACGATTGGATGACTACAATTAGAATGATTCACGATAAAGAAATGGTATTTATCGACCCAAAACAATTAAAAATGTTTTCTAATGAATAAGATAGCAGAGATAATATCAGTTGAGGGCGAAGTTGTTACTTTAAGTGATTTTGATACAGAAAAAGAATTTGAGTTTAAAGTTTTGAACTGTTTAGATTTTGAAACTATTAGAAACTTTTTTATTAAAAAAACTATAATACAAGTTATTAAAGAAAAGGATAAACTATCTAATGGAAGTAATGGTGTTACAACTGTTGAATTAATAAATCTTTTTAAGTGGAATGATATTGAAAATTATATTGTAGAACTTGAGGAAAAAAAAATAATTCAAAAGAAACAGGGTATAAGTTTGGAAATGTATTTTATTTTTAAAAAATAATTTATTTTTCGTATTGTCGAACCAAAATACTTTTATACATTTGTACCAATAAACTTTAAAACAACACAAATGGAAATAAAAATTAATTTAGACATATCTAATTTAAAGATTAGATTTGAAAAAGCATTGAAAATTATTGATGCTATTGAGCATTTTGAGGGCAAAAAGAGAGTTCTTTTAGATTCTTCTAACGGACACGGTATGATGTTTCCTAATTTGAGAACTAAATACTTGCACCAAGCCGATATTTGCGAAAGAGCATCTAAACGTTTAACAAAAAAATTATTATCTAAAAACTTTTAATTATGTCAGAAAATCAAAAACCAACCTTTCAACTTAACGAACACATTGGAAATATTATTTTCGATAAAAAAGAAGAGCCAAAACAGACTAAATCATTTACTTTAAAAGAAGAAATGGTTTACAGAAACAATAAAGTTTTTAGAAGAAGTGTACAGTAAGTTGCTTTGCCTGAAAATTATAATCCGAAACTTAAAACAGAAACCCAAGTTTTAGATTGGCTTCGTAATAAAATTCATAGCAGACATAGTGCCACATACGTCTTGTGTTTGAAGTACGAAGAAAAAACAAATGTGAAATTAGAACAAAAAGAACCTTACGTTAACAAATAAAAATTAAAAAAATGGATTCACAAGCAAATTTAGAAATGCGAACTACAAAAAGTTCCCAAGTAAAACAACATTTGATTAAATACGGAGCAATTGATAGTTGGACTGCTATTAATCGTTACGGAGCAACGAGATTATCTGCGATAATATTTAATTTACGCAGGAGGGGTTTTAATATATTTTCACAACCTATGACTGTAAAAGACAGGAACGAAAACCTATGTAATTTTGTGAATTATGTATTAATTGTTGATAAACAATAAAATGGTAAATACTAAAAACAAAACTTACGAGATTTCAAAATTATCTCAAATTTGCAATATTGTAAATGACGATAATATTGACTTAATATTAAGTGATTTCGGATTGTGGTTACGCTTTTATAATTCAGCAATTAAAAAAGTGAGAAAAGAAAATATAAAGGGGTTAAAAAAACTTACCAATTCTGAAATCGCAAAAGCAACTTTCAATTGGACTGACGATGGTGTAAGTGAATTATCTGCGGTTCATTTTACCTCAAAAGAAACAGGAGAAACAACTAAAGTAAAACTTAAATAAAAAAAACAACAAAAATGGCAAAAAAAATAGAAGTAGATATAGCTTACTTGAAAAGTATTGGCTTATCGCAAAAGCAAATTTCAGACATTATTAAAAACTCTGAACCTGACCATTGGACTAATAAATTACCCCAAGAAAAACACTCTTCATACGAATTGACACCTTTTATGATTTGTCCTGATTTAAGAAGACAAGGTAAGGTAGAATTATATTGTGGAGATATAGAGCCAACACATTCGTTTTTCAAGGAAAATGATGCGGAATTCATTCAAAACAAATGCCGACTTCTTATTGAAATGTCAAACTTTTCATTCGCAGTAAATGAAAATTGGTGTCCTGATTGGAATGATAAAGAAGAAAAGAAATTTGGCATCGTTTTACAAAACGGTCAGGCAAGAGTTAGTGAAAACGAACTTTTTAATCTATACGTTTTTGGTATCGTAACAAAGACCCGTAGTCTTGCATTAGAAATGCTTGAAGAATTTAAAGACAGGGTTGAAACTTACTTCAACAAGCCTTTTAATTCAGTTTCAGAAACAGTTACCGTAGAAACAATATTACCCATTTCGGGAGGTGTAATTGGTGTTGGAATAGGTGCTAATGGATTAGATGGTTTTGAAACTTTTAACACAGGTACACAGGTAGGATTAATTGGAACTATTCACAATACAGATTCCAACCCTGATTTTATAGGTTCTTTCGCACCAAGATATGATGCCACTTCAACGAGAAAGAAAAGAAAAACTTTAATTCATTCTGACATTGCGAAAATTCAAGATATGTTATTGAAAAATGTTCCTCAAAAAGAGATTGCGAATGAATTTGATTACAGTCAAGGAACAATTTCAAGGTTGAAAGAATCTCTTGGGTTTAAAATGAAATATAAAAAAGATTAACCCCAATACTCAAGGATAAAACATTTGATTAACATTATTTAATAACTATATCTTTCTTTTTTGTGTTTTTTTACTAAAAAAAAACTATTTTTACATTTATTTTAAACCTAATTGTATGAAAACGAAAGATTTAGTTTATATTGGTCTAATTGGTTACTTGGCTTTTTTGTTACTGAAAAAGAAACCGTTACCGAATTTAAGTGAAAGCACAGACCAAAATGCAAATGCTCCGACTGCGGGGAATCAAACAAATGGTGGGCTTAATTTGAATCAAGGTATGGATTTACCAAACTTAACGCCTACAAGTCCTGATGGTTTATCAACAGAAGTTGCTTTAAGTAGTAGCAATGTAACTCCGTTAATTAAAGATGATAACGAGCCAACCCAAGTATTTGGAAATTATAACTTGCCTACTCCTTATAACGCAGGTAGTACTTCGGTTGTAAATCCAAATCCTATTGATGTTGTTCCTGCTAATACAACAACTGTTTCTGAAGTTTATACTGCTGAACCTATTGGTAGTGTTGGGGCAAATAACGAACCTGTTATAGTTGACCCAAAAGTATATACTGATTATGTTATGTCCGAACCTGAAACACAGACCGTTAACGATAGCGTAAAAGGAGGGTCATTAGTTTCTGAACCTGCTTTAGGAAATACTAAAACTGCATTAAGCGAATCTGTTAAAAATGAATTGATTTCTGAATGTGGCAATAGTTTTTCAATTCCAAATAACGACAAAGAGGGTTCTTATGTTAATTATTGGTTTGATGGAACAAATTTTTATATTCAAACTACAAGTCCGTTAATAAAAACCGTTCCTGTTAAAATATCAAAAGACGAATTTGTAGAGGGTTGTAAAAAACTACAACTTTACAAAGTTAAAAATTCTTAAAAAAATGGATACTAAAAAAATATTATTGTATGGTGGTGGCGCACTTGTTTTAGGCGCAGTAGGTTTTTTTGTTTGGTCATTCTTTCAAAAAGTAGATTTACCTGTATCTAATGCCGACTTACCTCCATCTGAAAATAATAATACTGATGAGCCTAATCCTATGGGAACAGGAAGTAATCCGTTTAGTACTGCAAACACTACTTTTGACCCAATAATAACACCCAACCTACAATCTGATTTAGATTGGCTGATGCAAAATCCGTCAAAACCCTAAAATTTTTTAACATATAAAATTAAGTGCTTTGCGCTTTTTTTTATTATTTATTTATATATTTGTACCAATAAACTTTTACAATTAACAACTACATTATGTCACTACGAAGAAATTTAAAAAACGATATTGTCCAAATGAGAAATGAGGGCAAGTCTTATAGAGAAATCCAAAAAATTCTTAACTGCTCAAGAGGAACAATCAACTATCATTGCCGAAATACAGGTATGGTAGATACAGGTAAAAAAGTTTACCCTGTTGATAATGACCTTAAAAAAAGCATTGCTGAATACTGCAAAAATCATTCTTTGGTTGCAACTGCTAAAGCGTTCAAACTTTCGCTTTCAACTATTAATAATTATAAGAATTATCAAGCACCTGAACCGACAGTGTAAATGGAAAATCAAAATCAAAAGAAAAAGAAAACTAAAAAGAAAAAGAGTAATTCTCTTAAGCTATTTAACAAACTCGCCAAACGTGCTTACAAACTTTCAAAGAAACGTAAGTTAGATTGGAAATGGAGTGATGCTCAAAAGTGGACTTCAAAGAATATTTTTCAAAAATACAAAGGCACAAAGTCTATATCAAAAATTCGTTTAACTGATATAGATAATGATATTGTAAGTATTTTAGATGTAGGTGTAGTTACTATTCCAACTCCACCAAAATCGAGAGAGATTTGTTTTAGCCCATTTGACGTTGCTTCTACTTATTTAGATGATTTTGAATGGTTCAACATTGACGATAACATTTCGATTTTAAACAACAACCTAAAAGTTGATTTAGATTTAGAGTATAGCGGACAGGTATTTGCTCAAACAGGTGTTATCAAACAAGGATTACTACCTAATCTTATAACAATCCGAGAGGAAATAAGAAAGGTTGCTCCTAATTCCCCCGTGCTTGAAATGAAGTGCGCAATTGTCCTTATTGACGGTAAGCCTGATGATAGGAATATTCCTTGTAATTACTATGTTCTAATAGCATTTAAAGATTCGCCTTTGTTTGGAGATTTAGAAGCAAGGGGTTTAATCAAGAAACAGTTTGTTACCCAAGAACAAATGCCTATTGACGAAAAGACAAGGTTAGAGGCAATTGAAAAACAAAAAGAAGAAGACCGTAAAAGACTTCGTAAAAAAGATGCTAAAAATGCGCCTCGACCACACTTGGTTGAACCTAAAAAAGTAGAGCCATTAGTCGAGCCAAAGGTAGAGCCAAAGGCAGAACCAAAAGCAAAAAAAATGTCAGCAGACGAACTAAAAACTATTCGTTGGCAACAATTTAATATTGCAAAAGCGAGTTATAGAAAAGACTATGACGATGGGCTAATCGACAAAGCAGAATACAAAGCTATTATTTTAAAATTAGAGAGCAAGTTAGAAAAGGGAGGCAAAATTTAACAACAAACAAATATGAAAAAATTATTAACACGATATTTAAAATATACAGATGATAATAGGTACATTATTATTATCAGAAGAGAAATTAATGGCGCAATTTGTTTTGTAGAATATTATACAGATGAAAATAAAACTCTCATAGAAAGTAAAAATATTAATGTTTGGGATATGTTAGTTTTCTTAAATGACGTTTAATTATTTAATAATTCAAAAGCTAATTTAACAACAAAAATATATGGAAATTGATTTAACAAAAGTCAGTAGAAAATACAAACGTGTTTCTATGGATAGTATGTACAGTACTTTAGTAGAGGGTAAGGGAGATTTCCTAATCCGAAGAGGTACGGAATGTAATGAACTTATATTCGATGTAAACCATAATGTTTACACAACTCAAAATAAAAATTTCCCAAGTAAAAAAATATTCTTGTTTAACTTGGTGCAAAAAAACGTTAAGAAATTCCTTAAAACAAATCCTTTTATAGAAATCCCTCCTAAAAAAGATGTTTCTTTTTACAACTACAAATACCAACACGGTAAAGGCGAGATTACAGGAACAGACCTTGACCACGCTTATTGGAGAATTGCCTATGCAAAAGGCTACATAACTAAAAGAACCTACGAATTTGGGCTTGACGATACCGCAAAGCCCTTACGCCTTGCTACCTTGTCTGTTTTAGGTCGTGAAAAAGTTTTTGAAAAATTTGTAGCGGGTAAATTTGTCGAAAAGGTCGTTATTAAACCTAAAGATGAACAACTCCGTATGGTTTATGCTGACATTCGTTTTTCCTGCTTTTATATGATGTACGAACTATCTGTTATGCTTGGGGAAGATTTTGACTGTTGGCGAACTGACTGCATATATTACCGTGACACNCCTGAAAACAGGAAGACCGTTCAAGACTATTTTGANGAACGTGAAATGCTTTGGAAACAGTTAGTTTTCGATAAAACTGACCGAAGCGAAGAGGTGCAATACTAAACAAACTTATTATTTAGAATAATAATTGATTTATTTATGCTTTTTTATTGCATTTATAAATTTAATGTGTATATTTGTCTAATAAAACCAAGATTATGAATTTACAAACAACTCCGTTCTCAACACAAGAAAGTAAGAAAACTTACGATATTACTACGTTTGAAGAATTAGGAATCAGAATTAACGTACTTAACGATGTTAGTGCAAACGGACGAAAACTTCCATCAGGAAATTGCTACAAATTTGGGGTTTTGATTGCAGGTAACTACTTTTGGTACTTCAATGGCGAACCTGTTAAAAAAATACAAGACCAAAGAGTTGACCGTTCAAAAATGCGTGAAATTTACGGTGTCTTATTAGAACTAAATAAAGATACTGAAAACACACCCTTTGTATTTAAAGTAAAAAGATAACTGCTATGATTATAGGTATAACAAAAGAGGACGGGGACAGAATGTTAACAGACTTCCTTGTTAAAATTGCTAAAATAGACGGAACAAAAGAGTGTGCCGAAGAATCCTTTGAAATTATGGATGACTTCAACGATTCTCAATTAGTCGTTTCTATTATAGTTTCAGATACTTTAAAAGGAACAGGTCATACATCTCAAGAAGTAGTTAATTTTCATAATAATATTTTATCAGCACTTGCTACTATGTATGTTACTTGCCATAAAGACGAAGTACCAAAAGAGTTTGGAGATTTGTTTTTAGGAACTGAAGATGAGATTGTTGAAAAGGTAAATCTTAATAGGAAAATAAATTTTGCAGTTGGTCATTTTGTGAGTGCATTTCTTGATTTTGAAAGATTTGAAAAAAAATATCCTGTAATCAGTAAACTACTATGAAAAAAGAAAGTTTTATAGATTTAGAAACAGTAGGAGATAGAGTGCTTTTTTTATTAAAAACATTTCCACTAACTCGTGAAAATGACAGTCAGCTAATTGCTACTTACATTTTAAATGAATGTGGTGTAGTAGAGATTGGGGAAATGACCGCATTAGATTTATTGGCTAAAATGGCAAACTCTAAATTAACACCACCCGCTACTATAATCAGGGCAAGACAAGAAATCCAAAAAAACAATGACGAACTTAAAGGTGCGGAGTTCGGCAAAAGAAAAAAAGCAACAAACGTGCCTTTATTTAAAGTAAACATAAGAGAAGATTAATGGAAGCAATTTTATATAAGACAGACGGGACAAAGAAAAAAATTAAGATAAGCACCTTTATTGAGGCAAGAGGTATTGTTTGTAATTACGACCCGAATGGTCTTGCGGAAATCGTAAGCCTTAATGATGGCAATCTATTTATGATTGACGAAGATGGTAAATCAAAAAACTACTCAATAAATAAGACTGCTACAAGCATTGCGCACTTGCACGAGGCTATATACCCTCACGACAATATAGTGGGAGATGTACTTCTTTTTGAAGACGAAAATGAATTTGAAGATTTGGAATATGGATTTGAATAATACCCAAGTACATAGAGGTCAGATTGTAAAAAATGCCGTTAGCCATAGCGGTATTAAAATCGCTGAATTAGGTAGAAAATTGTCTAAAAGCAGGAGGTTTTTTTATATTATGTTTGAAACAGAACTAATGCCTATAAACTATGTAAAGCAAATCGGAGAGGCAATCAGCTATGATTTTTCTAAAGATATTCCTGAACTAAAAAATATTGCTGAAATAAACAAGGTAGATGAGTATTGGAAAGACAAATACATAAGCCTTTTAGAAGAACATCAACAACTATTAAAAATACACTATGCAAAACATTAAAAATATCCCA
>B570J14230_10000236_pt1 | contig 21170 bp, 41 predicted proteins | sample LakMenepilimnion_3_FD_14230 | JGI IMG/M metagenome (IMG submission 14230) | reverse complement strand
GCAAGCAGCTTGACTAATACCTGACTTTAAGGTATACTGAATATATGGAACAATGGATGAACGACTATGCATCTTGGGTGCTTGTTATCAGTGGTGCAGCAGCAATGTTTACCATTGGTCGTAAAAAGCGATGGGGATGGCTTTGGTTTATATTTAATGAGTTTATGTGGACAGCATACGCCCTGATTACAAAGCAGTATGGCTTTATACTTGGCGCTATACTCTATGGTGTAGTTGGAGTTAAGTCATACATTAGATGGAAAGAATTATCATTAGACAAACATTCATGGAATAAGTTTTTAAGATTGGTATGGTCACGCAATGATTAATATGGAGATACCTGACCCATTTCAAACCTTTGTAGCCAAGAAGTATGCTAACGCCAAGGGTTATGTGCATGACTTCTTTACTGGAGAGTGGTCTTACAAGTGTTTAACTTGTAAAGATGATCTTTATGCTCCATCCCGCAAAATTATGACAAAGATTCGTTTATACCATACAAGAAATGAGTGCACAGGTGGATACTGAAGAAGAGTTTGACTTAGAGTTTACTGTTGAAGAAATGATTAATATTTATGGTATTAATAGTCTTGAAGATTTAGATAGGATTAACTAATGTCATTATGTATGATAGCAATACTTTTAACAGTACCGTCTTTTTTATTGGGATACTTTATATCGTACCTAGTAATGACTGTTGGAATTAAGCAAGACAAAGAATAGTGGTATTAGCTCCAGTAGCTCAGTTGGTTAGAGCCCCAAACTCATAATTTGGTCGTCGTAGGTTCAAGTCCTACCTGGTGCACGAGATCTTTTATAGATCTACTTATATAAGGAGAATAAATGAAAACTGTAGGAGAAAAACTTGGTAACTTTGCCGTTACTGGAGTTAAGCCTGGGGCATTGTCTTATGATGATTCCTCATTTGAAGTACTAACGCAAGATTCTTTTCCAGGCAAATGGAAGATCATTGTGTTTTATCCAAAGGACTTTACATTCGTATGTCCGACAGAAATTGTTGCATACGATGCACTTGTAAATGATTTCAATGATCGTGATGCAGTATTGATGACTGGATCAGTTGATAATGAATTCTGTAAGGTTGCATGGAGAAATGCACACGATGACCTAAAGAAGACAAACTCATGGGCATTTGCAGATACAGCACATCAGTTGGCTGGAGATCTAGGCATTCATCATTCATCTGGTGTTACATATCGTGCAACATTTATTGTTGATCCAGAGAATACCATTCAGCACATTACGGTAAATAACCTTGATGTTGGTCGTAATGCAGATGAGGCACTTCGTGTGCTTGATGCACTACAAACAGGAGAGCTTTGTGCATGCAACAGACCTCTTGGAGGAGAGACTCTATAATGTCTTGGGTTGATCAGCTTAAGGACAATCTTCCAGAGTATGCAAAAGACATTAAGTTAAACCTTGATGCAGTAATTAATAGATCATCTATTGATTCTGAGCATGCCACATATCTTGCTCTTGCAGCTGCCTTTTCAACTGGAAACGGTAAGCTTGTTGCTTTCATTACAGCAAGTGCAACTGATGAGGTAGAAAGAAATGCTGCATTGACTGCTGGTGCAATCATGGCACAAAACAATGTTTGGTATCCATATTTAGAAATGGCAGATGATGCTAATCTTACTGGATTACCAGCACAACTTCGTATGAATGCAATTGCATCTCATGGTGGTACAACAAAGGGAAAGTTTGAGGCATACTCTCTTGCTTCATCTATTGTTGGTAAGTGCCACTTCTGTGTTAAAGCACACTATGAAACATTGAAAGAAGAAGGCTATACTATTGAGCAGTTGCGTGATATCGGAAGAATTGCAGCAACAGTTAATGCATTAGCAAAGATACTTTCAGCTTAGAAAAAGTCCTGGGTATGACTAAAACTGCCCAAAATGCGAAAGTAACTCAATGGTAGAGTACTACCTTGCCAAGGTAGATGTTGCGAGTTCAAATCTCGTCTTTCGCTCCAATTTAATATGCACCAGTAGCCAAGTTGGTTAAGGCATCAGTCTTATATACTGAAGATCGTAGGTTCAAGTCCTGCCTGGTGTACGCCCCTATAGCTCAGCGGAAGAGCGGACGGCTTCTACCCGTTAGGTCGGAGGTTCAAATCCTTCTAGGGGCACTTTCTTATATAAATATCTGCATACATATTTTCTTGCAGAGCAAAACCAATTACTTCCCAATCCTTGTTATCATTGAGAAATTCACAAACTACTTCAATAACACCATAATCAACACCGTGATCCTGATCAACTATGTAATCATTGAATCCAATAATTCCACCTTCTGCCAATAATGCAAGGGAATTAATAAGGTCAGCCCTGCAATGCTCATAGTCATGGTTAGCATCTATGTATACATAATCAAATTTCTTATCAAGTGTTGGCATTATTTTTTCGCTATACCCTTGGTGATAAGTAATAGTCTTAACATTCTTAAATCTATTTTTTACAAAATCAAAATGTCCTGCTTTATTAAATCTGTTACAGTCAGGCCAATCGTTAGCCTTAAACACGTCTACAAGGTCAATAGAGGCTGGATTAACTTCTTTTATAAGTACTTCTGCATAGTCTCCAGCAAGCGTGCCTATCTCAAGTATCCTTGATCCTTTTGGAATATGCTTTGCAAATTCTTCCTTGCTAGTAAAAAGTCTTGCATTATTAAGCTGTTCTTGTGATATAGTTTTAATAGGCATAAGCCTAGTATATCAGAGTCTCTAGTGTATAATGATATGTATGGGGTATCCAAATTGGTTTAATATAAGCGCCGTGAAATATTTTAATTTAATCTTGCCACGCAGGTTTGCAGGTAAGCCCTTAATAGACTTTCTACAAATAGGTGCATACACTGGAGATGCTAGCCAGTGGATGTTAGATAATATACTTACAGATCCAACCTCATGGCTTACTGATGTTGATACCTGGTCTGGGTCTGAAGAAGAAGTACACAAGAAATTTGACTGGAATGAACTTGAACAGTTTTATGATAGCAGAATGTCTGCTTATACAAATGTATGTAAAGTTAAAGGGTACTCTGAAGAGTTCCTTAATACCGCTGAAAAATCACACTATGATTTTATATACATAGATGGCGATCATACTGCACATGGAGTATATACAGATGCAATACTTGGCTGGGATAAGCTAAAAATTAATGGGATAATGGCATTTGATGACTATCTATGGCAACATGATACATACCAAGAACACCTTAGACCTAAGCCAGGAATAGATAGGTTTTTACAAGAGCATAGTGGTAAATATCAGATACTGATTATGGATGAGCAAGTTTGGATATTAAAACATGAGTAAGCTTAAAGGGTTTGGGCCAACGTATGTTATAAATCTTAAAGACCACACTCATAGATTAAGCAGTGTAAAAAAGCAGTTTGATAAATACGGAGTAACTGATTATACTATTGTTGAAGCAGTTGATGGTAGGAAAAGCGATCTTTCTGATCAAATATCTGGAAAGTATCCTAAGTTAAAACCATCAGAAATTGGCTGCATTATGTCTCACATCAAAACAATTAATCTCTGGTTGAATACATCTAATAGTGAGTACGCCATTATAATGGAAGATGATTTTAGTTTTGATACTGTTGAGCATTGGTCATGGGACTGGGAATATGTAATTAAAAATCTACCCAAAAGGTGGGACATTATCCAGCTAATAATGATTAAGAATCAGCCAGTTAAGTTTAGCCTTCATAAAAAAGAAAAATATAATGTCAACACAAGAGCTTCATATGAATGGTCAACTGCATGCTACATAATTAATAGAAAGTATGCAGAGTCAATTGTTAAATCTCATACATTTGAGGATAAATATGTTCTTAAAAGCTACGGATTACCAAATCAAGCAGCTGATGTTATTTTGTATAGTCTTGGTGAAGCATACTCTATGCCACTATTTACTCACATACTAGATCCTAAAAACTCAATCAATAAAAACCATGAGGACTTTCATTTAAAATCCAGCAACTATATAAACAAGTGGTGGGAAAAAAATGGTAGGCTTTACTCTAAAGAACAGTTCTTTAATATTAATGAAGGTCTGAATTTTAAAATTGATAAACCAAACATATGCTTTAAGATATTTCATAATGAAGAAAATACTGAAATAATGAAAAAAAGAAACATACTTACTAAGCGTGCTACAGACCAGCTTATAAAAGACTTTGATAATTTTGATACACCAACCATTATGATGAGAAGTATTGAAGACATACAATCATTCTATAAAGACGCAGCAATTAAAGTTGACCCAAAAGGATGGCTTGAAGAAGGGTGGAAGCCTGGGGAGCTTGGAATTTGGGCAAGCAACTATACAGCATGGGCAAACTTTGCTAACTCTAAATATGACCATATAATATTAATGGAAGATGATATACAGCTTTCAAAAGATTTTAGTCAAAGACTATACGAATACATAGATGAGCTGCCAGAGGACTGGGATGTATTCACTGTCTATGTTCCACCTACTGGTAATATTAGATATAAAAAAGATGGAAAACATTTAGACGTTGGAAAGAAAAATGTTTGTAAGGTTTATCAGTCTTGGTCATGCTTATGCTATGTTGTAAGCAAGTCTGGTGCAAAGAAGCTGCTTGAAATGGTAAAGACTCCAGTATCAAGACCAATTGATCACTATCTATTTTATAATGAAGAACTAAATGTGTATGCTATTAAATACAACAGAGCAAACATTTGTAACATATATTCAACAACATCAACTGTTCAGCATACAAAAAAGCAAGACATGACTGGCTATCTTTAAACAAACTTATTGTAAAAATATTCTATTGCAGAGCCTTTAGGAAGTTCATTTTTGTCAATGCCTTCTCTATTTAAAAATTGATTCCAGATCTGCAGTGTATGAGAGTATTTACATTTATCTAAAACCTCATCTAGGTGCTCGCTCATCCAAATCTTTTTCCATTGCCAGAAATGAATTGGATAGAAAACCTTTGGTTGCTGTGCATATCTTAAAAGACCAAGCTTTTTAGCACACTTTGTTACAAGTAGTGGTCCTATCTCTGACCAAACTATCTTTGTCTTATCGTACTTAACTGAGTTATCTATTAGCATGGTAACAAGTTCAGAGTCTTGTGGCATTCTTAATATACCGTTTGCAAGTCGCCCCTCTTCTTCATACCCAAACAGGTAATCTCCAAAATCCCATTTGTGTCTAAGGCATATAGAGTCTGTATCAGTCCATGTAAGACCTGTTTTTTGTATCATTGTATATCTAAACATATCTGCGAATGGTCCATATGAATTCTGTACCTTGAAAATTTCAGACTCAGGAATTATCTCATTGGCATCAGACTTAACTACACCGTTTGGAACCTTCATGTCCATGTCGTAAACAAAAAGGGTAAAGGAATGTCCATAGTATATAAATGAAGCAAGAGCTGTCTGTTCAACCTTACTTAATGGATTGCCTATCCATAATGATCCAAAATCAGCCATGACTATATCCTATCATACAAAAAGAAAAGCCAGCCCATTTCTAGGCTGGCCTTCTTTGTTTTATACTACTTTACTTGACTGTTTGTTTTCCCGCCACCAGAAGATTTCTTGGCAGGTGCTTTTGCTGCCTTCTTCTTTACAGGTGCCTTAGCAGCCTTCAGAGCCTTGTCTACGGACTCAGCATCTGGCAATAGACCAAAAGCCTTGTCGTTAGGGTTAAGTGCTCTGATTGCTACTGGTGCAATAGCTGCGACTAATGCTGTCCATAGATCCTTTGGATCTGTCACGCCTGCCATGTACAGGGCTAAGCCTGATGCAAGTACTGATCTTCCATATGAAGATAGTAGCGCCTTTAGTTGTTCTGTATTCATTTTTCCTCCTAGGATATTCTATGATCTTTATGATCATCATGAGGCAAACTATTTTTAGATAGCCCCAATTCTTTGTAATGTTTAATAAAATTAATAATGTTTTCCCTTTCTTTTTCTGGAAAACCATTAATTAAAACTTGATTTATACCTTCACTTTGCAACTTTTTCATGAAGTCGTCAAACTGTTGAAAAGTAAAGAATTCAATGTCATTTACTTTACCTGTTTTTTCACCATCTCGCCATACAGGTCTATTAACATATTCTTCAGAAATACTAAGCTCTTCTTCTGTCCTTCTAATTATTGGTGTCAAAGCTAACATTATATTTTGACCAGATATGTCAAAACTATTTCCTACATCTTGACCGCTTTTTTCACTAACTACTGTCCAGTATCCATTTTTATAGTCTCTGTATGGCAATATCATTTTATTGCTGTTTTGCGAAACTTCATTAAAAACATATTCGTTGGTTGTTGATACATAAAAATCTAATAAATGCTTTCTTTTATTTCCAGGCATAGTGTTAAGCATTTTTACGTATTCTATCAAATAATTAGACCTATCAATACGATCTGAGTCATCATTGATATCTCCTATGATGCCCCCAAAATCTTTTTCATGCTCTTTAACATATCCAGATATTAGGTTAACCTGTATTCTGCCTGGAGCAATTGAGTTTATTGATTTGCTAATCATGCATAAATATTGTGGAGATATTGTATAGGGTCTAATTGCAACTAGATATTTAATCTTTTCATTTAGTCTTATATCTCTTGCTACTTTTGTAAAAACGTCACCAAGAATTGCGTCATATACAAACATAACTCCATCAAAATGACTCTTTTCTAATCTGGTTATTTCACCAGGATTAAAGTTTCCACCAAAGTAATAAAACTCCATATTACTATTATCTCATATATCCTGAAAGTATGTAGTAGCCAAGCCATAAACCAATAATGCCAGCGACACCAGCAAAAACTGGTGGTGCTGGAACTGGTAGCTTAAATGCAGCAAATACTACACCGCAACCAAAACCTGTAAGTATTGACAGGAATATGTCTTTCATTTTTCCTCCTCAGATGGTAAAAGTTTTTTTAGCTCTTTATACTCTTGTGATATTTTTTTCATTGAGTGATAGTGTGGATAAGCATCTCCTACCAATCCATACTCATCAAAGTATGCGATCTCTGGCTCAATTTCATTAACAAACTTTTTAAGACCAGACTGAACATCTTCAATATATTCGTATGCCCAATCACGAGAGTCAGATAAAAACTTGATAAAGTTTTCTTTGTGCACGTCGTTGTCAGACTCTTGTTGCTTAGTGCTATTAAAAACATCTTGCACCCTTACTAAAGACATAGCTAGGGTTAACATTCTTTGTCTAAGCAGAATAACCTTTAATGTCAATAAAATTGATGCCGTACTAACAGCAACAAGCAATAGTCCAATTATCATTGTAGTTAAATCCATTTATTTTACCGCTTCCCTAGATACTAACACAATTGCACCTTCCATCTCAAGAGCATTCTTAAGCTGAACAACATACTGTAATGCTTTTATTTTTTCATCATGATTCATAGCAATAAAGTCATACTCATTAAGTTTGATTGTAAGGAAATGATCATTGTCTATTAGTTTTACTGAAAAACCTTTAGGAGCAGTAATAGAGTGAAATGCTCTACGCATTGAATCAGTGTACATTTACTTTAATCCTTTTTCTTATCAACAAAATTAAATACTTCTTCAAGTGATTCCCAGCCCATGTCTTCATCAACTTCTAACGCTGCAAGAAATATATCCCATGTTTCATAAACATACTGTTTTGCAAGTTCATTTGGCTCAACAAGATCGTTGTCAACTAGGAATGCAATTGGAAGTCCAATATCGTTATATTCAATAAAGTCCTTAAAGTATTTATCTGACTTATAGTCCATCCATAGTTCACCTAGTATTGAACAGATTGATTCAAAACTGGTTACTTCTTTTCTGTTGTTAGACTTGTCCACATTTGACCCCACTTTTCTTTATTTCTGTGCCTGCTAAACTCTCTTGATATTTCGCCATTCTCTAAGTATATACCGCCCCAGACACCCCACTCTTTACCTGACACACCATTAGCAAAGCATACTCTTTGAACTGGGCATGACTGACACAAATCATCTATTTTTGGTCTGAGAGATTCATCTTCTTCATATTTGTCAAAAAATAAATTGGTATCTGAGTCAAAACAACGGCCTTCATCTTTCCATAAGTGTTGTTTCATATTTATACCTTATATCTATTTGGAATATCCCACCCATTGCGATCAGGTACAAAGTTTTTAGCTAAAAACCATTTTCCATTACGATAGATTCCGTTGATAGCTGTCTTTGCCATATCTGATTGTTTTGTTTCTACAACTGTCCAGCCATCCCAATGTAGATTGTAGTTCTTTGCAACAATCTTTTCCATTGTATTTAAATTATTTATGATCATTTTTACCCCTTTAGTATCGGAAAATTCCAACTTCAATGTTGTTTTGTTCTGCAGTCGTAACAAGTTTAGAAACAGGTTGCTTAGGCTTACTAAGAAAAGCAAGGTAGTTTACACTCTTGATATTTTCTTCAATGTACCATGTAGGCACCTGTATAAACTTAATCTTTCGTCCACGAGACTTCATACCTCTTTCTGAAAGATTACAAAACTCAGAAACAAAAGAGTTAACTGCAGCAGGTCCTGCTGAGTAAACTAAAAATTCTTTGTCTCCATCTTGCATTCCAGAAAGAGCGACACCCATAGCACGAAGAAAGACTTGATAATCATCAAAGTCAGTTGTTCCATGCACCGCTACTATCATCAGAATTTCCATTCTTTAAACTATCCAAAATGAATAGCATCTTATCAATATCCCGATTTGACATATTGTTTGTATCAATTGGCCTTACAGTTTCTGGATTAACCAATCCTTCAACAGTATCAGCTATATAAAACATATTGTCATGAACCCAATATGCATGATCTTCTATTATCAAAACCCTAACCGTATTGTTTTTCAAATGTTTTCTTGCTTGAGAAAGCGGTTTTGGCTTTTCAAAAAGATCATTAGGAATAAAATTCTTTACTATTTTGTGTATATCACTTTGTGTATATACTACTTTAGCAAAATATTTATCCTTCTTTTTTACTGCTATTATAATTATAGAGCATACTGCTATCAATGTCAAGTTGATAGCTAATAACTCAATCATTAGTTTTCCTTTTTAGGATGCTTAACAGTATAATTATCAATAATAGATTTAATTGTACCGTTTTTATTTAAACGGACAATTTTGCCATTTTTAATCTGTGTTGGATTAAATGATCCAGCCTTCTTCTTTGGCATTAATCGTTACCATTTTCTTTTGGTTTAAATATGTGTGTCAATGATTGAGACGTTGTATAGTCTTTACCAAAGTCAGCAAACAATGCTTTGTCTCTTTCACGATTAGCAATTCCTCTTGACCATGAATAACCTGCGTCTCCACCCCACGCAAGCCACATTATGTATCCATTAGATGGGTTTGCTGAGTTGCCCCAGTCCTTACCCTTCTTATCTACTTCATGGCGTGAAAAGTATGAGTACATTCTTTTAACAGTGCTAAGAGATATTGTTTCTCCTCTTGCTAACTGCCCTGCACGAGTCCAACCAACTGCAGTTCCTGCACCAGTTGCTTTTCCATCTTCTTTAAACTTAAGTGCTCTACGAGCTGCAGATCTTGCACCAGCAGGTGGTGAGTAACCTTCTGCTTTTGATACTGTATCTGTATCGTATTCAACTGTGTCATCGTCTTCAAATAAGTCATCTGCTTTTGCTACTGGAACACAGTTAGGAACCATCCTACCGCCTTCTCCAGGCTTCATTCCACGTTGTACATATCCATCCCAACATGGTGCTTTCTTGTTCATTTCATCTTGACAAACTGGACATTCTGGGCAATCAACATTTAGCTCTTTGCATGTTTCGCATCCACAACCTTGATATGCTTTACCAATTGATGCCTCTGCTGGGCAACAATGAGATTTGCCAATTGATGAGTCGTACATAGCCATCTCTACCTCTGAATCCATTGTATGATTTTCCATATCTGCTATAGTTGCATCCTGATACATCATGCCAATACTGTATGCGGTTGGCTCCCACTTACCATCTTTTTCTTCATAAATTCTAACAGCCATTGCTGGATTTTCTGGTGGCATAGACTGAATTGCATACTCTGTTCCAGGAACTCCGTATACCCCACCCTCAACCATAATATGTTCTACAACACCATGGACAAGACCCTCAGATGTTGTGCCCATAACGAAGTCGCCTTCTTTTATCATATAACGATTATATCAGAATTCTTTGGGCTTTACGACTCTTTTTAGCTCTTGAAGAGACCACTTCTCTTGTTTGGAAAGCTTGGAAACCTCTTCTTGATTATAAGATTTTTCAGTTAATGATATTAGAGGGTCATCTTGAAGAAAGTCTATGTCAACATATCCTTTTTCCCAAAGCACCATAAGCTCAGCATTAACAAAGTTAAGGTGGTCATGATACAACTCTGGCATTATTTCTTTGACCTTTGGAGTAAAAGAGTATAACATTTCCCCAGTATCAGGGTCTACACCAGCCACCTCTATGCCACCCTCAAGAATAAGGTTATCTATTATTTTACTAATAGAGTCATCATCAAACATCTACAAAGTCCAGGAACTCTTGACGAGTCTTTGCACCATTCATACGTTTTACTTCTCTTCCATCTTCTAGAAGTACGTAGGTTGGTACAGACTTAATACCAAACTTTTTAAGTAGCTCTATTTCTGTATCTGCATCAACAAAAATAAAATCAATCATTCCATCTTTCTTTAGCTCTTCTGCTATTGGTCTGGTACGCTGACAAGGATTACACCACTCAGCAGTAAAGTATAGTACATGACTCACTTGCCAGACTTCTTTCTAGCCTTTGCAAGAACATCAAAATCTTTTACCTTCGTATCACCTAAGTATCCCCATGCATAACCGTCATTAATCATCATGTCATTTAAAGAAACTGTATCTCCATTAACATAGATCCAACCAAGAATACGACCAAACTTTTCAGTTGAGTTCATCTTTTCTGTCTTGATTACAACAGACTTGGCATCTTTTAGAGCCTTCTTTAAGTACTCCTTAGACTCAAGACCAAGAGCCTTCTCTTTTAGATCCTTTGTGCGAGACTCAGGGGTATCAATACCAGCCAGTCTAACACGAGATGAGAACAGGATGTCAAACCCTAAATCAATAAGAACATCAATGGTATCTCCATCTACGACATTCTCTACTTTTCTTACATAGTATTCATACATATAAGCCCCCTTAGACCCAATATTTAATTATTGCAGTTGTTGCAAGAATTGACCAGATTATATTAAACCAAATAATTGTTGGCAATGTTTTAACTGTTGATGACCAAATCAAAGATAGACTAGTTATTAATGCAAAGATATATAGCCACCAAAATTGTATTCCAAAAATAAGACCTGGAATAATAATTGCTACTTTAGTCATAAAAGCAAAAAACTCTACAGTGTTTGGTAAATCCCAATAAGACCTATGTCTCATTGTCTTTAATGCATTAATCCATTCTGTTCTAAAATTCATTTTAATGACTCCAAAAATTGTCTATGGTCCATGCAATCATCTCTTTTTGAATTTTGTCTAGCAAGATAATGGTAATATTTATTAAAAAAGTCATTATATTTTTTTGAATTATCTATGTATCTTCTAGCCACATGTTTACTAATGACATCAATACCCAGACCAACTATTAGCCAGCTATCAGAAGCCCAGTAAGGTCCTCCGTCATTCTTTGTTGGAAATCTTTGTTTCCATAAATTTAGCCTTTGCTTCAATGACTCTGGAGCTTTTTCATAAGTAAACTTTTTCCAAAAATCAGTATCTTTTCTCTGGCTCATATAATGAAAATATATAAACTCTGACATGTCGTTATTCATAGACAATACATCTTTATTGAATTCATCTCTTATACATGAAACATCATCAAAAAGCCATTCTGGATTTGTTAACAGTCTTCTAAGCATATTAATGCTTATCCATATAGATGTTGCCTCTAGAGGTTCTATAAAGTTTGCAGCCAGTCCAATCGCTACACAGTTATTAACCCATGTTTCTTCATAGCATCCAGCACTAAACTTAAATGCTCCCTTACCTTTTCTTGGATACGTTGGTGTATAACCAAGAAACTCTTCTATCTCTTGTGCTGCTTCATCTTCTGATATTAATGATGAGTCATAAACATATCCGCAGCCAAATCTTGATTGCAATGGAATTTTCCACATCCAACCATACTTCATAGCAATTGCTTCAGTATAGGGTGGAATATCATTTTCAACATCAGTGAAAAATGGCAATGCAGAATCTGATGGCAAAAAGTCGCCATAACTCTTCCACTTTGCATCAAAAATCTTTCCTATAATTAATCTATGAAAACCACTACAGTCAAAAACAAAATCACATTCAATTTGTGTAGCATCATCAAATAATATTTTATCTACATTATTTTTTTGATTTACAGATATATCTGTAATTGTTTTTTCTATTATTTTTATATTGCGATCTATACCAATTTGCTTTAGTCTAGCTGCAAATTTTGCAGCATCAAAATGTATTGCATGAAGACCAAGCTTATCATGGTGGCTATCTAGTTCATCAACAGTATGCTCTTTATATGTAAATGGAACCTTGTTTAATTCTGAAATTTTTTCAATAAAATCAACATCTGAGTGTGAATTATTTTTAATAATACTTGATAACACCAATGGTCTTGAGAATAAGTCTTGTGATTCTGCATCAAAGCCAAGTAGTGTTGGACCTTTTAATGCAAAACCATGGTAGTAAAACTTTCCATCATTGTTCCAATTCGTAAATTTAATTCCATTTTTTATTGTAGCATCGCAGTTTTTTACTATATCGCTTAAAGGTATGTCAAGTGTCTCTAAAAATTCTATTAGTCTTGGGGTAGTTCCTTCTCCAGCACCCAATATTCCAATTTCTTTAGACTCAACTACAGTTAAATCTAGATCTGGATATTCTTTTTTTATGTAAAGAGCTGTCAGCCATCCAGCACTACCTCCACCAATAACAACTATTTTTTTTGTCATTATTTCCTCCCCCACTGTACATAGTTCCATCCACGCTCATGTGCGTAGTAAATGAATATTTTAACTACCGTTTCCCAAAATGCAATTGTGACAGACAGGGCAGCATTCTTTGTAATAACATAAGCAACAGCAACTGAGGAAAGTGTTCCCCATATACGATAACTTAGTGCCTTAGCAAACGACCTAGCCTTTGTTACTTTCATGCTGGCCACTCCATATTGTCAGGGCCTTTACTAATTACTTTCCAAATTTTAGATACCCATTTCTTTACGTTTTTGCGTAGCCGATATAGCATGAATGTCTGCCCCCAAATCTACTTGCTCAATCTTATACCCTACATCACGACCATACACAATGTTAGTGATGTTAGGCAATCTTAATACTAATGCCCCATCCATAAATTCGTCCTTGGCAATATATTCTTTTACCTGATCAAACTTAAGAGGATCTTTCTCACTTGTATTGTAGGTATTACGGACTCCAAGAAGGACTTGATCAGTTCTCTTGCCAGCCTCCTTGTAAAGGGCGTGGTGGCCCTCGTGCCATGGCTGATACCTACCCAGCATAAGAGTTGTAGGTGCAGACCAATCATGTAGGCTAAACTTATCAATTATATGAGATGCTTTTGATTCTGCATCCAAGTTGTGACTAATAAATGATACATCAAACTCTGTTGGTCTTTCAAACATTTTATTTGTGTCTTCAAAGCGACCCTCTGCAATTGTGTCCATGAATACCAAAATGTCTGGCTTGCCAAATGCTACACGAGTTAGGTCTGTTGGACAAACAAAGTCAACAATGACTGGAGCAACGCCTTGCTTGGAAATTAGACGAGCCATCTCTCCCATGCGACGAGACTGTTCTAGTCTATCTTCTGGTGCAAACCCCAAGTCTGAGTTGACTGTTGCACGAACCTCATCTGCATTAAGATGAATAGCATTAATGCGTTCTTTAAGTGCCTTTGCTAATTCTGTTTTACCAGAACCTGGCAGTCCAATAATCTGAATAATCATGCGTGTGGCTCCTCTGTTGCTTTGTTTTCAATAAGCTTATCACGCTCATCAAGTATGGTTATTGCAAAAGACATCATTTTTTTATACCCATCTGAATTATTCATAATTTTATTATAATGATGACCACAAAAAAGAAGTTGTCCATTTAGTCCAGTAACCTGAACCAAAGCTTCTGCTGCACAAGAATCACAACGGTCTGTTGCTTTCAGAACCCACTCTGGCTTAATAGTATCATCTTTAATCATTGTAGTCATAGTATACACTTACTTTCTGTTGTCGGTGGAATAAAATCCATTACCATTAAAAACTGCTCCTACATTAGAGTATACACGAACTAATGCAGAATTACAAGTCTCACAGCTGTAACCTGGATCATTTTCTTTGATAGATCTTTCTTTTATATACCGTTTTGCACAAGGCATACAGTCATATTCGTAAGTTGCCATAACTACCCCATCTCTAATTGTTTGTTATTTTTTTCAGGAATGTATCCGATTTCAGGTCTTTTATCATACTTCCAGCCTGAATGCTGACCTTCTGCATTAACATAGTGCAAGAATGTTTGAAGATGCCATGACCCTTCAGATGTATCAAAAGTATTTCTCCAGTGCTCAACCTGCATACCTTTATATATAAGTATGTCTCCAGTATTCAGCACACATTCTTGACCATCTATGAATATTGGCCAAGTATATCCATCTTCTACATAATAATTTCCAATAGCTACCGTCATTGATATTTCACATGAAGGTCTATCCTTATGTCTTTTTAATTCTGCACCAGGCCTATACAATCTATAGTATGAATATGTTGGGTGTAGACTAAGACCAGTATTGTCTTCTACTACTTCCTGAAGCATTAATAATAAAGATTCCATAGCCATATCTGCATATTTAGCATGTGACCCAGGAACCTGTATGTCAGATTCAAAGTTATTCTTTTCATCTAAAAATGCATACTGTGTAAGAAAGTCAGTCAATTCTTTGCTTACCACATTTCTTACTATAACGTAACCATTTTCATTAAAATACTCTAAGTTATTCATTGTATCCTATCGTGAATCCATGTTACAATTGCATATTTTGTTCCAGACTTTATTGGGTGCGCTATATGCCTATATGCATAATTTGATGGAAATATAAATAAAGATCCAGCACTTGGTTTAATTTTTATGTCAAAGTTAACAAACTCAATTTCTCCACCATCATATTCATCGTTTAAATAAAGAATTAAAGATATTGAACGTTTAGATCCAGTATCTCCATCATAATGTGACCTAAAGTATTGTGAGTCAGTATATTTTAGCAAATTGTTGTGTTCTGTATAATAAAATGGCTCATTGATATCAAAAATTTTACGATAACTACTTAAGCATTCTTTAGTAATACTATTAAACTTATCATCAATATTTTTTAATGATTCATTAAATTGTGAGGATTTTTTTAAAGACAAGGTAGAGTTTGTTCTTACTTGTTCTAACCCTTTAATCACTCCATCTTCTTCACTTTTGATTTTTGCTTTTTCAAAATATACCAAAGACTCTTGGTCTGAAGATATTGTATCTATAAACTTAATATCTTCAGCCAAGCTGTCCCATATATTTTCATAAATAGCGACTGCTCCAGCTAGTATTTTTGTTGGATCAATCATATTTAATATACCAATTACTTAACTTTATTTCCAAATTTAGCCCAGACTCTTTCGTGAAGAAAGTAACCAACAGCTTCCCAACCAATATATAATAAGGCACCTAAGCTTGCATACTCCCATTCACCAGTGAATAGATAAATTACACCAGCGACACCAACCAAATGAAATGTCTCCCAGCTTGCTGTCTTTAGCAATGTTCTTTTAGTTGATTCCATTTACTTTACCTGGCTAGCATTCTTGCCACCACCAGATGACTTCTTTGCAGCAGGCTTAGCTGCTTTCTTAGCAGCATCTGCTGAAGTAGCCTTTACTGGTGTTGGTGCACTTGCTGCTATCTTGTTAAGCAATGGAGCATTCTCTTCACCAGTATAAACTGGACGACCCCAACCAACTACAGCGTTAACTAACTTCTTTTTGTTATTCTTAACATATGCACGAGTCTTTTCTACGCACATACCGCCATTTCGCTGGTCTCCCTTTGCAGTTCCTGAAGTGTTTCCCTCAATAACTTGGATTGTTCCATCACCATTGTTCTTAATGCAAAGACCAACATGTGAAATACGATTTACACCATCATCTGGGAAATCAAAATAGATCCAGTCTCCTGGAGTTGGATCGTCATTACGAGCATCTGACCAACGCTCCGCCTTCTTGAACCAGTCTGCTGCTGCAACTGTTGATGCAGACTTAGGGAATGACTTTACTCCCGCAGTGAATGCCGTCCAAGAAACAAATGACTGGCACCATGGTTGGAAGTTAACCTTAATCCATGCACCGTACTTTGTTTCGTTATCCTTTGGGCCTTCAATTGTACCCACTTCTTTCTTTGCAACCTCAATGATTGCCTCTAGTGATCCTTTAATTGCCATTTTACCCCTCCTATAGGTATTTATCTATTATAGCATCAGGAGGCTTTGTGTGTCAAACGATAATGAGTTCTTATCCTATGACAGTTTGCACAGACAACCTCACACTTTGCTATTTCTTTTTTAATAGCTGCCCAAGAAAATCCATCATGAATCATTCTTGAGATATTGTATTTTTTGTCATGCAGGTGATCAAAATCTAAGACTATTGGATTAGTTACCCCACAGTCTACGCATCCAGAATTCTCTTTTATTTCTGAGAGTCGTTTCTTAAACTGTTGCTTATTATAATGCTCTAACTCCTTGTTAGTCATATTATATAAACAAGTATTTAGCTATTCAGAACAGACTTTTGGCCAGTAATTGCAGCTTCAATATCACTGCAAATTAAATCATATTCTTCTTGAAAGATCTTTTTAGATCTTCCTATGCCAATCATGACAGGATGACCAGCTTCAGTTAATGAATCCTTTAGGGTCTTCTCTATGTCGTAATTTAATACTGTACAGTGGTAATGCTTAATAACATATCCATCTTTATCAATAAGATATTTTTCAAAATTACCGCCCATAGTTTCACCATTATCAAAACCAAGATTTAGCCACCAAGAGTAATAATCTTGTGATGGAGCTATTCCTAACTTATTATTAGCTTGCTTTAGCTCTATCATTTGACTAGATATTTCCTGATACATTGCGTGTACTGGAAGATTTTCTTGACCTAAACCATTTTTACCATGTGCTTGAGATACCTCTGGGTGTGGATTAGAACCAATCATTTCAGAATACTGGAAAGTTACACCATACGCATCTTTACCGTATTCTTGAGAATCTAAACCACATGTAATACCTTCTGACCACTTGCCCTTTGTAACTCCTGGGCCACAGTAATCGTTTGTTGGAATAGCAACTATCTGGAAATCGTCTCCCCCATATTTTGATTGAAGCCACTGTAAGACTTCTAACTGATTGGCATTACCGCAACCAACAGTAGTGTTAACAATCATTGTTACCTTGCCCTTGAATTGATCAAGGAAGTTAGGATTACCTTCAGCAGAGTTTAGTGGAATATCGTAAATTGATTTCATGTCTTGATTATATCATATGTTAAAAGCCCCACACAGGCAATTCACCTGACTTGCGCCACGGTCTCTATCCAATGGGTAACTAATCCATCACTAAGGTCCTGTGTGGGGACTATTATATTGTACTACTTGATTTTGATTGTCTTAGGCTTCTTTTCTTCAGGCACAACACGATCAACACTAATGTTTAGCATACCGTCCTTTAGTTCAGCACCAGTTACTTCCATATATTCACCAAGAGCAAATGATCGTACAAACTTACGACCAGCAATACCCTTGTGAACTACTTCGGCATCTGTTACTTCTGTAATTTCTCCTTTAATAATCAAGGTTCCATTATCTACTGATATGTCAATATTGTCCTTCATGAATCCTGCAACTGCAAGAGATAGCCTATATGTATCTTGATCTAGTTTAATAAGATCATATGGAGGATATGACTGTAGATTTGTCTTGTGTGCTGTATTTAAGCGAGATAGCTCCCTATTGAAGCCAATAAAAAATGGATCATTAAAAAGATCCATAGCATGTGTTACTACCATTTTTATTCCCCTTTCAAGCGAATAAGTTAGTGTATCCCCGTAGGCAATACATATATATTATATCATATATTCTTTGTTGCATAGACCTCTATAAAATCTTCATAATCCTTATTAAGTTCTTGGATAAAGTCAAGAGATCTAACCAATTCTTCTATATGAAGTCTATCTTCATGCTTTTCTCTTGGGTAGTGTCCATCATATCTGTCTTCCCATACCCTCCCAGAAAAAGATATACTTTTAAACCTATCCTCATAATTATCATTAAGCTTAATATCAAATCTTTTAGATATATTAAGAAAATTTGCTACGGTATTTTCTATGATGTCATCAAACTTTGCTATATATATATTGTCACTATTATTCTTAGCATACATCATATATTTTCTATAAAGATTAGATAGCTCTTTGGCAGTATCCCTAATAGATAAGTCTGTTGTATTTGAACTTACCTCAATCCGTTTATTTATAAGTGAAGATATTGAGTCCTCTGGTTTTCTAAAAACTGTAACGTTATATATTTCTTTTACGCTAAATATCTCTGGTATATGAACTGTAGCATAATCAGAAATTAATATCTCAGCTGAGACACGACCAAGATATACGTTGGCTGATCTTGGAAAAGAATTAAAAATAACCTGACTCATAGCAATCTCCTTTGTTGTTTGTTGCTGGTCCAGTAGGGCACGATCCTACAGCCTTCCGATTAACAGTCGGACGCTCTGCCAATTGAGCTATGGACCAAATCTTTATTTTTTACTGACTACAATTTTATCGTAATCTCCATGGACAAGAACCTCAATAGTTAAACCCTCTACAGTTACTTTTTCACCCTCATGTAGTAACAAGTCTGCTGAAGGCGGAGTCAAACAGGTGCTCCTAAGTACAGGTCTTTCACTTGGAAAGATTGGCTTAAGAAACTCTTCCCCATGACTTAATTTTGCGTCATAGGTATAAACAAGAACTCCATCTTTAATTATTGGATTTTTGCATGAAAACTTGGAAGATCTACGAGATTCAATGATTACCGCTTTCGTATCTGACACAGGAATTACTGCCATTTTTACTCCATCTTTTTGAGATGAAAGTGGCACGAGAGTTAAATTAGTTTGCTTTAAATTATCTTTAGATTTGCAAAAAATCTTTTCATTGGGCATCCAGCCAGCAACAAAACGGAGCCACCCACTCAGCTCTCTTGTAATTCCGCTGTCATTTCCCATGATGTCCATGACTTGAAATGGACTTGCATTTCTTGATGCTCCAACATGTGGGATTGCAATTGCATGTCCAAACTCATGAGCCCAATAGGACCATATTTCTCTATCAGGTTTAGAGAAAATTGCACCAGCCATTGAAAAGGAACTGATTGGGCCCTCATTTGTAATAGAACCTTGCAGTGCTTTATCCCAAGGAAATCCTTGGATTGACTCTTTAACAACTGTTTGTGCTTCTGGCAACAAGAAGTTTATTGTTTTTACATTTGTAAAATTAAAAAATGGATCAGCACTTTTTAGTGCATCCTTAAATAGTTTCTCATTGTTACTTGAACTATTTAAATTTGCTGAAAGTGGAGTTACATAATCAGTAGATTTACCAGGAACTGTTACCCACTTATCAAGTACAACCCATTCAATTTTTAACTTTCCTTCACTGACAGTTGAATACCATTCAGAAAGTAGTTGCATTTGTTCATCTACTCTTGCTCTAAAGTTTTTTTCTCCAGGCAAATCTGGAAAATCAATTGGAATTAGGGCCCATTTAAGTATTCCGTTGCGTTGAGTCAATGGAGTTACAGATGGAAAGCCAGACGGTAAAGACAATATAGGTGCTTCTGGAGCATCCCAGCCCTTTCCAGTTCTTGGTCCTTTTAAATTAACTTCCTTAATCTTGCATAGATCAATTTTGTCACTTGGTTCAGACGGTGGTGTGTAAGTAATATTTTTTGTTGATGTGGGCGTTGGTGAAGGCGTAGGAGTTGGCTTAACAACAGGTGATTTTTTTACAGCCCATCTATAAACTTTTCCATTTTTTAAACATATTGTATTGTTTTTAACTTTATTTAAGTTAGACTTAGAGCATGACTTATTAGTAAACTCATACTCTTGAATATTTTTTTGAATAGGCTTTACTTCAACTGGTGCTTGGGTTGGTGCGAGCAAAGACGCAACTGTTACTGTAGATACACAAACTATACACATTTAAATTACTGCTCCTTTATTTTAAATACTACCTGGCAAGGATCTCCGCCAGACTCCCACTCTTCTTGCTCTTCATCACTCATGTATGGATCTCCATCATGAGTATTACAGAAAGGCTCTGTTATCCATCCACGCTCAATTCCATTATTTAGCCAGATTTCAAACTCATTATAGTCTGCTTCTGAACCCTGAATATCTTTTAATATTTTTTCAAAATCTTCATCCATAATATAAGTATACCCTTATGCAGTTAGAATGTCAACTGGACCAATACAAGATGTACTGTATGCAACCGCTGCATTTAGTGCCAGAGTCAGACGACGCTTGGGATCTTTATGATTTTGGGTAGCATGAAGAGAACCCATAGCGAAGTCTGCCCCAGATCCTATAGCACAGAAATCTCTGTCATAGGAAACCAATGTAAGGCCATCTGCATCATGTTCATACAGCTTTCCTTTTACTCCAATCAATAGGGATAGTTCGCTATCTTTACCGCCAATATCCCACTCACTGTAAAATGATTTAAGTGATTTTAAGAATTTTCCATGCATAAACTTATCAGGGTTGCCCTCTAATGCAGGTGGAACAAAGTTGTATTGAATAATCTGTCCATCAAATGTTCCTGCAAAACCAAAAACATAAGGTCCTGACTTCCATACCTTTGGTTTATCAATTGGTACTATGTAGCTACCCTCAGAGGCACCACGTTCTCCAGCAAGGTATACCTTACCGTCCTTCATTATTCCTGCAATACAAGTCATGCCTACCCCTAAGTT
>B570J14230_10000233_pt1 | contig 21268 bp, 42 predicted proteins | sample LakMenepilimnion_3_FD_14230 | JGI IMG/M metagenome (IMG submission 14230) | reverse complement strand
GGGGTTGAGGCAGTAGAAAAAAGTAACAATTTAATAAAAAAGTATTATGAAAAAAGCAATATCAAATTACATCTTCTTTTTAATAGTTGCAATTTCCTCCTTCTTAATAGGGGGAATTGTAACCAAAAAACTAATAGAAGAACGACTTAAAAAAGCAAATGCAAACGAATATTTAATAAGAAAAGCAATTTATAACAGATAATAATATGAACATACCTACATTTTACGACAGAAAATTATTGTCAAAAGTATTGTTTGAATACATGACAGACGAACTTGACATGGAAAGCGCCTTAAAAATTGCCTCCTTAGATGACCTTTTATTTGCTCAATACTGCAAACAAACAATCATACATGCAGAAGCAAACGGATATATTAACGAAGTTAGACGACTAAAAAGCGTTTTTCTTAGTTTTAATGTACTTAAAAGTGGTTTGACCATACAATCCTACCAAAATAAACCAAACTATCAACAGAATTAAAATAAATAAGCAAATATGATGAATTTTAAAGAAGTCAAAACAGAAGCTCAAGAAGAATTGGAATTTTGTGTTAAACGCAGACAAGAATATTTAGAAGAACGAAAAGCAATTATTGAAGCATTGGAAGAATGCAATAAATTGATTTCCCATTCAGAGCAAAAGCAAACAGCATTAAATAAAATAATTAACGCTATCAATGAATTAAACACAGAATCAACACAACCATGACACAATTAATAATCTTAACACAGGAACAAATCCAGTTAGCACAAGAAAAAGCAGAATTGCTTGATCTACTAATCGAATCAGTTGAAGAAAAAAGAAACCATGCGCAGAAAAATGCAGAAGGTATGGATGAAGTAATGTATCGAGCAAACGATATTCAAAAATCATTTGAAAGCATTTTAAACACACTCAATCTTTTAAAATAAAAAAGCCATGACCAGAAAAAAAATCATCAGAGTAAAAATCAAAACAGTAGGGTATCTTAACTTAAAGACCTTACAATTTTTTAAGAGCAAAGCCGAATTTCTAATTTCCATTGAAAAAGCAAAATTGAGAGAGTTTAATAAAAAAGTCAGTATTGAGAGCAAAGCCTTTTTAAAGATTTGCCTTTTAGAATTGAAACTCCAAAAAGCGAAATTGATAAAAGGATATTCATGGAGGAAGTCTTGCTTGTTAGCATCTTGTAAGAATGCCATCAGAAAAGTGAAATTTGAATTAAGTAAAGATAGTAGAGAATTATTATTTAGTTAGTTATGACAGACACAAGTATATTTGGACTAATCATCCAAGCAAAAAAACCTTTAAAAGTAAAAACTACTAAGGTTAAGCCCTGCAAAAGTTTTGAAACATGGGTAAAGTATATGCAGTTTAAGAATAAAACAAAAATACAAGTACCTTCAGAAATATAATGAAAATATACTCACCACCACCAATGCCCAAAGAAACTATTAGGGTAAGCATCACTAACAGACAAACAAAGGAGAATACCTACATGACATTTGTAGGGGCAAACCTTGGCGAAGCATATAAGATAATGAATGACTTGTTTGCAGAATACACAGGAACACCCCTTACAACTATTCAACTTAGAATGCAAGTCAACCACATTCCCGGCAAAAGCGTTTCCTTTGGAGTGCCTATTGAAGTGGAAGATGTAATAAATGTTATAACAAATAGCTTTGAAATAGCAAAATAAGATGAAATTAGATTTAATAACAAACAAAGCAGAAATGCAAGGGGTAATTAACCCGAATGATGAGTTTTACACTCCCAATTATGCAATAGAACCGCTTATCAAGTATTTAAAGTCAAGTAGTTTTATTTGGTGTCCATTTGATACACACGAAAGCAACTTTGTAAAAATGCTTATTAAGGCAGGACACAATGTTCATTGGACACACATTGAGGCAGGTATGGACTTCTTTACAGAAGAACCGCCAAAGGGAATTGATTATATTATCTCAAACCCACCTTATTCATTAAAGCACGAAGTTTTTGAACGATTGTTTAAATTAAACATCCCATTTGCAATGCTTGTTGGAGTTGTAGGATTGTTTGAAAGCCAAAAGCGATTTACAATGTTTAAAGAAAATGATTTTGAAATAATGTATTTTGATAAAAGAATTAGTTACTTTAAAAGCTATTCAGATCAAAAGCCAAGTTTAAATCCACCATTTTCAAGCGTGTATGTTTGTAAGGATATATTGCCAAAGCAAGTAATGTTTGAACGCATAGCAAAATAAAATCATGCCAGTGAATGTAATCTTTGCATTTTTCGTTAAGGAAAGTGCAAGCTCAGACAAAAAACTTTTAGGAATGTTTACAAACCTAAAAAACGGAATCAGAAAAGTAAATAACCTTTATGACAACGACATTACTTCAGGTGATTTGATGGACTTTGAACTTAAAGGAGTTTTGGATTTTGATGGTATGGAGATAACATACGAGGAAGTAAAAATCAACGAAATAATTGAATAGCATGGATTCTAAAGAAGTGTTTGAAAAATTAGGTATTGAAGATTATGCAGATAGAATCTTTAAAAGCAATTCACATGGAGAATTATTCCACTTGCAACAATACTACGATTTTGTTGAATTGAAAGCAAATAAAGAAAAGTTCCGTAAAGAATTTATTAAAGCGGTTGAATATGCAGAAAAGAATTGGGAAAGACCTGAATCTGTATTTCAGCATATTCGTGACGCAATGTTTTTTATGTGGTCTTTAGAACAAGAAAAATAAATTTTTAATTGACAAAAATATAGTTTAATTTTGTCGCATAACCTTATAAAAAAAGAAAAAAAATGTCATCAAGAAGTAATTTCACAGAATTAGAGAACCCTTGCACAAGATGGTTCCAGTGGTCCGGTTCAGAAGGTACATTATCGTACTACGACAAAGAAAAAAAGGAGAACATTCCTGTAACACTACCTTTTAGATTTATGTGGCTCACAAGCCTACATACAGTCAAAGGATTTGTAGAAGGTAAGGGTGGTGTTTATGCCAACGAAGTGGTAGACCTATCAAAGCAATCTTTAAATGTAAGGATTAACAAAGAATCCATTGCATTAGGCTTATGGAAGGACATCAAAGATACTACTAAAGCAAACGGTGGTAAGTACGCACAATCAACCTACATTGCCTACAAGGATGAAGAAGGTAATTTGAGAATTGGCAACATCATGTTTGTTGGAAGTAGCCTTGCCGGAGGTAAACACCTAATTGACAAGAAAACAAAAGCAGAGATTGAATTGGATGGGTGGATGACTTTCTTCTCATCACGCAAAAGCGAAATTTCAAAAGGTGCAGTAGAAATATCTTTGGAAGAAAGAGAATGTACTAAAGGGGCAACCAAGTATCGAATCCCTAAATTTAAAATTATTGCATTAGATCCAAAAACAAATGAATCTGCAATGACCCTTGACAGACAACTTCAGGAGTATCTTGTTGCATACCTTTCAAAAACACAATCCGAAATCCCTCAGATTAGAGAAGTATCTAAGGAAGAACAAACTCACAACGATGCTATTGCAAGAAATAGAGCAGCAGTTGAAACAATGGCACCATTGCCTGATGGAGAAGATTTTGGGCCATTTGGTAAGGAGGAAGTAGTAGATACGGATTTACCGTTCTGATATTAAGTGAAATTAAATTCCAACATCCCTTCCTTTAAGGGATTAGTTCGTAAATCATATTTTACCAAACAAGATTGTGACAAAGATATTTTCTTTAATGTTTATGTTTTTGGAATACAATCTTGTTCTGGTCAAATTTTAACCTTCCATGTGATGACTGATTGTGGTATGCTTCGTAGTAGAGTGCCATTGTCAGAGGTATATACAAAAGTGCCTACAAATGACATCCCTTTTAATATGAAGCAGTTATGGGATTGTTTTAGTGAGAATGTGGCAGTCATTGAATATGATTTCCTTGCATTCCACAGGGCGCAAATTGTATTAAGGGATGGCAGTAAGGTATGGGGTACATATATGTTCACAGTTGATTGGTTTAATAATCCATACAGCGATGAACCCTCAGACTATAAATGTGGTCACATATTTGAATCTGATGAAGGATATTTGCTTTGTCAACCTAACAACAGAATTTTTTGGAAGGATAGCAATTGGGTGACAAAACCATTGCAAGAAGATTTAAAACAATTCAAAGTAGATACTCAGACAATTTCTGTAGAGAATCAATCCGATAGATGGGTAAGTGAAGATGGAGATAGTTATTATTACGATATTATAAATAAAAATGAAAAAAATTAACATAGACGAATTATTATTTAGATCACATAGTCAAGGTGATTTAATGGGAGTAAAAGGATTAGGAGAAACAGGCCAAAAGAAGGCAGTTGAAACCTACATCCAAGCATGTACCAACAGAAGAAAAGCATCAATTAAAAGTAAATATCTTGAAAAAGGTATATTGCTTGAACCTCAGTCAGTAGAACTTATTAAGGACATGACCGGCAATGAATATCAAAAAAACAATGTCCGAATGATGGATAAATTCCACGAAGGAGAATGTGATATTTACGCCCCAGAGGATGATCTTGTGCTTGATATTAAGAACTCATGGGATATACATACTTATTGGGAAATGGTTGTTAGTAAGAACGACAATGCAAAGTATGAATGGCAAGGCAGGGTATATATGAAGTTATACAATGTAAACAATTTCAGTTTGGTTTATACCTTATTGTCATCCCCAATCATGCAAGTAAACAAGGCGATTGAGAAAGAAAAATACTACAATGGTGGTGTTATTTCAGATTTTAAAATGGTAGAAATTGCTAATGATATGATTTTTGAAAAGGAATTGTTTGAGGAATGGTTTGAACAGGCAAACTTCTTTAACTTTGAATCAGACGATAGAGCCAAAAGAAAGTTTGAGGATTTTGTCAGCATACCTATTGAAAAAAGAATATATATCAAATCTTATTCAAGAGAAAAAGATAAGGAAACCCTTATGAATAATAGAGTTTTAGACGCAAGAGATTACCTTAAAAATATCTTTAAATAAATTTTTAATTGACAAATTTGTTTATTAATTTTGTCGTAGAAAAAAGATAATATGAAATTAGTAAAAGTATATATCCAAGATTTTAAGGCAATAAAGAACCTTGAAAAAGACATCAACGGACACAACATCATTCTTTTAGGAGATAATGGCGTAGGGAAATCATCATTCATTCAGTTTGTAGAAATTGCATTAGGAAGAACCACAAGCATTCCAGAGGATGCAATGGGTGAAGGCTACATCATCACAGACAAAGATGGTGGTGAGTGGAAATTCCAAGTGAGATTTAAAGCAGGTAAACCTGAAATAACTGTTACATCCCCTGAAGGTATGGTTGATAAAAGAAAATCAATCCTTGCAGATGTTGTAGGGGCAATTGATTTTGATATTGACGAGTTTGTAAGGCTATCTGAAACCAAGTCAGGCCGGAAGCAACAAGTAGAAATCTATAAAAGTTTCCTTGATGATGAAACTAAAAAGCTCATTAAAGAATCAGAAATTACACTTGATAACTATTACCGTACACGCACAGAAAAAAACTCAGAGATTAAAATTATTGATAGTCAACTTGCTGAACATAAGTTTAAAAGATTACCCCCTGAGAATATCCCTGCAAACAGGATTGACATAACAGAACTGTCTAAAAAAATAGACGATAGTATGTCATCGCAAAGGAAGTTTGATGAGGTTGTTTTAAGGATTGACGATAGAAACAAGCAAATTATTAATATCAATGCTGAGATAAAACGCCTTCAAGATAAAAGGTTTGAACTTGAATCCTTAAATGCTCAGGCAAATGAATGGAAGGACAAAACTAAGATTGAAGATGTATCTGAGTTGATTGTTCAAAAAGACAAGGCAGTAGAACTCAATGCCAACTATGACATCAAAGTTGATTATGAGAAAAAAAGAGGTGGATTGAACAATTTAAAGGAACAGGCCGAGAATCTTACTATCATGGTAGAAACTACCAGACAATTAATTGCTGATGCTATTAGAGATAGCCAATTATCTGTTGAAGGATTGACTTTTGATGACGAACATTTGATATGGAATGGTGTACCGGTAAATGTATCAAACCTATCTTCAAGTGAAATTATGGAACTTGGTGTAAGAATGAAAATTGCCGAAAATCCAAACTTAGGAATGTTGTTTATTCAAAGGGGTGAATCATTAGGTGCCGATAGATTGGCAGTTATTCAGAAGTTGGCCAAAGAACTTGACTTGCAAATAATCATGGAACAAGTAGATCGTGGAACTGAAACTTTAAAGATTGAAATTTTAGAAAAGAAGATTAAATAAATGCCAAGATTAACAGGTAATACCGAACACGAAACACAGAAGTTTGACGACTTTGTATGGAAGCACAGACACAAACACCCTCAGATGGTAGCTGATATGTATGGTAAGAGTAGAAGTGCTGTCTATTGTTCTTTTAAAAGATTAGCCAAACAAGGTAAAATTGTAGAATTAGTTAAAAATAGAGAAAAAAAATGAAAACAACAGATACATCACTACTTACCCTCAAAGCAAATGAGGACCAAATTGTAGCCAACAAGGTGGCTATTTTAAATTACTACAAACAACATCCTTCTGAATCATTCTCAGCAGAAGATATTTCCATGAAGTTTAATATGAATAGAGTTCATGTTTCATGTAGATTGTCTGAGATTTTAAGGGAAGGACTTATTACGCCTGTTTCCATAGATGAAAAATCCAAAACATGGTATAATAAATTTCAACTTACGCCTGAACATTTAATCAATTCTGTTAAAAATGAAATTCTTAAACAAGATTTTAAGAAATGGATAAACAAGGCAGATAAGTTTAAAGATTTAATGCCAGAGGAATTGTATAACGAAATTAAAGGATTGGAATAATATGAAAGAAGATTTAAACGGATATTACCTTACACCTCATTTGAGATATGCCCCTAAAATGACAGGATTTAGCACACAAGAACTTCGCCTACAACAAATGTGGCAAGGTACTGATGGAAGTATTAAATGGATATGGGTTGAAGAAATCACTTTTGAACAGTTAGAGCAAGAAAATGATTAGCAAACGACTTCGACTTAACGCATACAAAAAAGCACTTAAAGATTGGGAAGGTACAACCTCAGAAGATACCATGTTTGGATTTTGTTCCTATTTTGAATACAAAGGATTTTACTCCTTCAGACATGACTTTCCCGAACTGTTTGCCAAAGGAGAAATTTTTGCAAAGGACCGACCTAAAAGTTTATATCAATATCCCGGTGGTGGATTTATGCCTCTTGCAAGACAACTTAGAGTTGATGCTTTGAAGGAAGTTATTAGGGAGATGGAAGGATTATAAAATGCGACATATCGAAGTTTATAAATACAAGATTTATTGGTTTTATATATGTATGTAAATCAATGTTTTATAAAAGCCGATATAATGGGTTTTATAAAACTTATAAATATTTTAACAAGATATTGATTTTTTGTTGTATGTTTGTACTCGATTAGATGATTTGATGCAACCGAACTCTAATTCTTTTTATGACTAATTACAACAAAAATAAAAAAAATCTAAGCACTTACCGAAACGATGGGAGTTTTAGTCAGCTCGTTGCAACATTTGTTTTGGGGGTGCTTAGTTTATATTTTATTTAGATGACCTACAAAGAAAAACTGCAACTTCCTGAGTGGAAGGCAAAAAGACAAGAAATTTTAAAAAGAGATGATTGCAAGTGTCAATCGTGTGGACACAAAAGTAAAAGTAATCACATTCATCATTCTATTTATTATCCAAATTTAGAACCTTGGGATTATTGTAATCATTTATTAATTACCCTTTGTAAAGAATGTCACAAAAAAGAGGAGTTTTTAAAAGCATTTGATGACAATAATTTAAGGTATTTTTTTAATTTAGGTATATTGAGAATAGACTTAAATAAAATTACTCAAAAATTATCACAAGCAAGTGATGTGGTTGATGATAGACTTCTTGCAAAAATGTTTCTTGAACATATAAATAATTTTAAAATCTTCAAACAATACGGTTTATGAGCAAATTAAGAAGTGTATCAACAGGTTTTTGGAGTGACCCATTAATTGAGGAATTAACTCCAAATGAAAAACTCTTATTCCTTTACCTAATTACAAATGAAAAAACTAATATGCTTGGGATTTATGAAAGCTCAATTAAGAAAATTTCATTTGAAACTGGTATAGTTCAAAACGATATAGAAACCATTTTAAAGCGTTTGGAAGGGTTAAATAGGATAAAAAGACTTGGAAATTGGATTTTATTGGTAAATTACATGAAACATCAAAACTATAATCCTAATATGAAAAAATCCGCAATCGCTATTTTTGATAATCTACCTAATGATTTGGGGTTTAATACTTTACGAAAAAGAAACGAAACTGTTGATGAAGGGTTTGAAAGGGTTTCAAAGGCTTTGGTAACAGTTCGGAAAATAGAAGTAGAATATGAAGTAGAATATGAAAATGAAAGAGAATCTTTAAACATCGAAAATGATTCCATTTCCGATGGAGATAATAATCCTGTTTTTTTTGACGAGCAAATATCATTGTCTGAAACTCAAAAATTAAACACCGAACTAAAAGAGCAAAAGTTTGAAGAATTTTGGACATTGTATAATAAAAAGGTAGAAAGAAAAAATTGCAAGAAAAAATTTGATAAGCTATCAATGGCAACAATAGACAAAATATTGCAAGTTGTACCTACTTACGTTAATTCAACCCCTGATGTTAAATATCGAAAAAACCCAGAAACATGGTTAAATGGTGAATGTTGGGAGGATGAAATCATTGTCGGTACAAACAATTCTCAATTAGCCGAACAAGATTACAACGATAAGATGGGAATAAGAATAAGTGCCAATGGGACTAAAATAACTTTAAATCATGGTTGTCCATGGATAAATCACTTTAAGTTCCCATTAAGACCACGCCCAACAGTAAGGCCAGAAGATTCTATGATTTTTTTTGAACGAGAGTTGATGTCACACAAAATAAAGCTAACAAAAGAGGAAATTGAAGAAATTTATAAATTACCATCAATATGAAAATATCACAATACGATAGTTTATTTGAAAAAAACTCAAATATTATAACCATAGACGAAAGTTTACAAAGGATCAAAACAGGCAAATCACAAAAGATTGTAGAGGAAATTCGTAACACTTTTGATAAAGAAAAACAAAGTAGTATGAAGAAAAAACTACCTCTTGTTTGTTTCTCAGGGGTATTCGACACTGCAAGAAGGGACGAAAACTTAGTAGAACACTCAGGTTTTATTGTGCTTGATTTTGACCACATAGAAGATACATACACCTTAAAACACCAAATGATTGGGCATAAGTTTGTCAAAGCTGCATGGATAAGTCCATCAGGTAATGGTGTTAAGGCATTGGTTGAAATTGCAGACAAAGCTAAACATAGAGAGCATTTTGAATCATTAATAGAAGATTTCCCAGACATAGACAAATCGGGCATTAACATTTCAAGAGCTTGTTTTGAGAGTTATGACCCTGAAATTTTTATTAATGACAGTACAACTCCTTACAACAAGTTTATTGAAGTAAAAAAATACCAAGATAAAATCACCGAAACCGATGATTACAAAAAGTTTAGGAATCTACTAACTTGGATGTATAACAGAGGTGATACTTTTGTTGAAGGGAAAAGAAATTCTTATGTTTTTAAACTTGCAAGTGCTTGTTCAAGATTTGGTATAGATATTTACCACGCTGAACAATATATGAAATCAGAGCTTCTAACGCAAGATTATTCGTTTAAAGAGAGCGAACTACTATCTACTATTAAAAATGCCTACAATAGGGGTAAAAATCAGTTTGGGAGTGCTATTTTTGAGAATAATAAGCTCGTAGATGTTAAAACTCGAAAAGAAGTTGATTTACCGAATGTAGAATATGACGAAGATGGCAAGTTTAAAGATGTAATTTATGGCATTGATGTTAAGTACGATGCTTTAAGATTGTATGATTATGGATTTGAAGGTGCAGAAACAACGGAGATACCTGAGTTGGATATTCATTGGAAATGGAAAAAAGGTGAATTTACATTACTTTCTGGCTTGGGAAATTTTGGAAAAAGTTCTTATTTAAAATATTTAATGCTAATGAAGTCAATTTCAAAAGGTTGGAGGTTTGCACTATATGTTCCAGAGGATTTCCCTGCACATGAATTTTACCACGAACTTGTTGAGTTGTATGTCGGTATGGATTTAACTCCTGATAATTTAAATAGAGTTGATAGAAAAACATACATTGAAGTTTATGATTGGGTTGATAAACATTATTTCTTTGTTTACCCTAAAGATGTTGTTTCGTCACCTGAATATGTGAAGCAAGTATTTTTAGAACTAATTATTAAAGAAAAAGTTAATGCAGTAGTAATTGACCCATTTAATCAATTGGATAATGATTACTCAAAAACAGGCGGTAGGGATGATAAATATTTAGAAGTTGTTTTGGCGGATTTTAAAAGGTTTGCACAAGTTAATGATGTTCCATTTATTGTAGTTGCACACCCGAAAGGTAATATAAAAAAAGACCCTAAAGGGAACTATGAATGCCCAGATGTTTTTGATTTGGCAGGAGGCGCAATGTGGAACAATAAAGCTGACAATATAATTATCTACCATAGACCTTTTAGAGGAGAAAATCCAACCTTACCAAATGCGGAAATGCACTCTAAAAAAATTAGAAGGCAAAAAGTTGTAGGGAAATTAGGTACAATTGAATTTGAGTTAAAACCAAGAAGTAAAAGATTTTTGTTTAATGGTATTGACTACATGGAAAACCTTATCCAATCTAAAATTACGAACAAATCCGAACCAATCCAAGAAAGAAGTATGTTTGATATTTCCACAGAAAATAACATTCCACACTTTGAACAAATAGAAAGACCATTTTAAATTATGCAACAAGAATATATATTAAAAAAAGAATTTAACCACCTCTATGACGAGGAGTTACATGAATTAACAGGGACAATTGATGTTTTTCAAGCATTAAATATCCCAGTAGCACACATTATAGAAGATGTGCGGATTGAGATGAAACTTGAATCTACAAAAACTATTCACATAGTAAAAGATGTAAAACTTGAATCTACAAACACTATTCACATTCATATTGTTGTGAACAAAGAAAATAACAAAATATTTGTAAACGATTTTGTAGAAAAATATCAACTTTATGAACTAATTAAAAAAAACTTAGAAACACCTTAATCCCATGTCCATAGAAGAAACAATCAAAAAGAAATGCCCAAATTTGAGCATCCACAGACAAGATAATATGATATATGTCTTTAAGAAAGGTACTACCACACACCACGATGTCAACTATCTTGAATACCTGTCATCAATAAATGAGTTGGATAAATACATCGAAAAAACAATCCTACTGACCAATAAATTAGACACATAGTACAAAAATAATGTTTGCAAATGTCAATTTAAGTGCCTAAACTTGCACTCAACAATGTATCACGAGGGTCAAATAATATTATTCAGGTCATTCAAGATACATGACAAGTGGTATGAGGGAGTGATTTTAGGAAAGGTAAGATTAGGCAGGGATTGGCAGTACAGTATAAAGACAGACCTTAAAGGCATACATAAAGAAGTATTAAGATATGAAATAGATATTAAAGAAAAAAAATAAACCAAATAAGAAAAAAAATGAAAAAATTAGTATTAATCATCGCAGTAGCATTATCCTTAGTTGGATGCTCAAAAGAAAAACAAAACAAGTCTTACGAATTTGAAGGGAGATTACACTCTATGACAAGTGGTAATAGAAGCGTAAGTGGTAAACTAAGAATGGATGGCACCGGCTATGGTGAGATTTCCTTTGATGGCGTTACTGCAATATCAGTAAGGGCAGTATCAACTCCTAAAGACAACTACATTAACTTTTTGCCTGAATCACAATACAATCGTGGTGGCTACATTAAAAAAAATGGCGAAGTATATTTCACTAACGATGTAATGAATTTCCAAGGTAAATTAAAATAATTTTTATTGTATGGACTTAACACCTAAGCAAAAAAAAGAAGTTGTTGACATGGCCTCTCAGGCAAAACAAGCACCAAAGACCGTATCTGTATCGCAATTTTTAAAGATATGTGATGAGATAGATGGCAACCTTCAGGAACAAATTGATTTTATTCACGCAAGAAGTAAAAAAACAGCATGTCTGAATTAAAAGAAGAAGATTTGATAGTGAATATCCAAAGGATGTATTTTTTGCAATTAGCATTAGATATGCACATGGAATGGATAAAAACCTATGTAAATAAAGATTTCAGAAAGAAAATCAATGATGCACGCCACAAGAACAATATTGTCATCAACCAAATTAAAGGCAATTTAAAGCCAGAGGATGCAAGAAATGTAGAGGAAGTGTCTGAAATAATACTTGATGAAATATGGGAAAAAATAAAATAATTGGACCAAGGCCATCTGTTCAAGATATTTTTATAAATGGATTGGTAGATTTTCTTCAAACAAAATATACCTTTGCATATAGAAATAGAGGACCGATTAAGGTTACATTTTTTTATGGCAACGACATACATAAACTTCAACAATATTCACTATTAAAGACAGAATTAAAAGCAACATTACCATTTAACACAATCATTAAAATACTTAAAGATATGACAGGAGAAAGACCACCATCAGACGATTTACAAAAAGGGGAACAAGATCCAATTATCCCTACACCAACACATTTCAAATATGTAGTGTCATGGATGGACAAAGAAGGTAAACTTCAAGAAACAGTTGTTGGCTCAGAAGATGCAGTATCGGCCACTAAAATTATTTCTGAATATTACAGAGATTTTAGTAGCCATGTATCTACAAGACGACAAACTAAGTTAGATGAAAGGGAGTAATTGAAAAAAACACCTTGCATAATAATTCGTGACAACGGGCCTTCTGAGGATGGAACTTTTGTGCCACCAATTCAAGAAGATTGTTTTTTTTTGACATGGGGTTCACAAAACAGTTCTATTATTCAAGACGATGGATATACATACATATTGTCCGCCCAAACAGTTGCCATTATAGCAAGGATAGATGGTAGAGTTGAAATGGTAAGGCCTGAGCTTTTAATATTCCCGGACATAAACAAATGACAATCTTTAAAAACATATTTTGGGAGTATGGCACTTGCTACAATTATCCTGCAAGAAGAAATAAACTTTTTGGCAATGTTCAATACTTGCTTTTTAAGAAGGGTGATTTAAAGTACATTGATAACATCGGACATCCAAAAAATGTTTGGAGGGATTTTGATAAAGGTATGTGGGGAGAATTTATTAGATATTGAAAATATATTTTTAAAAATACAATTAATTACAATTATAATTATTATATTTGCATAATAAATTTTTAAAATAGTAATAAAATGAAAACAAATCAAATTATGGTAAGAGAAGAAGGATTTATCCAACGAACAAGTGATGGTTATTTTAATGCAACTAAATTAGTTGAAATCTGGAATCAATCCAATGGTGAGAAAAGACAATTGGGTAACTACATGAAGAACCAAAGTACACAAGAGTACATTGAGCAATTAAAAAAAGAAGGAATTGAAAATCCTATTGTTACAAGTAGAGGTATTGGCCCGAAGTCAGGAACTTGGGTTCACCCAAAGGTTTTTATTGATTTAGCAATGTGGGTGAGTGTAGAGTTTAAAAGTAGAGTTATTGATTATGTTTTAGATGGTTTAATTAAAAGCCGACACGATGCAGGTGACTACTACAATGAAATGACACAAGCAATACTTGAATCATACTACAAATATTATAGCACAAAACCACCGGGATATATCTACATAGAAGAAGCCAATATGGTAAAATCTTTAGTTTCTTGTAAGGATAGAAATAATATGACCGAATCGGAACTTAGGCAAGTAACTTATCTTCAAAAGTTCAATACAATGCTTATAAAAAAGAATGTAGGCAAAGAATCAAGAATTAAGCAATTGATACAAGCTGCTGAAATTAATGTTTAAAATGAATATAATATTTCGCATCCTATATTGGATTGTACTTGTAATAATAGGCCTTAATCTTGGTAAATTGCTTGCAAAGGGATTGTTTGAACTTATAATGTGGTCAGGCATATATCCATACTTAGAGAAATTCTTTAATTGGATAATCTTTTAAACGAAAAAACCCTTCACTTTCGCAAAGGGTTTTTTTACCAATTCAATTCTATGAAAACACGCTTTTTTATGCTATTCTTGAAAGAACTGCTGCGGTAGCTGAACTAAATACAATTTGGAAAGTTCCAATTCCTTCAGTTGCAGAGTTAGCAATAGTTAAAGTTTCACCACCTGTTAAAACAGATTGTGTAACAATTCCAACGCCAACCGCTACGGTTACAGTGTTCGCCCCTGCTGTATTATCTACATAAAATGTAAATACAGTTCCTTTAGAAGCACCCAATTGAGTTCCTAATAAAGTTGCAGTTGGCAAGGTGATAGTTGTTGCTGCTGCTGATGTAGAAGTAACATATCCTTTAGCCAATTCTGCTGCGGAGATTGTTGCAGTTACGTTTACTGCTGCTGTGTTAGTATGCTCTATCAAGATACCTTGAGAGAAGATTGCTGAACCTTCTGAAGTTGTAGCACCATTGATGTTTGCCAATACAGTGTCTAAACTTTGAGAAGATTGGAAGTTAGTAAAACCACCACCTACTTGAGATGCCGGAACGATGATAGTACATAACGCCCCTGCTACTCCATAAGTTTCAGTAATTACTCTAATACCTGCGGTGGTTGGGAATACATACTGAGTTGCTGTTTGTAATCTACCGTTTACACCTACGATTGTTGCTTTAAATGCTTGTGCCATTGTTATATTTATTTATTTAATTAATTACCTACAAAACTAAATCAAAAATCAATAGGTTGTTTTAACTTTTTGAGTGCAATAAATAATTAATTATTTTATACAATGTATTTATTTTTATATTATCTTTGCATCACACACCATGATAACCGCTTCTAAGCCAGCTTTAAATCTTACAAAATATGCCCCTTTGGAGGAAGGCAATTGGTCAAACGATGAATTGCAAAGTATCTCCCAAAGAACAGGTTTTAGTATTGATGATTTAAGGCTGGTACTGAAGTGGAATGTAATATCTGTTCAACAAATGGCCATGCTATGCAATGTGTCTGAGAGTAGAATTAGAAATGCCATTTCTCCATATTTAACTAAGAATGGAACTAAGAAAATGAGGCTTTCAACAGTAACACCATTTCCTGATTGTACTTCTGATGGCGGTAAAACATACATTTTTATGGATGATGTTGCAAGGAATTATATTTTAAGTAGGTAACTATTCCTCCTTAACACCATAAATTTCCCTCAACAATTCAAATTGCCTTAATTTAAAATTATTGTATCGGTCTTGATGATTATGTTCTTCGGGAGTGCCAAGCAATATGTTTCTTTTATCGTATCTTAATTTAGGAGATTTTCCTTTAGGGATGACATGCAGGAATTGACATACCCACATAGCCATGTTGGATTTATCGTATGGCAATGGTTCCCCTGAAAGCTCACTTACATGAGGTCTTTCATTCCATATCTCATTGAAGATGTCTATTTCTTTAGGGTTGTTTGGATCTGATTTGTATGCCTTTTTTTTGTCAGAGATTGCCTTAATTGGTTTTGGTTTCTTATCGTCTGTTCTTAGGTGCTGATGTATCTTACAATAATCTTTACTAAAAACATTATAATTGCAATTAAAGGCAATACACTTTTTAGGCATACATTTTAAATGTTTTTAATCAATGTTCCTATTGCTGCTGCGGTTTGTGCAGGAGTAAATGCACTTGTGTCTGTTGAGCCAACTAATAATATTGGACCAAGTAAGCTTCTATCCCAACTTCCTGCAAACACAAATGGATGTCCATTTAACATTATTCTTACTGAACCATTTGCCCAAGTTGTTCCGGTATAGGTAATAATAATGTTTGATTTAACGTGTGTAGTGATTGGTTTTGCACTTCTGTCTGAAGTGATAATTAAGTTTTTGCTATCTAATGTAATTGATGCCATGATATTTTTTATTAATGTTTTTTGATAATGTCTTTAAAGAGGTATGCTAATGTTAATCCAAATAGAATTTGTGCGAAGTACATGCAAATAAGAAATGTCCCTACTATAATTAATGCGTTAAATGCAAATTGTGCAGCAAAGTCTGTAATTTCTTCCCACACATTATCTGGTATTTTTAGATACTTATTCATTGTCTTTTCTTAATTGTTCAAACCTTCTTATCATATCCTCATTCCTTTGTGTTTCACAATTCATTAACCTGCGTTCTAAGGATTCTATCTGAGTTTTTAACATTACTTCCATTTTATCTTGCTGCTCTTTCAGTTCTTTTTGCTTTATTTCAAATTGTTCGGTTTGTCTTTCTATGTACTTATATTGAAACATTAATATCAAACCAAGCATCATGGGAAGTAAACCTTTCTTTTTTAGTGTTTCAAATATACTCCCATAGTCAGTTGGTATCATCTCTCTCGTTATATTTGCGGTCTAATTTTAACACTAACAATATTATTTGAACTAACTTTCTGAACTTTACTTTTTGACGTTTAATCCAATTCACGTTCATCTATCAACTCCTTTGCTTTAATAGGGGTGTCATATAAACTCTCCAATCCCATATCTTCAATTTGTTTGATAAACTCATTTGGTAAAATATTGTAATAGTTAGGCATACCCATTACCCAAGCCAAATATTCATAACAATAAAATTTTTTGGCTGCCTTCCTCTCAACGGTATATCCATAATATTTGCCGGTTAAACTCCTTACAAGTCCAAACCATAGTAATGATGCAAAATCATACTTTGTAACACCTACTTTGCCCCAAGCTTTGTTTATTTCTGCCTGTCCATAATCAAAATCATAAATGGCGATTGTTTGTTCTTTTGCCCAATCTTTAAAAGGAATTGCAACCACACCATTGATGTCTGATTCTAAGATGAATCTTTGTCCACCCGGTGCATAAGTTAAAAAAGATGCGTGATTCCAATATGTCTTGGTAATCTTTCTTATCAGGAAGCCAACTAAAGAGAGTGGTCGTTTCCAACTAAACGGACTATGTACTAATACTATTTGCATGACAACAAAATTAAGTAATTTTTTATTAGGTTGTTATAAGATAATTACATTGCCAATATTTACTTGTTCTGCTACATAGTCCCATAAAGGCATTAATGCTCGTTTTAAATCTTCGTAATTACCTGAGTCTAACTCTGCCCTAAATTCACTCCACATAAAATAGGCAAGATTTACTACCTTATCATTATTGTGATTTTCTAAAGGTATTTCAAACCCGCTTAATACAAACTTATCCTCGGGAAATGCCCATTGGTAAATTTCAGGTATTACTACGGCATAAGGACTTAATGGAGGTGGTGTGTAATCTATTTCAAATGCACTTGCATCTAAATCTACAACTTCATAAGTTAAGGTTTCAAATATCTCAGGAAACTCTAATAATGCGTTTTCACTTGTCGCAAATTTACCGATGTGTTCTCCTGATTTTATAGGTGTAGCAAAAAAAGTATTAACCCCTTTTTGAAATCCGTTGTATTGATTTGTGTTTATTATTATCATATTTTTAAACATTACGAGATAATGCGGTTTGAAAGGTTTGTACGGCAGTATAATGGTCAGCCTCTTGTGTCATATTAAATAGTTTCATAGTTGCACAATATGCGTAGTTTCGTGCAACTCTGCCTGTCAATCCTGCTGAGTTGTCAAAATAAACTCCTCCCAATGCTATCGCTGCGGTTTGTCTGAAAGCACTTAAAGAAATTGCAGAAGAAACTCCGCCTGTTATGAGCGACCCATTTCTTGATATTCCTCCATTTGCCCCATTTTTAACAATAGTAAATAAACCTAAAGTACTTCCTGTGTAACCACCATTGTTATAGTATATATTACTTGTGCCTCCTACTGTTGCAATATGTGAATTGGAACTATCTCTTAAACTTAAAGCATTGTATTGAGCATATCCTCCATTTGTAGACCCCATATCAAATGATACGGCATTACCTGCGCCACTTGCCCCATCTGTTCTTGAGTAGCAACTCATACCAAATTGGTCGTTACTTGTTTGATACGAAAATGGATTAATAGGTATTATCATTGCATTACTTGACCCATTGGTTGTTATACCATTTGCATTATGTGTTGGACTCCCTTCAAAATATGCTAAATTGCTATATCTATTTCTAAATGGATATTTCAAATTTACTGCGTGGTCATTTGCAGTCCCATTAACTAAAGGATGTATTGTATGAAATTTATCCCATAATCCTGCTGCATTTAAGTCATCAACTAAATCTATAATTGCATTTTGTATTGTAGAACTTGGTGCAGTTAATTGGTTTAAAAATATATCTGCAAAGTCAAAAGGGGTTAAAGTTCTTAAATCCCATGTTGCATTTGCACTTACTTGTTTTGTTGGAAATGCGTTCCCAAATCTATCAACTAAATCTAAATCATAAGAACCACCACCACTTGGCACTTCAATAGTTAAAGTATTACCAACTAATCCTACTGAGGTAGGTGTAACGGGCGCACCTAAACTATCTTCTAAGTTTACATCAATAGTCTTTACACTTACAACATCTCCGCTATCAACACTATTTACATTTATTTGACTATCGGGTAAAGTAAGTAATCCGTTAGCTGCAACTGTATTTGTATAAGAAACATCGCTATTTTCTACTGTTGCATCTGGGCATGGGTTTATCTTTATTCTAAAATCGGTCATACTAATACTAAATTATTGTTTGTTACTTGTTCTGCTACATAGTCCCACAATGACATCAAACTTCTTTTCAATGCCTCATAGTTTCCACTATCTAACTCTGCCCTAAATTCACTCCACATAAAATAAGCAAGATTTACTACCTTATCATTATTGTGAGTGTCTAATGGGATTTCAAAACCGCTTAAAACGAACTTATTTTCAGGGAATGCCCATTGATAAATTTCAGGAATAACTACGGCATAAGGACTTAATGGTGGTGGTGTAAAATAATTTAAATCCTCAATGTTTAAACTTTCTAAAGTAACATCATCAAATACACTTTCTAAATCTGTATTTGTGCTGACTTTTTCCCAATTATTTTTAAAGTCAAAGTACCCTAATTGTCTGCCAACATCTAAGTTGTTTTGTTTAAAGTAATAGTCAACATATACTTTAAAATCTTGTTTATTGAAATTACCTATTATCATGGTGCGGTTATTAAATTTTTTGCATCGTGTACATAAATTGCTGATATACCAAAAGTTTTGTCAATCGCAGTGTAATTGCGAGATGAAAATACAACGTGCCACATTTGAGCAGTATTTGCAGGATTAGTAGTTGCTGTGTATACGTTGCCTGAGAATATAAATAATTGTGCAGACAAATCTATTAATTGTGCAAACCCAACACTCGCCTCCATTCTTGTTGTTGGTAGTATGTCATTTAATCCTACACAATACCAATCTGCAAATGTTATTGAATTTACAGTTACAGAAAATGTCAAAGCATCATCTATTGCGGCATTCCAATTAGCTTTATTAATTGTGCTTCTTGTAAATGCAACACCTTGAAGTTTATCAATAACAACACTTGCACCCCCTGCTATTTTAGCACCAAAAGCATCTACAAATCTATTTGTGCTACTTACTCCATTTACTATTAAAGCACTTGATAGTGTATCTGCCCAATTAGTAATTGTATAATCTAATTCAGCCACTACTTTAGGCATTGCAGGAGGTGTATAATCATACCAACCATTTTGAACTCTCCACCCTTCATCTCCTGTTCTGTATGATGTACGCTGTATAGGGATTGGAAACTGAAATTGTACACCGCTTGGACTTGACCCCGCAGGGACAACAATATCAATCGTTCTACCCGATACACTAAATGATGTTGGCGCTACATTTGTAGTCACATTAATAGTTCCTACACTCGGTATAAACCCACTTGCAACCCCGTTGTTTTGGATTGATTGGTCGGGTAGTATCAAAGTTCCTCCACTTACAACTGTTGTAGCATAAGAGGCATCGCTATTTTCAACATCTGCAACCGGGCAATATTGGAATACATCTACTAAGTGGTCTTTTACGCTTGGTATAACATCCGTATCTATAACAACATCAAATTGGTCTAATATCTCTATGGTCACATCTGGTAAAACCAAACTATCCCCAGACGAAACATCCACACTATAACTTGCATCGCTATTCTCTACGGAAGCATCTGCACAAGTAGGATTTTCTACAACTATTGTTAATTTATTATTTGGTAAACTCATCCCAATTACTATTTTTATATTTATATAAAATTACATTCTTCCAAACACCACTTTTATAAACTCTTAATCGATAAAGATTAAAACTTGGACTTACATAATGGTAAACTGCTAAGAAGTTCGTTTTCAAAGATACATTTTTACCTATTAGGTTGTATGCACCTTTGTTGGCAGTTAAAGTATAAAATACTGGTAGGGTTGTTAAAATTAAATTTGCATCCTTACCACTTAATGTATAAGTCCCTTTACTTGCACTTAATGTTTTACTTATTCTAAAATCAACATCTTTCCCCGAAAGTGTAAAGTTTCCCTTACTCGCAGATATTGAATAACTAATCGCACCTGTTGAAAATACTAAGTTAGCATCTTTCCCCGAAAGTGTAAAATCCCCTTTATTTGCAGATAATGTTCTACCTACTTTAAAGTCTGCGTTTTTCCCTGATAATGTATAAACGCCTTTCTCACTTGATAAAGTTCTGCCTACTTTAAATTCAGCAGCCTTGCCCGAAAGTGTAAAATTTCCTTTTTCACTTGCAATACTTTTACCTACTTTAAAGTTAGCATCTTTACCACTTAAACTATAAGTACCTTTACTTGCAGTTATTGAGTAACTAACTGAACCTGCCGAAAATGTTAATGAAGCATCCTTGCCTGTTAAGGTATAATCTCCCTTACTTAAAGATAAATTATAAGAAGTTGAGCCTGAACCTACTATTGGTAGTAGTTCTAATTCAATCTGCGCCCCATCAAATAATCTTCTTGTTGCCATTTTATACTTCTGATAATATTAATGCACCTGTTAGTGATGTTGATACTGCAGAAAATACACTAATTGCAAGGCAAGCATCAGGGTCTATTTCTGCCAAAGAACCGATA
>B570J14230_10000225_pt1 | contig 21452 bp, 20 predicted proteins | sample LakMenepilimnion_3_FD_14230 | JGI IMG/M metagenome (IMG submission 14230) | reverse complement strand
GTGTGCATTGGTATTTGGAAAAGTTAAAGGATCTTCACTTAAAATTGGCCAACCTAATTGATCGGCAAATTTTGTAACATCTGCAACCGATAACCCACCACGATCGTGCCCGATAACTAACAAGCCGCGAGTTGATTTGCTAGCCAAGGTGCCGGCTTTCTTGCGATCAAACTTTTTAGGTGGGCTAATTTTTAAGTTATCTAACCAAGCCGTATCCGCATCGCCAATTAACGGTTCATCAAATTGCATATTTAAATGAACAGGTCCTGTTTGCAAAGCATTTAGCGGAAGTTCTAATGGATAGACCGAACCAGAAACATCTGCGAAGTAGCGAACTGCTTTTCCAAAAATTCTTGCTTGCTCAGTTGTTTGATTGGCACCGGTGCGACGAAGTTCAGCTGGACGGTCAGCGGTGATTACAAACAGCGGAATATTTGAGTGTGACGCCTCTAGAACTGCAGGGTGATAATTAGCAACTGCAGTTCCACTGGTGCAAATGACCGGCACTGGGCGATGTGTAGCCTTAGCTAGTCCTAAGGCATAAAACGCGGCAGTTCGCTCATCAATTCGGATATGTAAATTAATTAAACCTAAATCTTGCGCAGTTACTAACGCGAGCGATAGCGGTGCGTTACGTGATCCCGGAGAGATAACCGCATCGGTAATTCCAGCTTCAATGATTTGTCTGACTATGACGCGAGCTAGTTTCGTTGCATTACTCATTTAAGTAACGCTCCGACTCTCATGATGCGATTCTTCCACCATTCATAGCGTTCTGGTGACACATCAAGGCCATCTAACTTTGGAGATATCTGACCTAAAGTGATTTTTCCGTCGTTAATTTCATGCGCTGCAACATCGCTGGCTAAAAGTGATCCGGTAGCCAAACCACAGTCAAAGGTGAGATCACTAATTGATGCCGCGAGATCTAGTCCGTACTCGATTCCGATGGCACTCTCTAAAGCACTTGAGACAACTACTGGCAGGCCGTGATGGTTTGCAATGTCGAGGCAGCGTTGAATTCCTCCGAGTGGTTGAACTTTGAGCATCACGATATCTGCTGCATCAGTGAGGTCAACGGCAAATGGATCGGGCGCTTTGCGGATGGCTTCATCTGCTGCAATGCGTAGTGGAATCTTTATCTTGCGCTTAAGTTCACGTAGTTCTTCAACCGTTGCACAAGGTTGCTCCACGTATTGAAATGGGCCAATCTCTTCGTAGTATGCGTATAAATGTGTGAGCGCTTCTTCCACAGACCAGAGACCGTTGACATCAATACGGATTGCAGCTTTTGGTGCGTTGGAAAAGACTCGGGCAACTCGGATGACATCTTCGGAGAGATTCTTCCCAACCTTTACTTTGAAAGTTTTGGCTCCAGAAAAAGTGCGCATAAGAGATTCGATCTCTTTTTTATCGTTCAGTTCCGGAATTATGCCGTTGACTGCAATGGCATCGCGATATCGCACGGGGCGAGCAACTGTCGCTGCTTCTATGGCGCTGGCGAGCCACGGCCGGCATTCACTATCGTCGTATTCCAGAAATGGTGAAAATTCGCCCCAGCCTTGCGGGCCTTGCATAAGTGCAACTTCACGAACGTTTACACCACGAAAATTGGTACGCGTAGGAAGCGCAATTACACGAAGGGTTTCAAGAAGGTCATCAAGCATAAGTTTTATGGACGTTTAGGGAACTTTCCAAAATCTGGAGCGCGCTTTTCTTTATATGCATCGCGACCTTCTTGTCCTTCTTCGCTTAAGTAAAAGAGCAGAGTGGCATCGCCCGCTAGTTGTTGAATACCCGCAAGGCCATCATCAGCAGCGTTCATTGCAGATTTAAGTAAGCGAAGTGCTAGTGGAGAATTGCGCAACATCTCGCGGCACCAAGAAACAGTTTCGGCTTCTAGATCTTTAAGTGGAACAACGGTGTTAACCAATCCCATCGCGAGCGCTTCTTGCGCATCGTATTGGCGAGTCATAAACCAGATCTCGCGCGCCTTCTTCTGTCCAACGCTTGCCGCAAGTAAACCTGAACCGTAACCGCCATCGAATGAACCAACCATCGGACCGGTCTGACCAAACTTGGCGTTATCAGCCGCGATTGTTAAATCACAAACAACGTGAAGTACGTGTCCGCCGCCAATTGCCCAACCAGCAACCATTGCAACAACTGGTTTTGGTGTGCGACGAATTTGAATTTGTAGATCTAAAACATTTAAACGGCCGATGCCTTTTTGTGCCAGAGGATCTTCACCGAGATATCCATCATCACCACGAACGCTGATGTCACCGCCAGAACAGAAGGCTTCATCGCCAGTTCCGGTAAAGATGATTACGCCAACTTCAGAATTATCACGAGCTAATGAAAAAGCTTCTTGCAATTCAATAATTGTTTGCGGGCGAAACGCGTTTCGAACATCGGGGCGATTGATTGCAATCTTGGCGATGCCTTCGCCAACTTGGTAGGTGATATCTGTAAATTTCTCGCCACCCGCGCCGGTTGCCCAGGCAGGGATGCTTCGGTTACCAAATTCACGCTTGATCGGCTTGCTCACGATTCCTCCATCGACGACTACGAGCGATAGCCTACGCGTGCAATGGAGCAGACGTCACAACGAGAGATTCGTGCGATAGATCCCACGTGGAGCATCGCCGAGATATCTGCGCGCCTAGCCAAAACCTTGGCTGGCGAAGGCCCGGCAATCACGTTGGGGTCAATATCTGTTGAAAGAGTCCCATCTGAAATAGCCGTTGTCGTATCCACCAGTGGATCAACGGGAGATGCGAAAGAAGTTGGGCTTTCCGCTGGTGCAATATTTGCCAGCGCCAAAGCCACAAACAAATTTTTTGGAGCAAGTAAAGGTCAAACCTGGTCGCTGTTATTGCCGCTAACTCATATTGCGGGAGTCAATGTTCTGGTACGCGCACTTGAACTCGGCACAATTGCAATCGATGCACGTGGGGTCACTGGAAAATATCCGGATGCGGATTACACAGCGATTGTTCCGACCCAACTATTCCGTGCGTTAAATGGTGATGCAGATTTGCTTGCACATTTGCTTTCTGCAAAATCAGTGTTGGTCGGTGGCGCTGCCCTTGATCCGAAGTTGCGTGAACAAGCGCGTGCTGCAGAAATCAATACCGTTGAAAGTTATGGAATGACCGAAACCTGTGGCGGATGTGTCTATGACGGTCTGCCCATTGGTGATACATCAGTTGAGCTCAATAGTGCAGGGCTAATTAAGATTTCTACATCTTCTCTGGCCACAACTTACCTAAATGACGTAACGGGCTGGAGCGCCAAGCTAGAAAATGGATACATCCTCACCTCTGATCTCGGAGAAATCGTCAACGGTAAATTAACTGTTACGGGCCGCGCCGATGATGTAATTGTCACAGGTGGAGAAAATATCTCTTTAACTAAGGTTGAAGAAGTTATCCGAAATACCTTTGCAGGTATTGAATGCGCTGCATTTGCTGTTGCAGATCAACAGTGGGGTCAAGCGCTGCACTTAGCAATTGCTGGGTCTGTAAAGCCAGAAGTTTCGGAAATCAATAAATCACTTTCATCACAGATTTCGGCAGCTGCCAAAATAAAGGGCGCCATCTATTTAGATCAATTACCAAAGAGTGCATTGGATAAAGTTAGCCGCCAGGAATTGGCTAGCCTTGTGCTGAGAGAAGGTAAGTGAAATCTATGAATAAATGGATTATTGGCGCCCGCCCACGCACCTTGCCCGCTGCAATTGCACCTGTATTAGTTGCCACCGCATATGCCGGAAGTAACTGGGAACCTATTCGCGCGCTTTCTGCACTGCTAGTAAGTCTGGCGCTACAAATCGGTGTGAACTATGCCAATGATTATTCAGATGGAATTCGTGGCACAGATGATTCTCGAATTGGTCCAGTACGACTCACTGCATCTGGTTTAGCTTCACCTAAATCAGTTCGTGCCGCAGCGCTTATTTCATTTCTAATTGCCGCTCTGATCGGATTGACTCTCGCTGTTGCTACTTCTTGGTGGATTATTTTGGTTGGCGCTTTAGCAATTAACGCTGCTTGGGGTTACACCGGTGGCGCAAATCCTTATGGATATAAAGGTCTCGGAGAAATCTCCGTATTTCTCTTCTTTGGCATTGTTGCAACTGTCGGTAGTTACTACGTGCAGACGGAAGAGTTAAATCTGCAGATTTTCATTGTCGCAATTCCAATGGGTTCACTTGCTTGTGCAATTTTGGCAATCAACAATTTGCGTGATCGTGCGCAAGATCAAATCGTTGGCAAGAAAACCTTGGCAGTTCGATTGGGTGAGCGCGGGGCCCGAAAGTTGTATATGGCGCTCTTGATTTCCGCTCATCTCTTCGCACTTCTAACTCTTCAGCCAGCCGTTCTATTGACCTTATTAGCCGCTCCCCTAACCTGGAAATTAGCCCGCGGCGTTGCCAGCGGAGTATCGGGCGCTGAGTTGATCCCGTATTTGGCCAAGACTGGCAAGTTGCAACTGGTCTTTGCCATCCTTTTTGCGCTCGGCTTAACTTTCTAATTTTCGCTAGAATAGGAGCATGATTAAGTTGCAAGCCATCATCTTTTTGGCCTCACTTGCTTTAACTTTGTATACATTTATCGATTGCGCTCGTCGCGATGATTCTCAAATAAATAAATTACCTAAGTGGGGTTGGCTTCTACTTATAGTTTTGCTTTCGCCATTCGGAGCTATTGCATTTCTAATTCTTGGACGCGTTCGTGGCGAAAGAGGCCCACGCCCGCCAAAGCGTCGCATTTTGCCGCCTGATGATGACCCAGATTTTCTGCGTAAACTTTAAATTGCTATTAAAGGCCGCTATATGTGTGCTTGCCGGTTCCCCAGACATTTACATATACATAGTTAAATAAGAATGTAGATCCGGCAAATAAGCAGAGCCACGCAGCTCGCTTTCCGCGCCAACCAATAGTCACGCGCGCATGTAAATATGCAGCATAGGCAACCCAAGTAATAAATGCCCAAGTCTCTTTTGGATCCCAACCCCAATATCTACCCCAAGCTGCCTCAGCCCAAATTGCACCGGCGATAACTGCAAAAGTCCAAAGGGGAAATACAAAGGCAACTAAGCGATAGGAAAGTTGATCAAGGGTTTCTAAATCTGGCAAACGTTTAGCCCACGGCTTGCGATCACCTTTTGACTCCATCGCATCTAAATAAAGGTATGCGCCGGCAATGACATTTGATAGCAAGAAAACTCCGCCAGAGATAATTGCAGCGATTACGTGAATGACTAGCCACGGTGAATTTAACGCTGGAACAAGTGGTGCGCTTTCGCGATAGAGCAATGTAACTGCGGTTCCGAGGGTTAAGAGAACCGATATTGAGATAAACAAGCCCAGCCAACGCAGATCATGTTTACGAAGTGCTAACAAGTACGCACCGGTTAAAGCGAGCGCACCAGTAATTGAAAACTCATACATATTGCCCCAGGGAACATGCTTTGCAGATATACCGCGCGCGATTACGCCGCCAAGAAGAAGTAAAAATCCTAAAATCATCATCGCTGTTGCGATACGCGCTGCGCGCTCAGTGCGTGTGTAATCCAAAGTCTTTGTTAAGACAGTTCCAGATTCACTTACATCTTTTTGGGGAGCTTTTACCGCCCACGCAGTTTCAAAGGTATGCGCTAAGAAAGATAAGGCGAAGATTCCCATTGCTGAGTAAACAAGGTAATTAGAGATATAGGCCCAAGTGGTCAACATCTATCTCTCCTTTTTCAAGTGCGTAACAAAACGTTCTATTTCCGCATCTAGCCCCGGTGCACCATTCTTAGCCAGACCAGCAACTTCTACAACTCCAGTTGATGTGATCCTTATCCATATACGGCGTCGTCTTCCAAAGAGCGAGGCAAGTAAGCCAAGAATCGCTGCGATTGCGCCGTATAGGGCGTATCCCTTGCCGGGATCATCGACAATTTGCAGATTAATCCAAGGTACAAAAGTTTCAAATTTTATTGAGCCTTCTGGATATGAAAACGTTTCACCAGGTTTTAATGAATCTAGCGCTATCCGCTTCATCTTAGAAGTATCAATTCGATAAACAGATTGTGGAATTCCCGAATCTAAACCAAGATCACCTTCCCAGATAGAAAATAGCAGCTTTGGGTCTAGCGCTTCTGGGAATACTGAAATTCCACCTTCGCCACTTTCGCGCGCAAATGTTGGGTAGAAGCTGGCAACGAAACCAAGTTGCGGATTAGCATCAGGAACTTTTATAGATCCGATAGAGCGCAAATTCCCATCTTGCGGCAAAAATGGAATTGGGCCTTGCAGGGCAACTTGGCCAGTTGAATCGCGCACGGTAACTATCGGTGAGTAACCATTAGCCTGAAGGTAAACGCGCGTATTTCCAAAGGTAAGTGGACTATTTACCTTGATAGTTTTAATAGTAGAAGTGGTTTCACCTGGATTAGTAACTCGCACCGTCGCGGTGTAATCCAGGGGCGCATTCGTCACTGGATCATATTTGGCCACAAAATCAACAACTTCAATAATAAAAGGCTGCAGTGAATCTTCATTTACTAGCTTTCCAAATGAGAGATTGTCATATGAAGTTGGAAGACTAATGAAACGCTCACCTTTATTAACTATTGCCTCACCGCGCATTCCAAAGAGCGAACCGACGCTTACGCCGATGAGAATCAAAATTAGTGAGAGGTGGAATAGTAGGTTGCCGGTTTCGCGCAAGTAACCTTTTTCAGCAGAAATTGCACCCTCTTCGCCACGTACTCGAAAACGCGATTTTTTAAACCAGATTTGCGCTTTTTCAAGTTCTGATCCGTTGCCTGCAAATTGTTGGAAAGATTCCATGCGAAATAAACTGCGAGGAGTCATCGGTGGCAAAGCGCGCATCGCTTGGAAATGTTCGAAGGTACGCGGCAGAACACAACCGATTAGAGAGATGAAGAGCAAGATATATATCGCGCTAAACCAAGGAGATGAATAGACGGTGAATCCGGAAAAACGTTCGATCCAGCGCGCTAATTCGGGGCTATCTAAATAATATTGCCGCACCGCCATTGGGTTCTGAGCTCTTTGCGGAATAAAAGATCCGGGGATCGAAGCCACACCTAGCATCATCAACAGAATTAGCGCGGTGCGCATACTTGTTAATTGGCGCCACATAAAGCGGAGTAGGCCGGTTGCGCCTAATTCTGGAAGCGTTGGTTCTGTCGTCATTAAATCACCGGTGCAAAATCTGTAATTAGTGAGCGAAGTGAAATCATTAAATCTGTCCAAAGTCCAAGAATTTGCGCAATACCAATCAGAATTAAGAGCGCACCACCAAATTTAGTGATCAAATCTCCACGCTTTGTTAAATACTTTCGCAGGCGTTCGGATTTATCTAAGTAAAGACCCGATGCGATAAAAGGCGCACCTAGCCCGATGCAATATCCGAATGAGAGAATTGCACCACGAGCTGCACTTGACTCTTGAAAGGCGAGCGTTTGAACCGTTGCCAACGCCGGACCAATGCAAGGTGTCCAACCGATCCCGAAGAGAAAACCTAAGAGTGGCGCACCAATTAGCCCACCATTTGTCGCAATCTTTGGTGAGAAAGTGCGCATCATGGGAAAACTCCCCATAAAGATGAGGCCCAGCAGGATTGTTATAACTCCCAAAATACGTGTGATGGTCTCATCGTTAGTTGCAATACGAGATCCAATTCCGCCAAAGAGCGCACCATAAGAAATAAAGAGAACGCTAAAGCCAAGAACAAAGAGAATTGAACCGAGAAATACTCGTCCCTTTGCTTTGGAATAACCGGCTGCAAAAGATAAATAGCCAGGGACTAAAGGAAGTACGCAAGGAGAGAGAAAGGAGATGAGCCCGGCAAGAATTGCAATCGGAAAAGCGACGAGCAGAAAGCCGCTTAATAGTTGATCTACCAAGAAGTCAATCATTCTTCTTCAAGCTCTCTAATCAACTTACTTAACGAAGTAAGAGTCACTTCCCCGGAAATACGGGCTGCCACGTTGCCGCTTTTATCAATTAACACCGTTGAGGGAATCGCGTTAGCGGGCAATGAGCCCTTAAAACCAATTAGTAGTGAGTCATCTATAAAAGTTGGATAAGGAATAGCAAATCTGCGGGCAAAAGCTTCTGCGGTGGCTGGGTTATCGCGGGTCAATATCCCCATAAATTGCACATCTGGATACTGCTTTGAAAGTTCAATCAAGGTCGGAATTTCAGCTCGACAGGGAGAACACCAAGATGCCCAGACATTTACCACTGCAACTTGACCAGGATTGAAAATAAACGTTTTTCCGCTAAGCGTCATTCCAGATAAAGCTGGCGCTGCTTTTCGCTTTGCGTTATCAATTTTAGTTATTGCGCCGCTACCTTCAATAAAACTTTCTTCCGGGGTTGAGCTTCCGCCACCGCAGGCTGTTAAGGAAATTGCAGAAATTAGCGCAAATACCATTACATAAATTGGCTTACGCATTTTTGACATTACTTCTTAGGTGGTAACAAATGTGCCGCAGGTTCGGAATAAGTCAGCCCTGAAATCACACCGTCATCATCAAAATGAATACTGGTGACAGATGCCAATGTGCACTCGCGTTTACGTGGATCGTGCAGCATTGATCGACCCTCAATTGCACTTCTGGTTATCCAAATTGGTAATTGATGTGAAACTACAATTGCATCTTTGCCGTTTGCTGCTTTATTGGCGGCGAATATTGCTGCGAGCATACGATTGATTTGTTCTTCGTATGGCTCACCCCAAGACGGCTTCCAAGGATTGTATAAATGGCGCCAAGAAGTTGGGTGTTTCAGCACTCCGCTTCCAAGTTCAAAACTTTTACCCTCAAAAATATTTGCAGCTTCAATTAAGCGATCATCAGTTGTAATTGCAATTCCGTGCGCTTTCGCAATTGGTGCGGCAGTCTCTTGTGCACGTTGTAGTGGAGAAACGTGCAATGCGCCTAAATCAATTGCCTTGGACCATTCACCCAATACTTGAGCCATTTCTTGTCCGCGATTAGATAAACGCCAACCAGGTTGTCTTCCGTAGAGAATTTTCTCTGGATTCTCGACTTCGCCGTGGCGTACTACGTGGACCGTTGAACTCATAGCGCTAAGCATAAAGCGTCATACAGCAGGGCAATATCGCGCTTAATCGCTAGGGTAGTGACATGTCACTCACACCGCGGCGTGCGGCTTTCTTCGACGTCGATAACACCTTGGTGCGGGGCTCAACTATCTACTTTCTCGGCCGTGGAATGTACCAACGCGGATTTTTCACAAAATCAGATATTTCGCGATTTGTATTAGCCAATCTGAGATTTCGCTTAACAGGAACTGAAAAGCAAGATGAGATAAATCGTTTCCAAAAATCAGCACAAGATTTTATCGGCGGACACAATGTCTCCGAAATTCAAGCAGTGGCCCAAGAAATTTATGATGAGTATGTTTCTCCCGCTTTGTGGGAAGGAACGATCGAAATTGCACAACGCCATCTAAATGATGGGGTTGAAGTTTGGTTGGTAACTGCCGCACCTGAAGATATGGCAACGCTCATCGCTAAACGTTTGGGATTTACCGGTGCGATTGGAAGCAAGGCGGCTATTGAAAATGGTCATTACACCGGTGCAATGAATGGACCACTGTTGCACGGTCGCGAGAAAGCAACTGCAATAAAAGAGCTTGCCAAAGAAAATGGATTCGATTTAGATAATTGCTTTGGTTATTCAGATAGCCACAACGATTTACCTTTATTGTTAACTGTCGGCAATCCATCTGCCATCAACCCTGATGCGAAGTTACGAATCCGTGCATTGCAAGAGCGCTGGCCGATTCACGACTTCCGTCGCATGCGCTTTCTAAATCGCTTACTTGGGCCGATGGTCTCGCGCCTGGCATGGCTTGGAACCAGACTTACTCCGCGCCGTAACTCGCGCTGACTTTAAAAGCCAATTCGCGCCACCACCTCACTTACCAGTAATGTAGGCAAGTTATGGAAACGCGCTCCTTTGCAGATTACTTACGTACCTTGGATGACGCTGCCCTAATTTCGCTCTTTTCTCATCGCCCAGATCTCGTGACTCCAGTTCCGCCTGATGTGGCTTCTCTTGCAGTTCGTGCAACTTCGGCCCCAAGTTTGGCGCGGGCAATTGATGCTTTAAACGCTTGGCAATATCAAGTATTAGAAGCTTGCGCCGTTGTTGCCGAACCATTTAATGAAAAAACCATCGCCTCACTTACTGACAAAGCAGCGCTCTTTGTTATTCCCGGGCTAATTGAGCGTGGCTTGATTTACCCAGGAAAAGATGGACTTTATCTACCAACAACTGTGCGCGAAGTTCTCGGCGGCGACATTGCCGGACTTGGACCGCAATCAATGGCGAAGTTAAATTTAAAGAAGTTAGAAGATGCACCACCAGCGGCGAAGAAAGCTTTGGATGCCATGGTTTGGGGCCCACCGCGCGGAACGATTGCTGATGTTAAGAAACCAGGCGCAGGAGTTCAATGGTTATTGGAAAATGACTTTGTAGTTGTAGCAAACTCTCACACTGTTTTGATGCCGCGCGAAGTCGCAATTCATTTACGTGGTGGCAAGATACATAAAGAACTTTTCATTCAGGCGCCAGAGTTGGCAGGTGATAAGCGAGATAGTAAGAGCGTTCAACTTGCCGCGATTGCAAACATTTCAACTTTCTTACGCTGGACCGAAGAGATTCTAAATTTCTGGGCTCAAGAACCTGCAGCTGCCTTGCGCTCTGGTGGGTTAGGCGTGCGAGATTTAAAGATAATTACCAGCCATCTCGGCGTTGATTCCAATTGTGCCGCATTCGTGGCTGAACTGGCTTACTTATCCGGCCTGTTAACAATTGAAGCTGACGATCGCATACTTCCAACAAATCAATTTGATATTTGGTTGACCCAATCGCCATCTGCACGTTGGCAATCAATTGTCTCGCAATGGTTGATTACTTCACGTTTGAGCGGCTTAGTCGGCAAAGAAGAGTCAAAGAACGTTGCTCCACTCGGCCCTGAACTCGATCGCGTTGCTGCTGCTCCGATTCGCAAGTTAACGCTGCGTTTACTGCAAGAGAGCCAAGGTTCTGCTCCAAAAATAGAATCTCTACTTTCGCTCGCACAATGGAACACTCCCGCAAGGAGAAGCGGTGGAATTCCGAGTGATTACATCATTTGGAATTTACGTGAAGCAGAATGGCTTGGAATTACCGGGCAAGGTGCAATTTCAAAGTACGGAATTGGGCTATTGCAAGGTTCAGATCTAGAAGAAATTGATGAAGATCTTCCGAAACCAGTTGATCACATTCTTATTCAAAGCGATAACACTGCAATTGCACCTGGTCCCCTTGAGCACGAAATAGCTCAAGAGTTAGCGATTCTTGCTGAAATTGAAAGCCGCGGTGGCGCAACCGTTTATCGCTTTAGCGAAGCCACTATCCGTCGCGGTTTAGATCACGGACGCACGGGAGATGAGATTAAGACATTTTTAATGAAGACTTCCAAAACTCCAATGCCACAACCGCTGGAATATTTGATTGCAGATGTTGCTAAGAAACATGGCAAGTTACGAGTTGGAAATACTGCAGCGTTTATTAGATGTGAAGACTCTGCCTTGATTGCACAGATAATTAGCGATAAGCGTTTAGAAATGTTATCGCTACGCCAGATATCTCCCGAAGTTCTAATCTGTCAGCACGATGCTGCCGATGCCATGGCTATCTTGCGCAGTTTCGGATACTTGCCAGCGGGTGAAGATTCACAAGGTGCGTTACTAAGCGGTCCAAGAATTCAACGCGCAAAAGGTAAAGCAAGACCACCAAGAATTGTTGGAGAATTTGATCGTCCTGATGAGTTGCAGTTAGAAGCAGCGCTTCGCGCACTACGCACCGGAGAAAAATCTAGTCATCGCCAAAGCACCTTGCGAAATATTGCATCAAACGCACTTGGTTCACTTCCGCGCACAACCGCAAATGAAACGCTAGATATATTGGCGGATTACCTAAGAAATCAGCCGGCCACATCTCTTTCTATTGGTTATGCCGATAACAATGGCCTAGTTTCACATCGCATCATTGATCCCTTAAAACTCTCGGCCGGTTCACTTATTGCACGAGATCACGCCACTGGCGAGGTTCAAACCTTTAGGATTGCGCGCATAACAGGGGTGGCGGCGATATGACGAGCACGAATGAGGCGAAATACGGCAGACTTGACCCTATGTTGGCTGCGATTGAAGCTTTGGTGCGATGTGAATCGCCAACTGAAGATATTGCCGCTTGCCAAAATGTAGTTCGTTTAGCAAGTGATATCGCAACTCGCGTACTTGGAACGCCCGCGCAAATTAAAGAGATAAAGGGACGCCCCGTGTTTTGGTGGGGTGCAGGCCAACCAGAAATACTCTTGCTTGCTCATCTCGACACGGTTTGGCCGCACGGTTCGTATCAACCACTTTGGGAAGTTAAAGGCGATGTCATTCGCGGCCCTGGAGTCTTTGATATGAAGGCGGGCTTTGTGCAAGCGCTCTTTGCACTAAAGGATATTGACGGCGCTGCAGATCGTGTTGCTCTTGTTGCAACTACCGATGAAGAGACCGGTTCTTTTGCTTCACGAGAATTAATTATGGAGCTATCCGCGGCTGCCAAAGCAGTATTAGTTTTAGAAGCCTCACTCGATGGCAAAGTTAAGACTGGTCGTAAAGGCACAGCGATGTACAAAGTTACTGTCCACGGATTGGCAGCGCACGCCGGGCTAGAACCTGAAAAGGGTGTTAACGCAACCGTTGAAATTGCCCACGTGATTCTCCAACTTGCTGCGCTAGAAGATAAAGAGCACGGAACAACTGTTGTTCCGACTTTATTGAAATCTGGCAATAGCGCTAATACCGTTCCGGATCAAGCAGTTCTTGAAATCGATGCGCGCTCATTTGCACAATCTGAAATTGAACGAGTTGATGCAGCAATTAAATCCCTAAAAGCAACGGTTTCCGGCGCACGCTTAGAGATTACTGGAGGGCTAAATCGTCCACCACTTCAGCCATCTTCTACGAAAGCGCTTTACGAAAGAGTTGAACAAGTTGCAAAGTCGATTGGAATAGCGCCGCTTGGTTGCGCCGAAGTAGGCGGAGCCAGCGATGGTAATTTCGCGGCGGCGGCAGGTGCGCAAGTTCTTGATGGATTAGGTGCAGTCGGTGGCGGTGCACACGCCCCAAGTGAATGGCTGAGTTTGAAATCAATTGAAGAACGCAGCGCTTTGCTACACGCATTTATTAAAGATTTGCTGAAATGAGCGAAGGCCCGCTAATAGTTCAGAGCGATAAAACGCTTCTGCTAGATATCGATCACCCCCTTTCAACAGAATGCCGTCGCGCGATTGCGCCATTTGCTGAACTAGAACGTTCGCCAGAACATATCCATACTTATCGCTTAACCAATCTGGGCTTATGGAATGCCCGCGCTGCTGGCCACGATGCAGAGCTAGTAATTGATACTTTAATTAAATATTCGCGATACGCAGTTCCGCATTCTCTGCTGGTAGATGTTGCTGAAACTATGTCGCGCTACGGGCGTTTGCGTTTAGAAGCCGACCCGGTACACGGGCTAATCTTGATCACAACCGATGTTGGTGTATTAGAAGAAGTAATTCGCGCCAAGAAGATCGCTCCACTCTTAGGTGTTCGCATCGATCCTGAAACTATTGTTGTACATCCCAGCCAGCGCGGTGCTATTAAACAATCGCTACTTCGACTTGGTTGGCCTGCTGAAGATTTTGCGGGATATGTTGATGGCCAGGCCCATGAAATTTCACTTAAGCAAAACGATTGGAAGATTCGCCCTTATCAAGAGTTAGCAGCCGAAGGATTTTGGCACGGTGGTTCAGGCGTAGTAGTTCTTCCCTGCGGCGCCGGAAAAACAATTGTTGGCGCAGCTGCGATGGCGCACGCCAAGGCAACGACTCTTATTTTGGTGACCAACACCGTGGCGGCGCGTCAATGGCGTGATGAATTATTGCGCCGAACAACTTTAAATGAAGATGAAATTGGTGAATATTCTGGAGCGAAGAAAGAGATTCGCCCAGTAACAATTGCGACTTATCAAGTTATGACTAAGAAAAAGAATGGCGTTTACTCACATTTAGATTTATTCGATACTCACGACTGGGGCTTAATTATTTATGATGAAGTCCACTTACTTCCTGCGCCAATCTTCCGATTTACTGCAGATATTCAATCGCGTCGCCGCTTAGGGCTCACCGCCACTTTAGTTCGTGAAGATGGCATGGAAGGCGAAGTCTTTTCGCTCATTGGGCCAAAGCGTTTTGATGTACCTTGGAAAGAGATCGAAGCACAGGGCTACATTGCCCCGGCAGAATGTATTGAAGTCCGAGTAAATCTCACTGAAGCAGAACGACTTTCTTATGCGACCGCAGAACCTGAAGAGCGATATCGCTACTGCGCAACGACTCGAACCAAGCGCAATGTCGTTGAGAAATTGGTGGATCTTCACTCGGGTGAACAGATACTCGTAATCGGTCAATACATCGATCAATTAGATGATTTATCAGAGACTTTAGGCGTTCCGGTAATTAAAGGTGAGACTCCAATTAAAGAACGTGAAAGGTTATTTGCTGCTTTCCGTACAGGTGAAATAACTTGCCTAGTTGTTTCAAAAGTCGCTAACTTTTCAATTGACCTTCCGGAGGCAACAATTGCGATCCAGGTATCTGGCGCATTTGGTTCTCGTCAGGAAGAAGCGCAGAGACTAGGCCGTATCGTCAGGCCAAAAGCTGATGGCCGTGGTGCAAAGTTCTATTCTGTGGTCTCGCGCGACACTATCGATCAAGATTTTGCACAGAATCGCCAACGCTTCCTGGCGGAGCAGGGTTACTCATACCGAATTATTGACGCTGACGATGTTTTTCAAGGGAAGATTTAAATCTTTCGGGATCGACTTTATAAAAGTCGTGGTGCTCTCCATCAATATGTATAACTGGAACTTCGTGCCCGTACAACTTTTCTAATTCATTTGAACCATCGATGTATCTAACTTCTATCTCAAATTTAAGCTCATCTCTTAGGTCGGTAAGAGTTGTTTCAGCAACTTCGCAAAGATGGCACCCATGGCGCGAGTAGATTGTTATTAAATTACTCATTTTTTCTTAGATTGCTTTGAGGTAAATGCTCGGTCGACTAGCTCTTGAATTACCAGAGTTGCATCACCTTTTGCGCGATACAAATTCTCCTCAGCGTTTTTCAAAACTGTTTCTGCGGTTGTCTTAGTAACAGTTCCGACTAGTGGTCCATACTTCTTTGAGAAAATCGTGTGAGCCAATTGGCCAATTGCGCCAGCTAACTCCCCGCGGGCTTCTTCTAAAGTGGGTTCAGGTCGTGCTGATTCTGAGGAAAAATTAAGAACCGCTGGTCGCTCAGATTTCATACGAGCAATTACCTGATTCAAATCAGTATTAGCGCTTTCGGAGGACATAGGGACATTCTCGCATCCTGATACCGTTGGGCGCTATGGCTAGGAAAAAAGTGAGATCTTTGAAGCGATCCTTCGCAATCGCCATATCTTTTGCGATCTTTTTAGCTGGATTCACGACTCCATCCGCTGCGCAATCTCAAGTTTTAGTTAGACCGGCCACACAATGGGGAAATGTTTATGCGGGACCTGCCACTACTAGCCTCCAGTCGCCAAAACCTAAGGTAGCTAATTTAGAGAAGAAGGCAAAAATTATTGTTAAATACAATAATTTTCCAGAGTGGACGAAAGTTCAAATGCAGGCAGCCGTTGATGTTTGGGCAGAGAATTTTGAATCTAAAGTTCCTATTCACATCGAAGCAACCTGGGGGCGTTCTTCTTCATATGGCGTTTTAGGAAGTGCACGTCCCGGAAGCTATTTTGCAAATTTTGTCGGCGCTCCTGATCCAAGTCTTTGGTATCCATCTGCTCTAGCAAATGCTTTGGCTGGTAAAGATCTAGATGGTGATAACCCAGAAATAATTATCACGGTGAACTCATTAGCGGATTGGTATCGCGGTGGCGGAGTTGGTCCGAGCAAAACTGAATACGATCTGCAATCTGTGATGTTGCACGAAATGGCACACGGCTTGGGATTCCTATCTACCAGTAGTTATGATGAATTCTTCGGCTATGGGTCAATAGATCAACCAACACCATTTGATGCATACGTTCAAACTGGCGATGGTCGTAGGCTCTCTGATCTACCGTCTCCATCACTTGAACTCGGTGAAGCGCTTACTTCAAAGTTAGTTTGGTCAGGTGCAAACGGAATTGCAGCTAATGGTGGAGTTAAACCACTTCTACACTCACCAAAGAAATATGAAGATGGATCTTCTACAAGCCACTTAGATGAAAACGAATTTGATAACGCTGGTAAAAATGCAGTGATGTCCCCTAATTTGGCAGCGGGTGAAGTTTTTCACGAACCAGGGCCGTTATTGCTGGCAATGATGCAAGATTTGCGCGCTAAACCGCCGGTAGGAATTGCAGTCGGTATCCCTCAGGTTGTCCGAAACGCAGAAGCGCTAATTTCTGATTCTGGAGCAATAGTTAAATTCGACCCACCAGCCAATGCCCGCGCTGCTCAGATAACTAGTTATACAGTTAAGAACGATAAAACTGGAGCAGAGAAGAGCTTTACCAATAGCCCAGCGTTATTTTCTGGGCTAAAAAATGGAACTTCTTATACCTTCACTATCACTGCATCAAATTCACTCGGAACTTCTGTGCCAGTTACGACAAATGCGATCACGCCAAAGGCAGGTTGGGCCAAGAAGGTTATTGATTCAAATGCGGATGCTAAGAACTTAACCACGGTTACATTTAATGGAAATCCCGCAATTATCTATCAAGATGATATTAACGGCGCACTTAAGGTTGCACTTTGGAACGGAAAACTTTGGAGCAGATTGATTGTGGATGGGCGCGGCGGTTCTGCCGGCCGCACCAGAAATCCGATTGCTGGTGATATATCTGCCTGCGTAAGTGGATCTGGAAAAGCACAAACCTTACATATGTTCTATGCAGATTCCGTTGATAAAGATCTTAGATACGCAACATACGATGGTAAAACATTTAAATTTGAAGTTATTGACGGTAACGGCGCAGCTGTGAATAAGTATGAAGACCCCATTCGTGTCCGTACTGCTAGCGATGTGAGCGTTGCCAATGCTTGTTCAGTTAGTTCAGTCGGTGTGCAAGTCTTCTATCGTGATGAGTCTCAGGGCATTTTATTGGGCGCTGTAAAAGCTAGCGGTAGTAAAGAATGGAAGTATGAACTTGTCGATGGCGATCGCAAAACAGATGGCCGAACTACAGGAGATGTGGCTTTTCATTTAGATGCACTATTCGACGGTAGAGAGACGGTTTTGCTCTATGACGCCGTGGATGCAATTAACCAGCGAAAAGTAGTGACCGCTGGATCTATTCACGTGGCGAAACGAAGTGGCGTAAGCCCATCGGCTTGGCGCTACTCAACCCTTGATACATCATTTGGACCAGTTGCAGTTGCAGGTTATGACGTCGCACTTCAAAAAGGGGCTCGTGGAATATTAGCTACTTGGCTGACTTCGTCTGCATTGACGATGCCAAAAGCGGAGAAAATTCGCTGGACATACCTAGCTGCACCAAATGATGTAAAAACTATTGCTACAAATGGCTTTGGAACTCCAAGTAAATTCCTGAGCAGTAATGGATCCACCACAGTCTTTAACTGTCAGGAACGTCTTTGCGCCTTAGATATCTCTACCAATGCACTTTCTTTAGTGGCAAAGGAGCAGGACGTTGAGGGATTTGATTCAGCGTGGATAGTTTTGAATAAAGTCCGTTATCTAATCTCTGGGATAGATGGCAAATTAGTCTCACTCCGCGCTGCTTAAATTAAAGACTTTTAGCGCGCAAAATATCTCCAGAGGAAGTTAAAACTACAAGCCCAGCTCCTGCAGAGTATCCCGCTGCAAAAGGATTGCTGAGTAGCAAGTCAGTAAATGCACCAATCAGTATTCCTTTGCTATCAAATTGAAGTGCAACAGATTGACCTTTTTTCTGCTTGAAGCCCGTAACCCCCTTCAAGGCGGTAGTCGGTTCAAAAATAGCAAATACTGAACCATTAGCTCCTGGTGCAGCCAAGCTAGTTCCGGTAGAAGGAAATCGAGTTGTCCAAGTTGGGACAAATGACGGATTAAATTTTGTTATCGCTGTTTCAATTTTTGTACCACTCTTTACAACACCCGTTAAGAAATTTGTTGCAGTTGCGCTCTGCCAATCACGTATAGCTCCTGCAGCGGAGCTGCGCACAACGCTAGAAATTGAACCGGTTTTAGAAACCTTCAGCAAAATGCCATCGACTTTACCCGCCAACTTCTTACCGCCTAGCGTTTCGCTGCTAGATCCAAACAGCGAAGTTGATCCATCTGCACCACGGAAAATCACATTGAATTTACTTTTGATTGTTCCAATTTTAATTTCTTTTTCCAGCTTGCCTGCTTTAACTAAAGCAAGAGATTGTCCACTTTCTCGAGATAGCAAAACCGATGCCCCTGTTTTGTTAACCGAAATTCCATCGATGAGGGCTGGTTGAGTTATTTTCAGATCTGTTTCTGACAACAAATCACCTGAGAGTGAAAACTGCCATAAGGAAATATTTTTCATATCTCCGCGGATTTCAATTGGAATTTCCACGGTCACAGAATCTGGATTTAGCGCTCCGGCAATAGCCGTAAAGGTTTCTGCAGGAGTAGCGGAAGCGCTATTTCCTGCCAGCCAGATTGAACCTTGTGCATCCACATTGATTGCAGTCGCTACCTCATCACGCCCTGAATCAATGGTTTTTGACCAGATCTGCGCACCCGCAAAGTCGATCGCACGAAGCTGAATATCTGAGCTCTGCCCAACTATGTTGGCATAAGTAATTATCGCTTTACTTGTGACGACCATTCCTTCAGCGGTTACATCCTTGGTTAACTGCACAAATGGCTTTATCGCAATCGTTTTTGGTGCAGCTTGCGCAGATGGTGTAATTGCAACTGCAAATGCAATTACTGCGAGAGTGGCTTTGTTAAGCAAGTTCTTGCGAGCGATCACGTGCTGCCTTCATTGCTTTTGCTACTACATCAGAAATTTCAGAGTCGTTAAATGAATTTAGCGCTGCAAAAGTTGTTCCGTTTGGGCTAGTTACCTTTTCACGTAGCGTTGTTGGACTATCTCCTGATTGATCAAGTAACTTTGCGGCACCGACCATTGTTTGAATTGTTAGCGTCGTGGCATCGGATCGTGAGAGCCCAAGTGCTACTGCTCCTTCAACCATAGCTTCTACGAATCTAAAGAAGTAAGCAGGACCAGATCCGCTAGTTGCGGTAACCGCATCTTGCAGTTCTTCATCTACTTCGATGACTTTTCCTACAGCACCTAAGAAGCCAAGAACAAATTGACGCTGTTCTGCAGTCACCAGCGCACAGCAAGAAATTGCGGCCATGCCCGCGCCTACCAAAGTTGGGGTGTTTGGCATAACTCTGATTACAGGGTTTGCTTTAGTTCCAATTAAATCGGCGATACCGCGAATTTGCTTGCCGGCCACAAAAGATATAACCAAACATCCAGGGCGAATCTCGGACTTTATCTCTAGAAGTACCGCTGCCATATCTTGTGGTTTAACTACCAATAAAATCATGTCGCACTTAGCAATATTTTCGCTCAATGAAGCCCTAGATACTTTATATAGATTGGCTAATTCGAGTTCTCGCTCTTCGCGTTTTTCAGAGATAGTGATCGCACTAGGTGAAATTCCATATCTAATCAACGCCGAGATAAGGGCTTCGCCCATTACTCCGGCACCTATGACGGCAACCTGTTTTTCTGAATTAGCCATAGCGAAAGAGTACGCGTAGGCTCTGCACCTATGTCAGAAATTAAGCCAGGTTTCGCACGCGATTGGGTGGAATTTACCGACCCTAATGATGAAGAAGAAATCTTCAAATGTGACCTTACTTGGCTAACTTCATATTGGACCTGTATTTATGGCGATGGCTGTAAAGGCGTCTTTGAAAATCGGCCAAATGCAGGTTGTTGTACCGAAGGTGCAATGTATTCCGATGAAGATGACGAAGAACGCGTTCGTAAAGCCGCAGCAGATTTAACTCCCGAAATGTGGCAATTCTACGATCAAGCTCGTCCCAAGAAACCAAATGGACAACTTCGTATTTCCGATTTAGATGAAGATAAAGAACGTAAGACTCGCACAGTTGATGATGGATGTATTTTCTTAAATCGTAAAGGTTATGAGGCTCCCGGATTCACTGGTTCATTTGGATGCGTATTGCACCACTTGGCACAGAAAGAGAACCGTCACTTTGTTGACACCAAACCAGATGTTTGTTGGCAGCTTCCACTTCGTCGCAGTTTTGAAACTCGCGAAGTCGGCGAGCGCGAATATTCCGTTACCGTTATTGGTGAATACGAGCGCCTTGCGTGGGGCGACGGCGGAGATGATTTTGATTGGTACTGCACCAGCAATACAGATGCGCACGTCGGCAGCGAACCCGTTTACATTTCTAACCGCACCGAATTGCAAGCGTTGATGGGCGAGGCAGCTTATGCAGTACTGGCCGAGCATTGTGATAAGCGCGTTAAAGGTATTAACGATGCGAAAGCGCGCTCACTTCCACTCTTTGTTATTCAACACCCAGCATCCGTTGCCGCTGGGAAGTAGTCAGCCCTACCCTCTAGAGTTTACGTATGGCCAAAGTCGAGAAGGATCCATTCCGCTGTTCTGAATGCGGTTGGGGCTCCCAAAAATGGGTTGGTCGCTGCGGTGAATGCCAAGCCTGGGGCAGCGTTGAAGAACTTGCTGCACCTAAAAAACTCTCACTTGTGCCTGGAAAAGTTACCCACGCTGCAACACCGATTGGCGATGTCGATCTCTCATCTGCGCGCGCTCGTGCAACAGGTGTCTCTGAGTTAGATCGCGTACTCGGTGGTGGATTGGTTCCTGGAGCTGCAATTCTTCTCGCTGGCGAACCCGGCGTAGGTAAATCAACTCTCCTCTTATCCGTTGCAGCACAAACCGCCGCAAAAGGAATCCCCGCTCTATATATCAGCGGTGAAGAATCTGCCTCACAAGTTCGCTTACGCGCTGAACGAATCAACGCAGTTGATCCCAAATTGTATTTAGCATCTGAAACCGATCTTGGTGCGGTTATCGCACATATTGATTCCGTTAAACCAGAACTCTTAATTATCGATAGCGTTCAAACTATTGGTTCTGCTGCAGCTGATGGCTCACCAGGTGGCGTTACTCAGGTGCGCGAAGTTGCCGGTGCCTTGATCCGTATCTGTAAAGATCGCGATATCACTTTGCTTCTTGTTGGCCACGTTACAAAAGATGGTTCTATTGCAGGCCCACGCTTACTCGAAC
>B570J14230_10000223_pt1 | contig 21511 bp, 17 predicted proteins | sample LakMenepilimnion_3_FD_14230 | JGI IMG/M metagenome (IMG submission 14230) | reverse complement strand
CCTAGGAGAAGTGCGAAGAGAATCGAATTGAAAATACCAATTAATAGAGCAAGCCATAGTGAAAGGCCAAAAGTGATAACCGGAACGGCCACACTGTAAGCACCGATTGCTAGAAAGCCAGCCTGACCGAAGTTAAGAAGGCCTGTGTATCCAAAGTGCATATTCAGACCAATTGCAGCTAGTGCAAAGATGATCGCATTAACTCCAAGGGTTGCACTTAATGTCTGTTGAATAATAAAGAGAATGTCCATTTAGCCAATCCTCTCTTTCCGGCCCAGAATGCCCTGAGGCCGAACGATTAAGATCAAGATCAGAACGATCAAGGCACCCACGTACTTCAATTCTGTAGGAATAAATAGCGTGGAAAGTTGAACGAAAAGGCCAATAATCAGGGAACCGACAAGAGCCCCATTGGCTGTACCTAATCCACCTAAAGTAACGGCTGCAAATATAAGCAGCAGCATGTCCTGTCCCATAAGGAAGCTGACCCCTTGGTTGACGGTAACAATGACACCTGCATATCCGGCAAGTGCAGCACCCAAGATCCAAACGGCGCGGATCACTTTTTGAACATCAATTCCTGATGCAGAAGCTAAAGCTGGATTATCTGCAACAGCTCTACTGGCCTTACCCATTCGGGTACGAAGCAGCCATAAGGTTGCAAATACAATAAATCCGATTCCAATAACAGTTGTAAGAATTGATTTAGGTGTGATGTTAACTAGTCCAAGCTCGAGCCCTGCTTGACCCGCGTACTGTGGAAGTTGGCGTGTGTCTCCACCAAAGAGGAAGAGGAAGAAGTAACGTAAGAAGATCGCAAATCCAATAGAGACAACCAGCATTGCAATTAACCCGGTGCCTCTTTTACGTAGAGGTTTCCAAAGATATCTATCTTGCAAGAATCCTGATATGAAGGCACTGAGCAGAACAGCTATCGGAGCTGCTACAAGAACTGGCAGTTTTGCTATTGCACTGAAGTAATAAGTAAGAAGTCCTGCAAAAGTTAAAATCTCTCCGTGAGCAAAGTTAGTTAGCCCAGTTGTTCCAAAGATTAAGTTCAATCCCAGGGCCGCTAGAGCAATGATCAATCCAAGAATTAAGCCATCAACAGTTAACTGTGCCGAACGTTCTAGCATGGTGGCTTTCGCAACTCCTGGTCCTATAGGAAAGAGAAGTCGAAGTTCCACCCCAGGCATAAAAATATTTGCTTTAACAGTTCCTTTTGTTGGGTCAGTAAGCGCTTGGCCTGAAGGTAGATCACCTTCATTAATTGTTGCGCTGTAGGTTCCCTTTGTTGGAACGAGCACTTCCCATGCGCCAGCCGAATCGGTCTCTACTTCAGCGCTAAAGCCATCTGGACCTTCAATCGAGATTCCAACTCCAGCAAGTGGTTGTTCTGTAGAACTCGTGACAATTCCATAGAGTTTTGTAGCTGGATCAGCAGCGTGTGCAGGCGCTGCAACCAAAGATATTCCCGCTGCTGCACTTAACATGGTGATCAATAAAAGGATAAAGCGAGCGCTGCTCTTCCTTCTTGCAAAATTCAAGTCGCGCTCCACATCTAGTTAACGTGCATCGCGATTCGGATGCATCAGGCTGGTTCTTCGTTTCAAGCTGACACCCGGTCGGTCAGCGGGCTAGGCGGCTAACCTTAACTAACGGACCTAGACCTCGGCAAGGATCAGGCAAGTAATACGGGCGGTGCAGATTCTTTCGCCAGCCTCATTTGTGATCACAATTTCGTAGGAGCACAGGGTTTTGCCAAGTGATATCGGCGTTGCAACGGCTGTGACTAGACCAGAGCGAGCCGAACGATGATGAGTGGCATTGATATCAACACCGACTACTTTGCGATTGGCACCTGCATGAATCTGCGTCCCAATAGATCCTAAAGATTCGGCCAAAACAACACTGGCTCCTCCATGGAGAAGTCCAGCCGGTTGAGTGTTTCCCTCAACTGGCATTGTTGCGACTAACCGTTGGGCCGATGCTTCAATAATCTCGATACCCATTTTGATACCAAGATCGCCATTGCCTCGCTCTTTAATTATTGCCAGTAAATCTTGTTGCGTCATAAGACAATCATAACTTGTTATCTAGGATGGGGGCCATGCCTGCCGTCAATAAGTCCGATGCAAGAGTTCTCCTCATTGACGGACACTCAATGGCCTATAGAGCATTTTTTGCACTACCGGCTGAAAACTTCACGACAGCCTCTGGTCAACACACCAACGCTATTTATGGCTTTGCAACGATGCTTCTTTCCTTGCTCAGCTCAGAGAAACCAACACATGTGGCAGTTGCATTTGATGTTTCTCGAAGAACATTTCGCTCGGAGATTTTTCCAGAATACAAAGCTAATCGAGCCAAAACCCCAGATGAATTCCGATCGCAGATGAGTTACTTGCATCAACTTGTAGAATCTTTCGGAATCTCAACCTTTGAAATTCAAGGCTATGAAGCCGATGACATCATCGCAACGATTACTAAGACTGCCGAGAAAGAGGGGGCGCAAGTACTCATTTGCACGGGAGATCGAGATTCTTTTCAATTGATTAGCGAGAAAACAACAGTTCTATATCCAAAACGAGGGGTAAGTGATCTTGTCCGTATGAACGCGTCGGCGCTTCTGGAAAAATATGGAATGACTCCAGAACAGTACCCAGATTTTGCCGCTCTACGCGGTGATCCAAGCGATAACTTGCCCTCTGTTCCAGGAGTTGGTGAAAAGACAGCTGCAAAATGGATCATTGAATACGGATCCTTAAAGCAACTGCTTGCACAAGTGGATGACCTGGGTGGGAAAGCTGGACAATCTCTAAAAAACTGTGTTGCTGATGTAGAACGAAATAGAGAACTCACGCAGTTGGTCAGTAACGTTCCTATTGAATTCACTGTTGAATCTCTTGCCTGGGCCGGAGTCGCAGAAGCATCGGTGGATGCCTTGTTTAAAACCCTAGAGTTCAAGACATTAAAGGAGCGAATGAAGCCTATTTTGATCACGTCAGAAGGTGGTGGCGGAACAAACGCTTTGGGTAGTTCAGTCGAATTGGAGAGATTAAAGAGAAATTCACAGGCGATTATTCATGAAGTTTTAACACCTGAGCAAGCCTCAGTAAAAATTGCACAACACAATGGAGAGATCGCAATCTCATTTGAAATTATTGATGAAGAGATCGTGCGATATGCCGTAGCCATTTCCTCTGAAGAGGTACTACTTGTTGAATCAGATCAGATGGGGCAATGGTCCCAGGACCCTGACATCCAAAAGATTGCTCACGACGCGAAATCTTTAGCAAGGATAAATGGATTAGTAGGAGTTAGCTTCGATGTTTCACTGGCTGCTTATCTTGTAAATCCAGGAGTTCGAACACAAGAGTTTATTGATATTGCCCAACGCTGGGCAGATGTTTCCAGAATTGATGAATCATCGAGTCAGATGTATCTGATCACAAGTGCATCTGTGTTATTTGATCTAAAACATGCACTTGCCCAAGAACTCCACGACCGTGGACTTATGGAGCTGTTTCTTACAATGGAGATGCCTGTGGCCGCATTACTGGCCCGAATGGAAAATGTTGGAATTGCAGTCAACAAAAATGAGCTCGAAGTTTTGGCAGATTATTTCCAAGGCGAAGTTGATCGAGAGACGAAGGCTGCCCACCAAAGTGTTGGTCATTCATTCAATGTGGCCTCGCCTAAGCAATTACAGGTGGTCCTCTTTGATGAGCTGAAACTTCCAAAGACAAAGAAAATAAAAACAGGTTTTACTACTGATGCGGAAAGTTTGGATTGGCTTCATCAGAAAACAGGTCATCCTGTTTTGACTTCATTGCTTCGCATACGAGAGACAAAGAAACTAGGAACAACAGTAGAAGGTCTTATCGCCGAGATCGCCAGGGACGGTCGAATTCATACTCACTTTGCCCAAACAGTGGCAGCTACAGGAAGACTTTCATCGACTGGACCTAATTTACAGAATATCCCCGTTCGTACCGAAGAGGGTCGAAGAATTAGAAACTGTTTTATTGCAGGTAAAGGTTATTCCTCACTTTTAACTGCCGACTATAGCCAAATTGAAATGCGAATCATGGCCCACCTTTCACATGATGCCAAGCTATTAGCCGCGTTCGCCTCTGGTGAAGATTTACACGCAACAATTGCATCAGAGATTTTTGGAGTTAAGCCGACTGAGGTTGATCCAGAAATGCGACGTCAGATAAAAGCGATGTCTTACGGTCTTGCCTATGGGCTTTCCTCTTATGGCTTATCTGCGCAGTTAGATATCGCACCTCCTGCTGCACAGGATTTAATGGATAGATACTTTGAGCGCTTTGGTGGAATTCGAGATTATTTGAAAACAGTTGTTGAAGACGCTCGAAAAGTTGGATACACAGAGACAATCATGGGGAGGAGGCGTTATCTGCCTGATCTAATGAATGACAACCGCGCACGACGTGAAGTCGCCGAGAGAATGGCATTGAATGCACCCATTCAAGGATCTGCAGCCGACATAATTAAAATTGCAATGCTAAATGTTTATAACGCTATTGAAAAACAAAAATTGAAATCTCGATTACTCCTTCAAATCCATGATGAGCTAATTCTTGAGGTTTCACCTGGTGAAGAAGAAATCATTACGGAACTTGTTAAAAAGGAAATGGGAGCGGCCTATCCATTAAAAGCTCCGTTAGATGTTAATGCTGGACTAGGTCTGACATGGCACGAGGCTGCGCACTAGATAGTTCTAGGCAAATTCTGGAAAGTTTTGGCCTTCTTCTCACGCTCAAAGAGTAATCCGAATTTGCTCTGGTGAGCGCACGAACCGTACTCTTGCCCTTCAGCCGCGAAAGCGGGAACTACTACTTTCTATCCCTACGGAGCTCACTTGACAACGCAAATCGCAGTAAACGATATTGGATCAGCAGAAGATTTTCTTGCCGCAATCGAAGGCACAATCAGAAATTTTAATGACGGCGACTTAGTTTCAGGAGCAGTTGTTCAAGTAGGACGCGACGAGGTTCTTGTCGATATCGGTTACAAGACCGAAGGTGTAATTCCATCACGCGAGCTTTCTATTCGCCATGATGCAGATCCAAATTCAATCGTTAAAGTCGGTGAAATTATTGAGGCACTCGTTCTTCAAAAAGAAGATAAAGAGGGTCGACTCATTCTCTCTAAGAAGCGCGCACAGTACGAACGCGCATGGGGAGATATTGAAGGCAAGAAAGAGCGTGACGAAGTTGTTATTGGAACAGTTATTGAAGTTGTCAAAGGTGGCCTAATCGTAGACATTGGTCTTCGCGGATTCTTACCTGCTTCACTTGTAGAAATGCGCCGTGTTCGCGACTTGACGCCATACATTGGCAAGCAAGTTGAAAGCACGTATTATTGAACTTGATAAGAACCGTAACAACGTTGTTCTCTCACGCCGTGCATTTTTGGAGCAGACTCAATCTGAGTCACGCACAACTTTCCTTAATCAACTGGAAAAGGGTCAAGTGCGCTCAGGTGTTATTTCATCAATTGTTAACTTCGGTGCATTCGTTGATCTAGGTGGAGTTGATGGCCTTGTTCACGTATCAGAGCTTTCATGGAAGCACATTGATCACCCAGGTGAAGTTGTCGAAGTTGGAGACGAAGTTACAGTTGAAGTTCTAGAAGTGGACTTTGAGCGTGAGCGCGTTTCACTTTCTCTCAAGGCAACTCAAGAAGATCCTTGGCAAGCATTTGCTCGAACACACACAATCAATCAGGTAGTTCCTGGTGTTGTAACAAAACTCGTTCCATTCGGCGCATTCATTCGTGTGCATGAAGGAATCGAAGGACTTGTTCACATTTCAGAGTTGGCAGAGCGCCATGTTGAAATCCCAGAGCAGGTTGTTCAAGTCGATGATGAACTTTTCGTAAAAATTATCGATATCGATCTAGAGCGTCGTCGAATTTCATTATCTTTAAAGCAAGCTAATGAAGGTCACGAAATTGAAATCGAAGCATTCGATCCTTCTCAATACGGAATGTCGGCCAGATACGATGCTGCAGGCAACTTCATTTACCCTGAAGGCTTTGATGCAGATTCGCAGGAGTGGAAGCCAGGCTATGAGAGCCAGCGCGAAGAGTGGGAAGCACAATACTCACTTGCTAAAGAACGCTTTATGGCGCACAAGAAGCAAAAGGCCGAAGCCAAAGTGGCTGATGCAGCTGCAACGCCAGAGGAATCAACTCCAACCGCTTAATTAATTTAAAATAGAAAAGGCCTGGCGATAGCGCTGGGCCTTTTCTATTTTGACCAAGCAAGGCTCGCAATGATTGAAGATAGTGAAGATACGATTGGCACATGCGCGTTATCGGATTAACCGGCGGAATAGGCAGCGGTAAGTCTTTGGCAGCGCAATATTTTGCAGAGTTAGGAGCATTTGTAGTTGATGCCGACCAGCTCGCACGAGAAGCAATTGAAAGAGGATCAAAGGGCTTTGATGAAGTTGTAAGTATTTTTGGGGATTCAATCCTGTCCAACGGAGAGATTAATCGCAAAGTACTGGCAGAGTTGGTATTCAAGGAGCCCAGTTTGAAATCAAAACTCGAAGGGATAATTCATCCATTCGTTAAGAAAAAATTTGAATCAGCTGTTTCCTCACTCAAGGATAATGAAGTTCTTGTCTATGAGATTCCATTACTAGTAGAAACAAAATCACAAGATCGCTTTGATCTCGTGATAACAGTTGAATCCGATTACGAAACCCGAGTTGAAAGACTACGTTCACGGGGGATGACCAGATCAGAGATCGACGCACGAATAGCATCTCAAGCCACTGCTCAAGAACGCGAAGATGTTGCAGATTTCTTGATAGAAAACATCGGGAGCGAGGATGAACTCTTGCGCCAGGTTGAAAACATCTGGGATAGCATCATCGAAACTTTGTAAGTAGGCTAGGAAAATGCGCCCTGTTACTGAACTACAACGCTCAGTGGCCCCTTTCCAGGTGATAAGTGACTACGTTCCGGCTGGCGATCAACCTGAGGCAATTGAAGAGATTGCACGTCGGATTAAAGCCGGTGAACAAGATGTTGTACTTCTTGGAGCAACAGGTACAGGAAAATCAGCTACAACTGCNTGGCTAATTGAAAAACTTCAAAGACCAACTTTAGTTTTGGCACCCAATAAGACGTTAGCCGCACAGTTGGCAAATGAATTTCGCGAACTTATGCCAAATAACGCCGTCGAGTATTTTGTTTCCTATTACGACTATTACCAGCCCGAAGCCTATGTTCCACAAACAGATACCTTCATCGAAAAAGACTCATCTGTTAATGAGGAGGTTGAAAGGTTGCGTCACTCGGCAACTAATTCATTGCTGACCAGGAGAGATGTGATTGTTGTTGCCACAGTCTCTTGCATATATGGTCTTGGAACTCCTCAAGAATATGTCGACCGAATGGTTCGACTGAGAGTCGGCGATGAGATTGAACGTAACGCGCTATTAAGAAAATTCGTAGATGTTCAGTACAAGCGAAACGACATGGCTTTTGAGCGTGGCACATTTAGAGTTCGCGGCGACACAATTGAGATTATCCCCATGTATGAAGAGTTGGCGATTCGAATTGAAATGTTTGGAGATGAGATTGAGAAGATTTCTACGCTTCATCCATTAACCGGTGAGATTATCGCCGACGAGCAGGAGATGTATATCTTTCCTGCAACTCACTATGCCGCTGGACCCGAAACTATGAAACGTGCCATAGGAGATATACAAGATGAATTACAGGTGCAGCTCAATCTCTTGGAGAAGCAAGGAAAGTTGCTTGAAGCTCAAAGATTAAGAATGCGTACGACGTTTGATATTGAAATGATGGAACAGATCGGATTTTGTAGTGGCATCGAGAATTACTCCCGCCACCTAGATGATCGACCAGCTGGCTCTGCCCCACACTGTTTGCTTGATTATTTCCCAGAGGATTTTTTGGTCGTTATAGATGAGAGTCACGTGACTGTTCCGCAGTTAGGCGCAATGTTTGAAGGGGATGCATCACGAAAGAGAACTCTAGTAGAACATGGATTTCGTCTTCCAAGTGCGCTAGATAATAGACCGTTGAAATTTCCCGAGTTCATCGAAAGAACAGGACAGAAGCTATACCTATCTGCTACGCCTGGAAAGTATGAGTTAGAAAAAGTAAGCAATGATGTCGTGGAGCAAGTTATTCGACCAACAGGATTGGTTGATCCAGCGATAGTTATCAAACCAATAAAGGGTCAGATCGATGATCTTCTTCAGGAGGTAAACATTCGAGCAGCACGAAATGAGCGAGTACTTGTAACGACTCTAACAAAGAAGATGTCTGAAGATCTAACAGATTACCTTCAAGAAAAGGGTGTAAATGTTCGCTATCTGCACTCAGAGGTCGATACGTTGCGTCGTGTTGAATTACTTCGCGAACTAAGAACGGGCGAATATGACGTTTTGATTGGTATCAATTTGTTGCGAGAAGGTCTGGATCTGCCTGAAGTTTCACTTGTATCNATTCTTGATGCTGATAAAGAAGGCTTCTTACGCTCTGCAACTTCTTTGATTCAAACAATAGGTAGAGCAGCGCGAAATGTCTCTGGTGAAGTTCATATGTATGCAGACAACATAACTGCCTCTATGGCCAAAGCGATTGATGAAACCAATCGCAGGAGAGCCAAGCAAGTTGCATATAACTTAGAGCGTGGCGTTGATCCACAACCACTTCGTAAAAAAATCGCAGATATTACAGACCTTATTAATCGAGAGAGCGAAGACACCGAAGAGCTCTTGGCCCATGAAAAATCATCAACAAAAAAGATTGCTGTTTCAGGTCTATTTGATAGAAAATCCATTTCTCTTCCCCGCAGAGATTTGATTGCATTGATAGGCTCACTTACTGAACAGATGAAGAATGCAGCCGGGGAGCTCCAATTTGAAGTCGCAGCCCGCTTGCGTGATGAAATTAAAATTTTGAAAAAAGAACTGCGAATGATGGAAGAAGCCGGGGTCTAAGGTGAGCATCGATAAGTTGATAGTCCGCGGTGCTCGCGAACATAATCTGAAGAATGTTTCGATAGAGCTTCCTAGAGAGTCACTAGTTGTCTTTACTGGCTTATCTGGTTCTGGAAAATCATCACTTGCATTTGACACAATTTTTGCTGAGGGACAAAGACGCTACGTTGAGTCGTTGTCTGCATATGCTCGTCAATTTTTGGGGCAGATGGATAAACCGGATGTAGATTTTATCGAGGGTCTATCTCCGGCAGTTTCAATAGATCAAAAATCTACCAATCGAAATCCTCGCTCAACGGTCGGAACTATCACGGAAGTTTATGACTATTTACGTTTACTTTTTGCGCGAGCTGGCACACCACACTGTCCCAACTGCGGCAAAACCGTAACTCGACAATCTCCGCAACAAATTGTTGATCAAATTCTGGAATTTCCTCCTACGACAAAGTTTCAAGTTTTGGCACCTGTTGTCAGGGCCAGAAAAGGAGAGTTCGTCGAGCTCTTTACCGACTTGATAACGCAAGGGTATTCCCGCGCACGAATAGATGGAGTAGTTGTAGCTCTTAATCAAGCTCCTAAACTTAAGAAACAAGAAAAGCACACCATCGACGTCGTTATTGATCGTTTAACGGCAAAAGTTGAGAGTAAGACGAGATTAACTGATTCGATTGAAACGGCGTTGCGATTGGCTTCTGGAATTGTTGTTTTGGATTTTGTTGACGCAAAGGGTAAGGACAAAGAGCGCACATTTAGCGAGCACCTTGCATGTCATGAATGCGAACTTTCTTTTGAAGAGTTGGAGCCACGATCTTTTTCCTTTAACTCACCATTTGGCGCATGCGCAGAATGTTCGGGAATTGGTACAAAACTAGAAGTCGATGAAGAGTTGATAATTCCCGATGACTCAATATCGATAAATGATGGTGCAATAGCACCATGGTCCGGTGGGCAGTCATCCGACTACTTTCTACGTTTGCTAGAAGCTTTAGCTAAGGATCTTCCTTTTTCTCTTGATACTCCGTGGAAGAAAGTCTCAGCAAAAGCCAAAGATGCAATCCTAAATGGCTACGAATATGAGATAAAAATGAAGTACAAGGGACGGTATGGGGCCCGTAATTACACTACTGGATTTGAAGGTGTCGTTCCCTTTATCCACCGCAGACATAGCGAAACAGACAGTGATTACAGTCGCGACAAGTATGAGGCCTACATGCGCCAGATAGCTTGTGAATCCTGCAACGGAGCCAGATTGAAACCAGAGGTTTTAGCAGTAACTATTGGCGATAAGAACATTGCAGAGATTTGTGAACTCTCTATTGCTGATTGTGCTGTCTTTCTCAAGCAAATCAAGCTAAACAAACGCGAAGCACAGATTGCCGAGCGTGTCATGAAGGAAGTACATGCGCGTTTAGGTTTTCTTCTTGATGTCGGCTTGGACTATCTCTCTCTTGCACGCCCTGCTGGTTCTCTATCTGGTGGCGAGGCACAACGTATTCGCCTTGCAACACAGATTGGTAGTGGATTAGTAGGAGTTCTCTATGTTCTTGATGAGCCTTCCATAGGATTACATCAGCGCGATAACAAGAGATTAATTGAGACGTTAACTCGCCTTAGAGATTTAGGAAATACATTAATAGTTGTTGAGCACGACGAAGAGACGATTCGTACTGCTGATTGGATCGTAGACATTGGACCGGGAGCCGGTGAACATGGTGGTCATGTTGTTGTTTCCGGAAGTTACGAAGAGCTGATAGCGTCGAAAGAATCAATTACGGGTGCTTATCTTTCAGGAAAAAAGTCCATAGATATTCCTAAGAAGCGCCGCCCCGTCGATCCTAAACGAACATTGGTAATCAAGGGTGCCAAAGAGAACAATCTGAAAGACATCGAAGTAGAGGTACCTTTGGGAGTTTTCGTTGCGGTAACCGGAGTGAGTGGATCTGGAAAATCAACTTTAGTAAATGACATCCTCTATGTGGTTTTGGCCAATAAGCTAAACGGTGCACGTTTAGTGCCTGGTAGACATAGAACTGTAACTGGCGTGGATCATTTAGATAAAGTTGTTCACGTTGATCAATCTCCGATTGGTAGAACACCACGATCAAACCCTGCTACCTATACCGGTGTCTTTGACAAGATTCGAGCCCTATTTGCCGAGACAAGTGAAGCCAAAATTCGTGGCTACCAGCAGGGTCGCTTCTCTTTTAACGTTAAAGGTGGACGCTGCGAAAACTGCTCTGGTGACGGCACCATAACAATTGAGATGAATTTTCTTCCTGATGTATATGTTCCATGCGAAGTTTGTCATGGAGCGCGCTATAACCGAGAGACTCTTGAAGTTCATTACAAAGGGAAAACAATTGCTGAAGTTCTAAATATGCCAATTGAGCAGGCAGGTGGCTTTTTCGAATCAGTGCCAGCAATTGCAAGGTATTTGAAGACACTTAACGATGTTGGACTTGGTTATGTCCGACTCGGTCAATCGGCTCCAACTTTGTCAGGTGGTGAGGCCCAGCGCGTAAAGCTTGCAACTGAATTGCAGAGGCGTTCTACGGGTCGGACAATTTATGTTTTGGATGAACCCACAACTGGATTGCACTTTGAAGATGTCAATAAACTTCTCACAGTTTTGAACCGATTAGTTGATACCGGAAATACAGTTGTAGTAATCGAACATAATCTCGACGTCATTAAATGCTCTGATTGGGTCATTGATATGGGACCCGAAGGTGGATTCCGTGGGGGAACGGTAGTAGCAGAAGGAACCCCAGAGACGATTTCAGGTGTTAAAGAGAGTTATACGGGTCAATTTTTGGGCGAGGTTCTAAAAACCAATCGAAAAACCATAGCGAAGAAGTAGAGAGATGGCAGATCCAAAAAGTTATCGGCCTAGCAAAATCCCTGAGTACCCAGGAGTTTATCGCTTTTACGACAACAAAGATAAAGTTATTTATGTTGGTAAAGCTAAGAATCTTAAGAACCGTTTAAGTAATTACTTTCAAGCAAACCTTGCTACGAAAACGAACCGTATGGTCCATGAAGCAGTACGTGTTGATTGGACAATTGTCAGTACAGAGTTAGAGGCGTTAGCTTTAGAGTTTAGCTGGATCAAGCAGTACCAGCCTAAGTACAACGTTCAATTCAAGGATGACAAGTCCTATCCATACTTAGCGTTATCCCTCAATGATGACTACCCAATGATCTTTATAACACGAAAAGATAAGCGTCCTGGTCTTAAGTACTTTGGACCCTATACAAACGCGTGGGCGCTACGAAACACCTTTGATGTCTTACTCAAGGTTTTCCCGGTTAGATCGTGTTCCTCATCAAATTTCACTCGCGCACAACGCAGCAAACGCCAATGCTTATTGGGAGACATCGGAAAGTGCGCGGCACCATGTGTTGGTTGGATCTCTCAGGAAGAGCATAAAAAGTTAGCTGGCCGGCTCAATGAGTTCATGGAGTCAGGTATGGAAAACATTCTTCCTAAACTCCATGAAGAGATGGATACCGCTGCGGCTAATGAGGAGTTTGAAAGAGCTGCCCGGTTGAGAGATCAGATTGAATCATTTGAAAAAGCTCAAAAATCAACTGAGGGAAATTTCTCTGATGAATTAGATGGAGATTTCATTTCTATCTACCATGATGGTTTTCATGCAGCGGGATCAATCTTTTCTATGCAACGTGGATCGGTAAAGGGTTCAAGATCGTGGATAGTTGATCAAGAGTTGGTTCTTGAAGGCCAAGATGAGTTAACAGCTCTTTTGTATTCGATTTATGGAACCGGAGCAATTGCTGTTCCGCGCAATATCTACATGAGTGCACAGCCAGGCGATAGAGAACAACTAGAACAGTGGTTAGGACAAATTGGTTCCACCAAAGTAGAGATCAAAGTTCCACAGCGAGGCGAGAAGGTCGAACTTTTAGGCACGGTCAAGAGGAATGCTCAGTACTCACTTATTCAATACTTAAGTAAGCGAGCAACAGATGCTGCCGTTAGCGGTAAGGCCCTTACCGAAATTGAAGAACATCTTAACCTAGGACGAACTCCACTTCGAATTGAGTGTTTTGATATTTCAAATATTTCCGGAACCTCTGTAGTGGCATCCATGGTGGTTTTTGAGGATGGAATGATTAAGAAGAGCGAGTATCGACGGTTCATTATCGATACAAGTGAGGGCTTTGATGACACACGTGCGATGCACCAAGTAATCACTCGCAGGTTGAAGCGCCTGCTTGATGATCGCAAAGAAAATGAGGCCGAAGTCGCAGAGCTTGGTGGAAAGCCCAGCAAGTTTGCTTACCCACCGCAGTTAATCGTTGTTGATGGGGGACAACCACAGGTAAACGCTGCTCAACGCGCACTAGATGAACTTGGCATTACTGATATTGCATTATGTGGATTAGCCAAGCGATTAGAAGAGGTGTGGATACCTGGCTCTAAAGATCCATTGATTTTTCCGCGCAGTAGTGAGGGTTTATATCTCCTGCAACGAATCAGAGATGAGGCCCATCGTTTTGCAATCACCTTCCATCGATCCAGGCGTTCGAAGATAATGTTGGAGTCGATTTTGGATGAGATTCCACAATTGGGTTCTGCACGAAGAGCGTCATTATTGGAACGATTTGGTTCCGTTGCGGCAATCAGAAAAGCCTCTGTAGATGAGATCGCTGCCACCCCGGGGATAGGTGGCAAGATTGCTTCGGTCATTGAAAGCTACTTAGAGGGAATTTCTACACAAAAAGTGAACACTGAAACTGGGGAAATCAGCGATAATTAATCCATGAGTTCACAGGAAACCTTGATCCTTACCGGGATGTCTGGTGCAGGCAGATCTACAGTTGCACATGCCTTAGAAGATTTAGGTTGGTATGTTGTAGATAACCTTCCTCCATCTTTGCTATCTGCTTTAGTTTCAAAGGGAACTGGCCCACAAGGGAAAGAGTTAGCAGTTGTTGTAGACGTGCGCGGGGGAGAGTTTTTTGATGAACTATCTCAGGCATTAGCTCAGTTAAAAACAAATTCACTTCCTTATCGTTTAGTTTTTCTGGATGCCACTGATCAGGCATTGGTACAACGTTTTGAATCAACTCGACGTCCACATCCGCTACAGGGAGAAGATCGAATCGTTGATGGAATATCTCGCGAACGAGTAAAGCTAGAAGAGATCCGCTCGCAATCCGATGTCGCGATAGACACAACGAACTTAAATGTTCATCAGTTGGAAAAGCGCGTGGGTGAGATTTTTGGTAAGGGCGCGGTTAATGGGGTCAGAATTAACGTATTGTCATTTGGATATAAATATGGCATTCCTGTTGATGCAGACCTGGTTTTGGATTGCCGATTCATACCAAATCCACACTGGAACCCAGAGTTGCGCCCACTTACGGGGCTAACCAAAGAGGTCAGTTCGGCAGTTTTGGAAAGCGATGGAGTGGGTGATTTTGTATCAAACTATGTTCACCTCGTGCATTCAATGCTGACTGGTTACCTACGAGAAGGCAAAAAGTTTGTAACGATCGCAGTTGGATGTACAGGTGGAAAACATAGAAGCGTTGCAATTACGGCTGAAATTGCAAAACAGCTCAATGAAATTGGTACCGAGATCTCTGCCCATCCCACGCATCGTGATGTTGGCCGCGAATAAATACTTTTCGTTTCGATTGATAGCTTTTAAAGTATCAACCCAAGGTTTAGGGATGTTCAATAAAAATATTTTCAGTTTGAGCCACATTCGACTGCAGTAACTGGTTGGATTACGCCATGGCAATGACTGCATCAGTAAAAGATGAGCTTTCGCGCATCGCAATTACAAAGCCATGTTGTCGAAAGGCTGAGGTGTCGGCCTTACTTCGATTTGCGGGAGGTTTGCATTTGGCAGCCGGTAAAATCGTGATTGAAGTCGAACTTGATACATCTCAAAGTGCCAGGAGATTGCGCAAAGACATAGCCGATATTTACGGACATGAATCTGATCTTGCAGTCCTTTCATCAGGCGGTCTGCGAAAAGGTTCCCGTTATGTTGTCCGAGTAATTAATGAAGGTGATGCACTCGCTCGCCAAACTGGACTTGTTGATTCAAATGGTCGACCTGTGAGAGGTTTACCTCCGCAAGTCGTCTCGGCAGCAATTTGTGACTCTGAAGCAGCTTGGCGTGGAGCATTTATTGCACATGGTTCTTTGACAGAACCTGGACGATCATCTTCTTTAGAAATTACATGTCCTGGTCCAGAGGCGGCCCTAGCTCTTGTTGGCGCAGCGCGTCGAATGGGAATCGCTGCAAAGGCCCGTGAAGTTCGTGGTGTAGATCGTGTTGTTATTCGAGATGGTGATGCAATTGGAGTTTTACTCACACGTCTTGGTGCTCATGAAAGTGTGATGGCTTGGGAAGAGCGTCGCATGCGCCGTGAAGTCAGAGCGACAGCAAATCGTTTAGCAAATTTTGATGACGCAAATCTACGTCGTTCCGCGCGCGCCGCCGTTGCAGCTGCTGCTCGAGTTCAAAGGGCCATGGAAATCTTGGGGCCAACAATTCCGGATCATTTGAAAGAGGCGGGGGAGTTGCGCATAAATCATGGACAGGCATCGCTAGAAGAGCTCGGTTCACTTGCTACTCCAGCGATGACGAAAGATGCGATCGCCGGACGGATTCGCCGTTTGTTGGCGATGGCCGATAAGAGAGCGGCAGAATTAGGAATTCCGGATACAGAGAGCGGATTGTCTCCAGATTTACTTAATTAATCAGGAAAGCGGCAACTGTGGTGGGCGTCCCACTGATAAGATTTACCCAAGACCCCAGTGTTGTGGCAGATGTATCAACCACCAATAACGGGGTTTCTTCGTTTTTACTCAGAGCCCCACTAGTACGAAGGACTCAATCATGATTAATGTAGGAATCAACGGTTTCGGTCGAATTGGCCGCAATTTTTTTCGGGCAAGCCTTACTAACCCAGAGATCAATATTGTCGGAATCAACGACTTAACTCCAAATGAGACTCTTGCTCACCTACTTAAATATGATTCGATTCTAGGTCGCCTCGGCTTGCCCGTGACCTTCACCGATGATTCAATCACCGTAGACGGTAAAACAATTAAGATTTTTTCAGAGCGTGACCCAGCAAATCTTCCTTGGGCATCAGTTAAAGCTGATGTGGTCATTGAATCTACTGGAATATTTACAAAGGCTGCCGATGCTCAGAAGCACATTACTGCTGGAGCAAAGAAAGTGATTATCTCTGCGCCAGCTACGGATGAAGACATCACAATTGTTATGGGTGTAAATCACCTGAAATATGATGCAAGCAAGCACCATATTATTTCAAATGCTTCTTGCACAACGAACTGCTTAGCGCCAATGGCTAAGGTGCTCCATGACAACTGGGGAATTGTTAAAGGTCTAATGACCACAATTCACGCATATACAAATGATCAACCAATTTTGGATTTTCCTCACAAGGATCTTCGAAGAGCACGCGCAGCTGCGACCAATATGATTCCTACATCTACAGGAGCTGCCAAAGCGATCTCACTTGTGCTTCCAGAACTAAAGGGCAAGCTCGATGGATATGCGATGCGAGTTCCGATCCCAACAGGATCTGCAACCGACTTAACAGTTGAGTTAGCTAAGGAAGCCACGGTGCAAGAGATCAACGCTGCAATGAAGGCGGCAGCACAAGGGCCACTCAAAGGCTATTTGTCTTATACAGAGGACCCAATCGTCTCCTCAGATATCGTGACAGATCCATCATCTTGTATTTTTGACTCAGACTTAACTAAAGTAATTGGCAATCAGGTAAAAGTTGTTGGCTGGTATGACAACGAGTGGGGTTACTCAAACCGCCTCGTTGATCTAATCGGTTACATTGGCAAATCTCTGTAATGCCAGAGCTTTCAACTGCTGATTTAAAAGGAAAACGTGTTTTTCTGCGCTGCGACCTTAATGTCCCTATTAAAGATGGTGTCATTAAAGATGATGGACGAATAAAGGCATCTTTGCCAACTATTCAACTTCTGTTGAGTAAAGGTGCATCAATTGTCATCGCAGCCCATCTTGGTCGTCCTAAGGATGGTCCAACGGCAGAACTTTCACTTTCACCGGTCGCAAAACGCCTGAGTGAACTACTAAGTAAGGAAGTTAAATTCCCAGGTGAAATCACAGGAGAAGCTGTAACTAAATTAGTTGGCGCATTGATCCCCGGAGAGATAGTTCTTCTTGAAAATATTCGTTTTGCGCCAGCTGAGACGAGTAAAGATGAGGCCCAACGAACTAGCTTTGCTAAGGAGCTTGCCGCTTTTGCCGAGTTTTATGTTGGAGATGGATTTGGAGCGGTACACCGTAAACATGCTTCGGTTTTTGATCTTCCTAAACTACTTCCACATGCATCGGGCAGCCTTATTGATGCAGAAGTTACAGTCTTAAAAACGCTTACTGAGAATCCAGAGCGTCCCTACGGAGTAATACTTGGGGGCGCGAAAACTTCTGACAAATTAGCAGTGATTGAAAACCTTCTTGCAAAAGTTGATGTTCTGGCAATAGGTGGAGGAATGGTCTTTACCTTCTTGAAAGCTCAGGGCAAAGAGGTTGGCGCATCTTTAGTAGAAAACGAAATGCTAGAAGAGGTTAAAGCTTTGATTGAGAAAGCAAAGCAACTTGGGGTAACTCTTCTTCTACCTACTGACATAGTTGTTGCTCCTTCATTTTCATCAGATGCTCCACCCACTTTGGTCTCTGTCGATGAAATTCCTCGAGATCAGATGGGCCTAGACATTGGACCAGAATCAGCCAGGAGTTATGCGGCTCAAATACTTCTTTGCAAAACTGTTTTTTGGAACGGGCCTATGGGAGTTTTTGAATTTTCAAACTTTGCTGCTGGAACCAAAACAGTTGCACAGGCATTAACACAGATCAAAGGTATGAGTGTTGTTGGGGGAGGCGATTCTGCTGCGGCAGTAAGAGCGTTAGGTTTTCAGGACTCACAGTTTGGGTACATCTCCACTGGAGGCGGTGCTTCACTGGAGTATTTAGAAGGAAAACAACTTCCAGGTCTACTTGCGTTAGGTTTAGCTTGATAAATACTAGAATCCGATGCAACTAGAGGAGATATAGATGCGTAAGCCCTTGATGGCAGGTAACTGGAAGATGAATTTGAATCATCTTGAGGCGATAGCTGTTGCTCAAAAACTGGTCTACGGTTTAAGTGATAAAGATTATGACGCTGTTGATGTGGCAGTAATTCCTCCGTTTACGGATATACGTTCCATTCAAACTTTAGTTGATGGTGATCGCTTACGGTTGCAGTATGGCGCTCAGGATCTCTCTCCAGAAAGCAGTGGAGCATTTACAGGAGATATCTCTGGGTCGATGCTAAAAAAGCTAGGTTGCACCTATGTTGTGATCGGGCATTCAGAACGTCGCAGCATTCACAACGAGAGCGACGCTTTGATCAATCGTAAAATCAAAGCGGCGCTAGCAAATGAACTTACGCCAATATTTTGTGTGGGAGAAGATCTAGCTGTGCGGGAATCGGGTATGCATGTTTCTCATGTGGTTCGCCAAGTGCGTGCTGGCTTAGAAGGTTTTACAAAACCCGAGCTCAAGAAAATCACGATTGCATACGAACCTGTTTGGGCAATAGGCACAGGTAAAACCGCCACGCCAGAAGATGCTCAGGAAGTTTGTGCAGCAATTCGTGAAGAGATTGAAAATATTGGATCTAGCGACATCGCCGGCAATATGAGGATTCTCTATGGTGGATCGGTCAAGTCTTCCAACGTGGTAGACATCATGAAAATGGAAGATGTAGACGGCGCCCTGATTGGTGGAGCGAGCCTAGATCCTGAGGAATTAGCCAAAATTGCTAAGTTTTATGCGGTAGCGGAGTAAACATTTAGTCAATGACGCGGGTATCCTTACCCTCTACGAACTAGGAGTTTTAAAAAGTGATACTAGGTCTTTCGATAGCTTTAATGATTACAAGTACCGTCATGATCCTGCTGGTGCTCTTGCATAAAGGTAAGGGGAGCGGTCTTTCTGACCTTTTTGGTGGAGGTATTTCTTCTAACTACGGTGGTTCATCCGTTGTAGAACGAAACCTCGATCGTATAACGATTGTTGCTGGTGGAGTGTGGTTTTCTCTAGTAGTTGCACTTTCACTTTTGCTCAAATAGTTCAGTTGTAAACCAAGTAATTTTCTTGTAAATATCTAAGGAGTACAAAATGGCAAGTGCAATTCGCGGAAGTCGCGTTGGAGCCGGCCCTATGGGTGAGGCAGAGCGTGGAGATTCAATTGCACGTGCCTATGTCTCTTATTGGTGTGCAAATGGACATGAAGTACGTCCATCTTTTGCAGTTGAAGAGACTGTTGTAATTCCAGCTGAGTGGGACTGTCCAAAGTGCGGTTACCCTGCTGGAAGAGATCGTAATAATCCACCTAGCCCGATTAAGAATGAACCTTATAAAACTCACCTTGCCTACGTTAAAGAACGACGTACAGATTCTGAAGGCGAAAGACTTCTCGAAGAGGCGCTCCGTAGATTACGTGGAGATGACGACTAAATAATATTTACAGAGCTTCGGCCGAAGCTAGTAAATTAGAAATGCCCTCTGCTCGATTTTTAAGATTGAGTCGGAGCAATAGATACTCCCTTGATCTCAGGGCATTTGCATCGCCAAGAGCTTGTGCAGCAAGCAAGGTGCTTAAAGTGAATTTCTGACCCGGTATTTCAAAGTCGCAATCACTCTCTCCGGTTATTTGAAGAAATACTCCATTGGGCTGACCGCCTTTGTGAAACTGGCCAGTTGAATGCAAGAAGCGAGGACCCCAACCAAAAGTCACAGGCCTTTGTGACTTACGAGAAAGTATTTCGCGCAATTCTTCAACTCTTGAATCCCTTACTCGATCCAAATAAGCCATGATTGAGATGTATCCATCTGAAGGAATCGATGCAATCAGTGATTTCAATGCTTTCTTAAGATCAGTTCCTTGACCGAAAATTTCAATCTCTCCATCGAGGTTATCAGGGGTAAGTAAGGGTTTTGTTCCCTTCCATTGTGACAATAGAGAAGATGTTGCATCCTTAGCTTCTGTCACGTTGGGCTGGTTAAATGGATCAACCTTTAGTGCATAACAAACTAAGGAAGTTGCCCACTCCCAGATTATAAATTGGGCCGATAAGTCGGCAGAAACAACTAAATCTGCACTTCCACCAAAAGCCACACTAAAGATGTCAACATCCTTGATCTCGCTTGATGATTTGACGACAACTGGCAATCTTCCCACTTTATTCTTGCCTGTCGATTCTGCAACTAATTGTTCTATCCAATCACTTAATCCTGGCATGGAACTTTCTGAATCAGTGAAGGAGATATATTGTTTTCCAACGTAGGAGATTAGATAGGCAATATCGCAGACTAACTGTGGATCCGAAAGAAACGCTGCTTTCGCATCATCTGCATTGTCGAGTAAAACTGAAACATCAATGCCTAATACTGCAGCAGGTACAAGTCCAAATGCGCTAAGTGCGCTAAAGCGACCACCTACATGGGGATCGGCATTTATGACTGTGAATCCCTGTTCTCTGGTCTGATTATCCAGAGCTGAACCTGGATCCGTAATGAAAACCATGTGCGCCCTTGGATCAAGGTTTTTACTTACAAATGCCTGTTCAAAAATTGCGCGCTGACTAGTGGTTTCAATCGTTGTGCCTGATTTAGAACTTACTATTACTAAAACCTTTGAGAGATCATTATTTAAGGCTCGTTCTACATAGGAAGGATCGGTAGAGTCCATAACAAACAACTGTCTTTCATAGGTGGCTGCAATCACCTCTGGAGCTAATGAGGATCCACCCATTCCACAGAGAATGACTACATTCTTATCACGATGCTTAGCTGCTAACGCGTCCAACAAAGGCAAAAGTTCTCGAGATCTATTTGGAAGTTCTATCCAATTTAACCTAATTGCCGCCTCAGGTTCCGCTTGGGGACCCCATAAGGTGGCATCCTTTTGTGCAAGTCTTTTATGGGCTTGCAACAAATCTTGGTACTCATTGCAGGTGCGATCAATTTTAGACATTGAGGCACCACTAACTTTGATCATTTTTGCTTACTTATGTTCACTTGTGAAGTGCAGTCTCGACATTATTTTGAAGCTCACTCCATGCTTGTGCAAACTTCTTGACACCATCTATCTCTAGTTCTGCAGTTACATCATCTAGGGAAATATTCAAGGCAGATAACCCCTTTAGAACTTCAACAGCATCCTGGTATCTTCCGGTAATTGTGTCACCGCGTAAAACCCCGTGATCAATAAGAGCATCCAGAGTTGATTGCGGCATAGTGTTGACTGTATCTGGAGCTATTAATTCAACAACATATGCTGTGTCAGGATACGAAGGATCTTTTACCCCGGTCGATGCCCATAATGGTCGCTGCTTATGAGCACCTTTTGTTGCAAGTGCGCTCCATTGTGGTGAATTAAACTTGTCTTCAAAT
>B570J14230_10000222_pt1 | contig 21533 bp, 49 predicted proteins | sample LakMenepilimnion_3_FD_14230 | JGI IMG/M metagenome (IMG submission 14230) | reverse complement strand
CATTGCTTATAGACGAGCTATGCCAGCTTAGAATTATGAGAGACAAGGTTGACCACCCAAGAAAAGGCTCTAAGGATTTAGCGGACGCAGTGTGCGGATCAATTTATAATTCAATAAGCAGGAGCAAATTTGATTCTAATCAAGAAGTTAATATACACACCTATGAGTCAATGAGTTACGACAATGATTTTGGAACAGAGGCAGACGGAGAAACAAATTCTTATAATATGATTAGGGCTCCAAGAATGCCAGAAAATTTAAAAGACGCAATGGACAGGATGCAAATAATATGAGCACGTATCAAGAAAAAGCAAAAGAATGTAAGTGCTGTGGAAAACACGTACCACTACCTACTGTATTAAAAGAATATAATGGAATAGTTCTTTGCCCAACTACATTCTCTAATGTAATTGAGTATAAAAGAATATGGAAACTCGCTGGTCACAGACCAATGGGAAATATTAGAAAACATTTTTCAGATTATGTTCAGCAAATAGTTGAAGCAACTATTGACAAAAATGAAGACGGCACGTTATAATAGACTTCTAAGCAACAATAGCTTAGTTGGTTAAAGCCCCGAACTCATAATTCGGTAATCGTAGGTTCAAGTCCTACTTGTTGCACAGGGAGACAATATGACAGAAGACGAAGCAAATGATGCAAGGCTTGCATACTACTTAGAAATAGGTGCCGTAAGTTTTGAAGGTGTTGATGAAAACGGAGAAATAATTTATTCAATTAGTGATAGTGCAAAAGAATTAGCTCCAGAGCTTTGGCAATCACATATAGACTATGTAGATAAGTCTTTAATGGATTTGTATGAAAAAGGTCTTGCCCATATTGAGTACAATGAAGATTTAGAAGCAATTATTAGCTTAAGCCCAGAGGGCCAAAAGCTTGCAAAAGAAATGGGATTGATTGAAATGGATCTGGATCAAGATATTCCAAATGATTAGTCTATGCCTTCGTAGCTCAGGGGATAGAGCGAGACTCTTCTAAGGTCTGCGTCGCAGGTTCGATTCCTGCCGAGGGCACAATGCGGATGTTGCATATTGGTAGTGCCTCTGCCTTCCAAGCAGAAGGGGTGAGTTCGATTCTCATCATCCGCTCAAATAAAAAAATGCTATACTAATCATATGCAGTACAAAAAATAAGGAGAACAAGATGAACGTTTTAAAAAAGCTTAAGGATTTTTTTGGAGTTAAAGAAGATGTCTATTCTGTAAACATAGATGAGATTTTAGCACCAGCCAAGAAGGCTGCCAAGAAAGCTCCAGCAAAGAAGGTAGCCAAGAAGGCTCCTGCAAAAAAGACAGCTAAAAAGGCACCAGTCAAGAAGGTGGCTAAGAAAGCGCCAACTAAGAAGGCTAAGTAATGTTTGAGTACTACGTTAAAAAGGTTACAAAGGTTGTAGACGGAGATACCATCGATGTAGATATTGATCTTGGATTTGATATCTCATTTAGCTCACGAGTTAGGTTGGCGGGAATAGATACTCCTGAAAGCCGTACCACAGACAAAATGGAAAAAGCGCTTGGCCTTGAATCTAAAGAGTATTTAAAGAAAGCAATTGATGCATCTAAGACTGTTGTTATTAAAACAGAAAAAATGGACTCATCAGAAAAATACGGGCGTATTCTTGGATGGCTATTCCTAGACGGATCTAAAGTATCAGTCAATGAACAAATGATTGCCGATGGATATGCTTGGGGATACCTAGGGGATACCAAGGTAAAGGACTTTGAAGCACTTGCTAAAGTAAGGGCTAAGAAGAAATAGACAAGATATAAATATTTTGCTATAATAGTATACGGACTGCTCAATAGAGGGTCCGTATATTAATTTATTCGCTTGAAAGGGGAATAACATGGTAACACAATTCGCAATGGATCTATTTAATGATCCTTTTTTTATTGGCTTTAACAGGGACCTAGCCCGTCTAAATAGTGCACACAAAATTAACTCTCAATCATATCCTCCATATGATCTTCTTAAATTAGATGAAGACACATATAGGCTATCACTTGCTATTGCAGGATTTACCAAAGAAGATGTAAGTGTTTCAGTGGAAGATGGAACGCTTATTATTAAGGGTGAAATTGTAGAGGTTACAGATGCAGAAATTGTTCACAAAGGTATTGCTGGTAGAAAGTTCGTAAGATCTTTTGCTCTAGGTGAATACATGGAAGTATCTGGTGCAGAGCTAAAGGACGGCATGCTACATATTAATGTTGATCGCATTGTTCCAGAAGAAAAAAAGCCTAAAGCAATTAAAATCAAGTAAGGTATAATAGAAATCTGCACCCCGTCACTGGGAAGTCGCAGATAGCGGGCCGTTACCCGCAGGATGGACCTGAGTATGTCCCGAAACTGCTCATTATAATTAAAGGATAGGTAATGCCAGTATACGAATACAAGTGCTCATATGATGATGCACATCCAACAATGTCAGTACATAGATCTATTAATGATAATGATCCAGGATACACATGCGTAGAGTGTGAAGCAAATATGACAAGACACTTTACACCGTTCGGCATACAGTTTAAAGGTAACGGGTTTTATAAAACAGACAATCCTAAATAGTTCAATGATATAATTAACTAAGCAGACATAGTGTTTGTTTAGGAGTTATAGTTGACTAGGACTAAAGCATGGAGATTATCATTAGCATTCATTTTAATGTTTGGATGGCTATTTCTCACACCTGCTTATAGCGATGATCCACTTTCAGTTGCCGCTGAAGAGATAGCAGAACTAAACGAAAAGGTAACAAATCTTACAGAAGAGGCAGATACTAGAGCCTTAATAAATATAGCAGAAGACAAATACGATGCAGCAGTAGCATCAAAATCTGCTAGGGATAGCGCATATGCTGCATATAATGAGGCGGTAGAAGCAGAAACAACAGCATTGTCTGAAAAAACAACAGCTCAATCAGCAGTAGATGGGCAAACGGTAACAGTTGCTACAGCCTTAGAAGATAAAAACGATGCTCAAGATGTATTAGATATAGCAAACATAAATCTACAAACAACGCAATCTACTGTTCAATCCGCTGGTAATCAGGGACTGGAATATACTGTTTATACCTTATTAAGAAATGGTAGCCAAGCAGTGACTGGATCTGTTATATGTACTGGTATATGGAATTCAAATTTAATGAACCTCCCAGTTTGCGGATATTACGAAGATATCATTGTTAAGTTTACTGGAAAAATTACAGTTCCTTCAGACTGGACTTCAGTATATTTTGCAGGATATACAGATGATGGTTTTAGGATGTATGTGGACGGAAACCTTGCCGTTGATAACTGGGTAGAACAAGGATCGACATGGAGTCCTTACTCACCAGTTTATGATGTTAGTCAAGATAAAACTTTAGATGTAGAAATATGGTGGTATAACGGTGGCGGCCCAGGCTCGTATCACCTTGGCTGGTCAATTCCAGGCGGGTGGACTGGTGCGGGATGTGCTTATACTGGAGGATGGGGTATAGGATTTAGTTGTAATTTAAATACATTTTCTTATGGCGTAGGTGCAACACAATCACAAATTGATGCATACAATGCAGCAGTAACTGCACAGGCGACGGCACAGACAGATTACAATACTAAGCTTGCTACATACAATACAGCAAATTCTACATTAACCACATACAGTCAAACATTAACAACTAAGACTAATACCTATAATACTGCAGTAACAAATACAGCAAATGCATTAGCTGCTAAAAATAATACACAGTCAACTTATGATCAATCTATTATTAATTTAAATAATGCAATAGATGATGCATGGGAATTATATAATGAAACTTGGCAATTTGAAGAACAACAAAGAGTTGCTGCAGCAATAGCTGCTGCTATGGCAAATCAACCGCAACCAACTCCAGATGCAACAACTGATCCTACGCCTGAACCTTCTCCTGAGCCATCACCTGAACAAACTGAACCAGACGATTCCACTCCAACTCCAGATTCTGAAACCACAGATGAACCGACACCAGATCCAACTCCTGAGACAGAGCCCACTGATGAGCCTTCACCAGAGCCTTCACCTCAGCCATCGGATATAGATCAAGAGCCAACTCCTGAACCAGAGCCAACTCCTGCTGAACCTTCTGAAGAACCATCTACCAATACTATCACAGAAGAGACAGCAAACCTAATTGCAGATTTAACAAGCAAAGATACATTAACTAAATTAACTCCAGAACAAAAAACGGCTGTTGCGGAAGGACTTGGAATTAGAGCATCAGAAATAGCAAAGGTGGCAGCATTAGCTGCTACTGATAAAAATTTAGCAACAGCTCTAGAAGAATTCGGTGATAGAATTAAAGAAAACGCTAGTGCTCCAATGCCATATACATTAGCAGATGCAACAACAGAGGTTGCCACAGAAGCATTTTTATCAGACCCAATTGGAGCTATTGCGGATATTGATTTTGAGAAATTATTTAGCCCATCAGAATGGGGTAAGGATATGACGGATGATCAAAGAGAAAAAGCACAAGAGGTTGTAGTGCCAGTAATTATTGCAGGAAATATAGTGGCAGCAGCCATGACAAGGAGGATATAATGAAAATAATTAAAGGTTTCTTTAATTGGATATGGGAAGCAGTAAAGGAAAGCATAGCCCAACTATGGACCCTCCTTGGGTTCTTTATAGCCTGGCTAACCCTTACAGGGACAGCACAGGATGTAGTCGGCATAGCAACAGTAATAGTTACTGTAATTTGGCTAATTACCATACCCCTCAGAAAAGACGAGGAATAAGGTATAATAGAGTTATGAAAAGAATAACTGCTATTGCTTTGTCAGGTCTATTGATGCTATCATTGACTGGTTGCGGCTATCAAGGTTTTTACAGATACCCATGCCAAGACCCTGCTAATTGGGAGAAAGCTGAATGCAATCCTCCAATTTGTGAAGCGACAGGCACATGCACTAAAGATGTAATTGGTAAAGATCCAATTGCAGAAGACAAGACGGGTACACCAAATGGCTAAAGAAAGACTAAGTCCACAGGATCTAGATGCTAGATTAAAATTTATTTTAGGAATTACATTAGGCACAATTCTTTTGTGCACATCATTGGGCATTCTGTATGCTCTAATTTTCGTAACACAACCAATTGGCGGACAGTCAGAGAACGATAAGATGTTCTTTAATGTGCTTGGTTCTGTTGCAACATTTATTACAGGAACACTTGCAGGCCTATTAATTGGTCAATCTGGTGCTAAGGATATTATGTCGGCACAGATAGCAAATAAAGAAGTAGATGCAAAGAATACACAGGCTGATAAAAAGCTCGAAGCAGAGATTGATGCTACTGCAGCACGACTAGCAGCAAAGCCAGACGGAGCAATGCCAGAAGAGCAACCAGTAGACACAGATTGGGATAAAGACTAATGGCAGACCAAGGTACAGCAGCACGTTTAATTGAAGTTGCTACAGCAGAACTAGGAACTATTGAAGGTCCTAAAGATAACGAAACTAAGTACGGTGCTTTTATGAAAGCAAACTTTCAGCCATGGTGTGGATCATTTGTTAACTGGTGTGCAAATGAAGCGGGAGTAAAGATTCCTAATACTGTATACACCCCAGGAGGAGCCGCAGCATTTAAGAAGGCTGGGGCATGGATCGATGGAGACATTGCAGATCCAGAGCCAGGAGATATTGCCTATTTTGATTTCCCATCAGATGGCGTCGATAGAATTTCTCACGTTGGAATTGTTGTAAAAGATAACGAAGACGGAACTGTCTGGTGTATCGAAGGTAACACTTCTTCAAAGAAGGCTGGAAGCCAAAGAAATGGTGGAGAAACTTGCAAGCAACTTCGTGCTTATAAAAAGAACAAAGCTGGAGTAATGATTTCAATCGTAGGATTTGGTCGCCCAAAGTTTAAGGGTTCATCTGCAGCATCTGCTCCATCTGCTTCAGCAAAAAAGACTGCTAAATCTCAGCCAAAAGTTTGCCCAACCTGCGGTAAGTAATGAATACCTACAGGGTTAAGTTAGAAGTAGAAGCAGAAGTAGAGGCTTTTAACGAAACTGATGCCAAAGACTATGTAGCAGATATATTTAATATCGACGATGAAATTAAAAAAGTTAATATAATTAAAATAACAGAAAAAAACAAATAAAATCCTTGACAGAGCCGCAGTTTTTAATGTATAATAATACAAGAGACTGCGGTTTCTGCTTTGGCTCATAGCTCAGCAGGCAGAGCGGGAAGCTGTTAACTTCTAGGTCCTAGGTTCGAGTCCTAGTGGGCCAGCAAAGCAATCTAGGCGGACTTACTAGATAGGAAAGAAATGCTTAATCTTACACTTAAAGGTGTAGAGGTTTTTATGAAAAGATCAAAGACAAAAAATCAAGAATCTTTTTGGGAAAACTATGATTTACTAATTTGGAAACAGTCTGCAGGCGGATTTACTGATGTAAAGGGTATGTTCCGAAAGAATCAATGGGGAGTTACAGAGAGAATTCCTGTTAACGAAAACGGAATATGGAAGTTGCCAACAAAATATGTCAGACATTTTAAATGAATTAGGCGTAGATGAAGATGATCTTGATTGGTTCCACCTTGGTATTTGTAGAGGTATGGACACAAACTTATTCTATGATAAATATGAAGCAGATATAAATATAGCAAAAAGTATTGATGAGGCTTGCCTTTCTTGCCCCGTTTCAAAGATGTGTTACCAAGCTGGGATAGAAAATGATGAGCAAGGAGTATGGGGCGGGATCTACTTAAACTCTGGAGCAATAGATAAGTCAAGGAATGTACATAAGACAGCAGATGTTTGGAAAAGGATAAGGTCTAAAAATGGAATTCATAAATAAAGATAAGAATCACTTTAAGTATGGAATAAATCAATGGACGGGTGAGCCAAATAAGCCAGTGTTTTACAATAAAGAAATGGCTATTGCTGTAAGAGGAATAAAAAAGCCAGTAATTGGTTTGCAGATGGACATCATAAAGTACCCTGAGTTTCTTTGTTTAAGGCTATATGAAGATAACTTCATTCAGTTTACTGGAAATAAAAAAGAGATGGTTATTGATTATCTTGGAAAAGTTAAGAAAGTAATTGAATCTTACGGGGTAAGATGTGAATTAGAAGGCGTACCAAGCCAAAATGTACTAGGAAAAGGAATCTAAATTGGAAAAAATATTGTGTTATTGCTGCAACAAAAGCAAGAATAAGCTTACTGTAAAGAAATCATCATTGCTGCCAATTAATCTATTTCTGTGTGAAACATGCATAGCTAATAAATTTGAGCCACGATGGGTCATCATTCTGTCTGGCAGGCAACTGGGTCCAGAGGCAGTAAAAGAATTTATTGTTAAAAAAAGATATATTGGCTCTGATATTGCCGCTTCAGAATTGTTTGTTTAACTCTTAATTAGCACTTATTTCACGGTATAATTAGTTTATCATGGAAATAAACTACTTGTCTGTCGTAATGGCTATATCTGCCGCTCTTGTTTCTGGTATGGGAACAGCGCTTGTGGCGGGATTCAGAGACAACAAAAAAGAAAGAATAAGGCGTTCTGAGCGTGAGCAAGACCATTTAAAATTAGACTTAAGAGATCTTAAAATAGAGTTGTATAAGATTGAAAAAGAACTAAATGAATGGAAAGATAAGTACTATAATGCTATTCAGGAATTGATTGGGATTAAGGCTGAGCTTGAAGCAACTGTAATAGAATTAGCTCATTTTGAGCACCATATGGATGAGTTGGACAGATAATTTTTCATTTAGTATACTGGTAGTATGACCTGTATTGTTGCTATCGCCCAAAACGGAACCGTATATATGGGTTCCGATCACGCCGCATCAGATGATAAAACTGGCTGGATCCTGTCAAGAAAAGAGCCTAAAGTTTTTAAAGTTGGGCAGTATGGCATTGCATTTACTGATTCTTTTAGAATGGGTCAGATTCTTCAATACTCGTGGACTCCACCAAAATATACTCCAACAAAAACTAATTCTGGATTAGATAAGTTTATGAGAACTAAATTTATTGATTCTGTTAAAGTTGCATTTAAAGATGGTGGATACGGAAGTATTGGCTCATCATCAGAAGAAGACTCAGGCGGTATTTTTATAGTTGGAGTTTGCGGAAGGCTCTTTACCATAGATGAAGACTTTCATGTTGGAGAGAATGTTGTAAATTATATGGCGGAAGGCAGTGGTGGAATGATAGCGCTTGGAGCCTTGCATGCAACAAAGAAGCAAAGAAACCCTAGACTTAGACTAAAGGCTGCATTAGAAGCAGCAACTGAGTTTAATATGAGCGTAGCTGCCCCCTATACATACATCCAAGTTTAAGGTATAATAGTAATATGAAATGGATCATATTAATTTTGTCCCTGTTACTCTCATACTTTGTGTATGCAAGGATTAAAGATAAGATTCAACTGTTTCTGCAAACCTATGAAATATTTTTAGTAGACAAAGAAGATGTTGAGCGAGAAGGAAAACACACTGACGACATTTTAAATCTTCGTCCAGAAAGCTATGATAGGTCTATGGATATAAGAGGGACTCCGACTCATGTGTGTCCTTGTGGATCACAAATATGGAGCCTTAAGGTTATTTTTGAAGATTTTGAAATTGCTACATATTTCTTGGATATGGAATGTGTTAGTTGTGGTAGCGTTGCAACAGCGCCTACCCCTGTAGACAGAGAGGCAATGGAATGAGAAAGTCAGAAAGATTAAGATTACTTGAAATGCATATGGTAAGACTTGAAATGATGGTTGAGTTGTATTCACAAAGCTTAACTAATCTATTAGAATCTCAAGGGATGAAGCCACCAACAGATCTTGACGCTGGTAAATGGTATAAGGCTAAATTAGATAATTTAGACAAAGAATAACCTATTGACAATCTGTCAATATTTAGTAGAATAGGTACTATGAATAAAAAAATAACTATGGCTCTAGTGGCCTTAATGCTTACTGCACCAATCACGGCAACTGCTGCTCCTAAGAGTAATCTTAAGAACACATCTTTGCCAGCACCTACAATAGCAATCCTGGATTCAGGTATTGACATGTCACAACAAAAGATTAAAGACCGTGTAGTGTATGAGGTATGCTTAATTGAAATTATTGAAGGCTCTACATCACGTTGCCCTAATGGACAAACATCTATGGAAGGTCCTGGGTCAGCGACATTGCCTGTATCAAGACTTCTGCTTGGCGGATTTGATCATGGCACACTTATGGCAGATCAAGCTATTCAGACAAACCCTAACGTAAAAATTGTATTTATTAGAATTGTTGGTCAACGTGAAAACGGTGCAAGAGAATATACTAATGAAGCAACTGTTTATAATGCCCTACAGTGGGTTATTAACAATCAGTCTAAGTTTAATATTCAATCAGTTGCAATGGCACAAGGCTCACACAATGTAGGTGCTGTTGGAACAGATTACTGTCCAAAAACACCAACTACCGTTGATAAAGTAAAGTCTTTAAACTCACTAGGTGTCGGCGTATTTTTTCCAGCAGGAAATAATAGCGACTATCAAAGAGTAAACTGGCCTGGATGTATCCCTGAAGCAATTACAATGGGTGCAACACTGCCATCAGGATCTATTGGATTTTATTCAAACTATGACCCACTTTTGTTAGACTTCTATGCTCGTGGAACAACAGTTTTATACGGGCTAAATGCAAAGAAAACTAATTTTGCAGGAACTTCAGCATCTGTTCTAGTCGGAGCAACTTCGTGGGCAACTGTTAAGTCTGTTAAGTCTAACTTAAGCTATTCAGAAATGTATAGTTTAATTTCAAGGACTTCTTCTATTACAAAAAGCTCAAAGATTAGCAAGGGAAATCTTATTAATCTACAGGCGGCCTTGAATGGCTGAGGAGCAAGTAACAGTATTAGAAGGCATTGTTGCTGATTTAGCAAATGAACTGTATCAGAAATGGTATAACGCTGCTACAGAAGAGCAAAAGACAGAAGAAACTTCTAAGGCTTTAAGAGAAAATGCTACGCAAACTACATATTGGGTTGTTCAGGAATTTATGAATAGATTCAATGCCGCAGCAGAAGCCCTGAAAGATAAGTAAATTGATCATAACTGATAATTCATTTAATGACATAGTCTCAACAAATGATTTAGTATTGGTTGATTTCTGGGCTGAATGGTGTGGACCATGCAAAAAGCTTTCCCCGATACTTGATGAGATATCAAGTGATACGGGCCTACTGGTTGGTAAGTTAAATGTTGATGAAAATCCATTAAAAATGGAAGAATACTCTGTACATTCAATACCAACTATGGTATTATTTAAGTCTGGTCAACCAGTTAAAACGATTGTTGGGGCAAAGCCTAAACATCTTTTATTAAAGGAGTTGTCCGAATGGATCTAGAATTTGATTCTACAGATGCTAATCATTTAGAGTTTGAAATATGGCTTAAGAATGGTTATGATCGTGGATGGGTATCAGATGTATTTTGTGATACACATGATGGTCCACCAATGTCAGATGAAGAAATGCAAGAATGGGAAGAAGGCGGAGATCCCTGCTCGTTTCATGTAAAGATACATGAATTACACTAAGTTTCTGTGCTCACATAAGAGGCAGAAGAAATAAGGAGAATAAATTAAATGAAGTCATTTAAGAAAATCGCTCTAGCAATGGTTGCAGCCATTGCCATGGGTACACTAGCAACACCTGCAAGTGCTGCGCCAATGGTTGTAACTTCTGTAAAGAAGAATACAGGTACGGTAGCAAGTCCGACATGGACAGCACAAACTGCTGGAACATCAGCAGCAACTCCAATTACAATTTCAGTTCCAACAGATAACTCTGTTGATTCACTAGATGTAGTTGAGTTTGTAGTAACAGTTGATACAGGAACAGCAGTAACTGTTTCAGCAACTAACGCAGTAGTTGTGTCAGCATTTGCTACATCTACAGCACCAGTAACAGCATCTTCAGGTTCAGCAACATGGACACAGAATGTTGGTACAGGTACAACCGCAACGTTTTATGTATATACTAAAACGACAGCAGTAAGCTCAGTAGCAGTTACTAACTTGGGCACAACTGTAACATATTACCTACAGGGAACATCTACTCTAATCGACAAGATTGCCGTAACTGGCGTAGATTCTGCTCCTGCAGGAACATCAGTAACAGTAACAGCAACAGCACAGGATGTATTCGGAAATAAGATTTCTGGAAAGACCCTAAATGCAATTGCTAATGGCGCAACCCTTGATACAGTAACTGTAACAACAGGCGCAACACTAACCAATTTTGGATCAGCAGACGTTAAGTTTGTTGCCCCAGCAACTGGCCCAGTAACAATTGTATTCTATGCAGCAACAGCTGATATGGCAACAGCAGTAACAGGATTCAGCACACCATCTGCATCATCTGTAAAGATTATTGCAGTACGTGATTTGGCTGGAGACGTTGCAGCCTTGACAACTCAACTTGCAGCAGCAAATGCCGCTAAGGCAATTGCAGAAGCAGCATTGGCAGCCGAAAAGACTGCTCGTGCAGCAGACAAGGCAGCAGCAGATGCAGCAGCAGCAAAGGCTATCGTTGATAAGGCAGCAGCAGATATTGCTAAGGCTACCTATGTCAAGGAATACAACGCCCTTGCTACAAAGTGGAACAAGAAGTTCCCTAAGCTAAAGGTCGCACTAAAGAAGTAAATGCTTAAAAAGGGGGGCGGGATTAATCTTGCCCCCCTTTATTAACAGAAAGAAGTACATGAAAAAAGAAAATAAAGGCCCGATAGTTGTTTACTGGGCTCCGCATTCAATAGCAGAAGACGACGGCCTTGTAGGAAACTGGAACATGATGTATCATGAACCTACTAATGTATTTAAACACTGGACTCAATTTGATATAAAGTCTGAAACTAAAGAGGTCGATTCTTTTATAAAATGTCCAGCATTTAAAAATCTAAGCAAAAATATTTATTCGTGGCCTTGGCCTTTTGATTCAAGTTATTCATATAAGGCTGCATCAACTGATTTAAACCAAATAGAGATTAATCCATTATCAGAATCTTTTGTCGCATGCTACCCACCAAGAAACCAGACCATGACTGTTGGACCAAATATTGAATTCTCATATAGACTTCACATGTTTGCAGAAGAACCAGTAGAGGTTATGCTCACCAGTCCTTATCTGCAACAAGTAGAGTATATGAAGTATGGATTTTTAACAAGTGGACAGTTTGATATAGGTAAATGGTTTAGAACTTTAAATGTAGAGTTACAGCTTTACGGCAATGAAGGTGAGCTTCATTTCAAAAAAGATGAGCCAATATTTTACGTAAACTTTTTAACTGATCGTAAAATAATTCTTAAAAGATTTGAATTAACAAAAGAGATAGACACTTATTCAAGAAAATGTATTAACGCAAAACATATGTTTGGATATAAAATGCCATTAGTTGATTCATATAAAATTTTTAGCAAAAGCAGAACTAGAGACATATTACTTAAAAAGATTAAAGAGAATTTAATTTAGTGAGCATAGAAGAATATCAAGATGAAAGAATTAGGCGACAGATCTCTAACGAGATAAGTGGTCTAGAATTGCCTCCAGAATGGAGACCAAACGAAGTAATAAGATATATAGTAAGGATAATAGAAAAAAGTAATGGCTGATAAAAAAGGCAAAACAAAACACCCTTTTAATAAAACAATTATTAAAGATGGCAGAATAGTTAGAATTAGAAAAGATGGGTCAATTAAGGCTGACCTAGGCCCCTATAAACAAGGCCCTGCTAAAAATGGCATTAAATAATGTTTAGCGGATTATGTGAAATGGCGGGATGCGGTAAAAAAGCAACCAGACTTACTTCAAAGCCAGAAGGCCCTATCATAGATATATGCGATGACTGCTGGCATGAGCGATACAGGTCCTAATCAACTAAATGCTATAATAGAGGGATGAGCGGAATACTAGTCCCGCTTAAATAAATAACCTATAGGAGAAACAAAATGTCAGACGGAATTAACTTAACAGGATTTAACGAAACAAAGCCAGCAGGAAAAAACTCAATCGATGCATCTGGAGATTACTCACCAGCTACAGGATCATTCCCAGCAGCAGCAGACAAGTCATCACAAGATGGCGCAGGTCTCGGAAACAACGGTAAGTAATCATGTCAGAAAAAGATATTGATCCAACACCAGTTGTTGAAACGGTAGTTGTAGAAGAAGCAAAGCCAAAGGCAGAAACACCAGCACCAGCATCAAATGCGGACGCTGTAGTAGATTACTGGGCGAACGCCTGGGCAAACCGAGGCGTCTAATGTGTATTGAATGTGGATGCGAAGCATTCGGTAGCGAGACTGGTATTGTTCCAGTTACTATCACTGATGTTTCAAGAGATGGTGAATCAGGTTTAACATTAAACATGACTTCAACACCTGAGCAGACAAGACAATTTATCAATGAGTGAAAACGGAACAGGTATGGCAACACCACCAGTTTCTGAGCCATCAGGAGCGGTCACAAGTCGAGAAACACCAAGAAAGTATCCTAAACAAGGAACAAGATCTGGAATTAAGATAGACCAAAATAAGCATGGCATACGAAGAGAAACATCGCTAGACCCAAAGCCACCAAGAAAAGGCAGACCTAAAAAAGTATAACTAAATAGATATGGCCTCAGAAATGGGGCCATATTACTTTAAGGATAAATATGTGTAAGAATTGTGGAAACTGTTCATCAGAGCACGGCGGAAGAACGATAGATGATGCAGTAGACGAAATATTAGATTCACCAATATAGTCTATTGACTATATTGCATACATTAGATAGAATAGATGCATGGCTAAAAAAATATATTTTTCAATAATTGACGACACCGAATCTCTTTATAACCCAACTCCTGCAAGTAAGCTTATACCAGAGTGGTATAAGAATGCTAAGTCATATTTGAATAACGATAAAAAGCCAAGTATCGATGAAGCATTTGTTACTATTAAAAAGTGTGTTCCCGTATTTGATTCGATGACAGCAGGTTATTTAATTTTATTAGGACGAGACATCTACTGCGAACAAACAGAAACAGGACCATTCTTTCACTGGAGAACAGAAGGTGATGAAGAAAGCGGAAAAGTTCTTACTCAACATGTTGAGTTTCAAGTTCAGGGTCACCCAGATAATACTTTAGGGCATCAGCTTAAAATTGAAAACCAGTGGATGATTAAAACAGAGCCAGGGTATTCTTGTTTGATTATACCCCCAATGCATAGAGACAATCAGATTGTAGTCCTTTCAGGAATAGTTGATACAGATAAATATTATGAAAAAATAAACTTGCCATTTAACCTAAAGAACGATAATTTTGAAGGAATGATTGAGGCTGGAACACCTATAGCCCAAGTAATTCCATTTAAGAGGGAACCTTACAAAATGGAAGTTGTCCCTATAGACAAGAAGAGAAGCGCAAATAACAAAAGAGCAGTATCTGCCAAGCTATTTGATGCCTACAGAAATATATTCTGGGCAAGGAAAGAGTACAAATGAAATCCTTTTATGTTGAAAATATATTTGATCAAGAAACGTATACGGGAATAAAAAACTATGTCTACGAACATATGGAAAAATCTAAGGACTTTAACTACGCTCCGTATTATGGTAGATATTGGAACCTGATAGACTTCCCAGAAGATTTGCATAATAAGATTATAAACAAGGCAAGAGAAAAGACGGGTATTGAGGATTTAGACATAGCCTATACTCAATGCATTAAGTATAAAAAAGAAGGCGAATCGGTTCCAAGGCTTGATAATCATGTTGATAATTTTTATGCCATATATACCCTAGACATAACAATTGAAACAACATTAAATTGGCCACTGACAATAGAAGACACGGACATGGAGTGTAAAGATAATTCTGCAGTATTCCTTAAAGGGGATGAAGACTATCACTCAAGGCCACCCTACCCTGGATCAGATGAAGATTTTATGATAATGCTTTATGTTAATCTTGTTCCGCTAGGCCATAAAATAATGGAGGACATAAAGACATTAAAGAATCTACCTGATTCAGTAAAAGATGTTTTTTTTAAGACAGTAATTCCAAACAATGTTAACCATAATCCAAATTCAAAAGTTAAAAAGCTACCTTGGGGAGAGTATAAGTAATTGGCACCCTTGAAATATAATAAAGTATATTTTTTGCATACCATGAAAACTGGCGGTAGGTATATAAGAAGAAATGTTCTTTCTCCAATGAGGAGGCAGTTAAATGAACGTGGCATTGAGTTAATGATGTGGAATGACGATTCGCACAATGGCTGGCATTCAAGAATAGATGAAAAGACATATGTCATAAGCGCATTAAGAGACCCAGTTGAGCATGCCGTTAGCTATTTTGCTCATGTTATTTGTCTTGATAACGAGGGAAATTTAAAAGAAAACTATAACTCTAGCGCTTTGACAGTAGAAAACCTAATAGAGTTCCAAAATCACGACCCAGTTTTTCCAAATTTTCAAGCTAGATCTTTTTTGCATCATGAATTAAATAGGTTTGAAATTTACGGCAATAGAAGGATATTTAACTATGACTTGTTTAATGAAAGAAAAGATAGGGTAAACCTATTCCTTGATATAAAAGATATATCTGGTAAAGATTTAGTAATACAGAAAAAAATATTTCGTGATTTAGGAATGTTTCATGCAAATCCAAGGTCAGAGACCTCTAAGTCTTTTTTAAATTTTGAATCTACTGATTTATTTAATAAGCTTTCAGATAAAGAAAAAGATTTGATTAGAAAATACAATAAAATAGATGATGATTTATACAAAAATGCAAATTATTGGAGAATTGACTCTTGACAGACCTAATAAATTATTATATAATTGAAGTATGATCATACAAGTTATAGGGCTCCCAGGAGCTGGAAAAACTACTTTTGCAAAAGAACTAGCGGATAGAATTAATGCAGTTCATTTAAATGCAGACGCAGTAAGAGCAGAGTTAAATAAAGACTTAGGTTTTAGCCCAGAGGACAGACTAGAGCAGGCCCGTAGAATGGGTGCTTTATCTAGACTACTGTCTAATCAAGGATATCATGTTGTTGTAGACTTTGTTAATCCAACGGCAGAGACAAGAGCAGCATTTGGTGATCCAGATAAAGTTGTTTGGATGAATAGAAAGCCAGTTAGAGATTTTCCAGATACAACTGCTATGTGGGAAACACCCGCTAATCCAGATTTAATGTTTGACGACATGACAGAGTATAACGTTGCAGCAAGAATTGCATGTATTGATTTTGAACTACATGACTGGAGACAGCCAACCACTTTGATGCTTGGTAGATATCAGCCTTGGCATGAAGGACATCACGCTTTGTATGAAGAGGCGGGGAACAGGACAGATCAGGTAATGCTTGGTGTAAGAAATACTTATAAGACTACCGATAAAGATCCACTAGACTTTGAGCAGGTAAAGGGATACATATCTCAGGATCCTATTATGGATAAAGCAATGGTAATTAAGATGCCTAACATTACCAACATTGTTTATGGACGTGATGTAGGGTATAAGATTGAACAAGTATCGTTAGGAGCAGAAATTGAAGCTATTAGTGCTACGCAAAAACGTAAAGAGATGGGCATCTAAAGTCTGGAACTTTGTTACTAAGCCAAATAATATTGAGTGGCCATCATGAATGTATCTAAGCAAAGATCAGCGCTAAAGGCTGTTACATGGCGTTTAATAGGAACGGCAGATACATTTGTTATATCTTGGTTGATAACTAAAGAACCAGTTACAGCAGGAGCAATCGCAAGCTTTGAGGTAATTACAAAAACAATCCTTTATTACTTTCATGAGCGTGGATGGAACAAAGTTAAATGGGGCAGAAAGTAATGCCAAAAAACATAGTAGTTGTAGGTGGTGGAACTGCTGGATGGTTAACCGCTTTGTATGCAAAAAAACAATTACCAAATGACAACATTACTGTTATAGAGTCAGCAGAAATAGGCATACTAGGTGCAGGAGAAGGCTCTACTCCAATGCTTGTTCAATTCCTTGAAGATTTAGGAATATCAATATCAGATTTAGTAAAAGATTGTGATGCAACAATAAAGAATGGAATTAAATTTACTAATTGGAACAATGATAATAATTTCTACTACCATGGGTTTTATAACGATTCAAAAATTGGCAATGCTTTTTATAGCCATTTAAATCCTAGTGCAGCAAAAGTAGCAAGCATTGCGATAAACAATGGTTTAAAAGAAGTAGACTTTCCAGAAAATGTTTCAGAAAAAAATAAAGTTCCTATTGTATTTAGAGCAAAAAAACATAAAAATAAACTTTTAGATTTTGAAAACTTATCAGGTATATCAGTTCACTTTAATGCCACAAAGCTAGCAAATAAACTAAAAGAAGTTGCGCTAAGTCGTGGAATTAAAATTGTAGAAGGCAAAATAAAAACAGTAGGCCTAAGTGACAAAAATTATGTAGAGTCTTTAGTTTTAGAAAACAATGAATCAGTTCAATGTGATTTTGTTTTTGATTGCAGTGGATTTCATAGGCTTATTATTGGCAAAACATTTAATTCAAAATGGAAAAGCTATAAAGAATTTTTACCAGTGGACGCTGCTATACCATTTTTTACTAATATGACAGATGAAATTCCACCATATACAGAAGCAATCGCAATGAAGTATGGATGGATGTGGAAGATCCCATTGCAGAATAGGTTCGGGTGTGGCTACGTATACGATTCATCTTTAATTTCAGAGCAAGAAGCAGTAGCAGAAATAGAAAGTATGTTAGGTTATGCTCCAACGTATCCTAGAAAAGATAAGGGTGGATTTAAGTTTGATGCTGGTTGCTACGAAGAAACCTGGGTAAATAACTGTGTCGCAATCGGATTAGCAGGAAACTTTATAGAGCCTTTAGAGGCAACTTCTATTTTTGTAAGCATGGTTCAGATAGGGACATTTTTTAATAACGCAGATCACATTATTGGCAGCTCAGATGATTTAAGAGAAAAGTTCAATAAAAATATACTTAATCTTAATACAATTATTTCTAATTTTATATATTTTCATTATATGACATTAAGAAAAGATACTGAATTCTGGCAAAAATTTTCTTATGAAAATGCGCCAGAAAAGATAAAAGAAAAGATTAACACCTGGAAAGATAGACTTCCTAATGATCTTGACAATCAAGATGTGTGGCAATCCGTAAGCTGGCTTGCCGTGGGGTCTGGGCTAAACTTAATAAATAAATCTATAGCGGCCACTTATATTGACAATTTAGCTGAATATAAAGATTCTATTGAATTGTATAATCAATTTCTTTTTTTACGGGACAATATGATTGAACTGTGCATAGATCATAAAGAGTTTTTGGAGTATGTGAAATGAAATTTAGAACACAATGGATAACTACGCTCCGTGGTATGGGACATAAGTCTTACTGGAATAAACCTAATACTGTTGAGTTCTTTGCATTTATGACTAAGGTAGCAATTATTATTCCAGGGCTTTTATTTAACACACAGATTTGGTGGCTTTACATAATTGCTTTAATAACCAGTTTATCTTTAATTTGGTCATCAACAGTTAAAACATTGCCAACAATTATCTGGTTTAATATAATATGGTCTATTCTTGCAGCAACTGCTATAATTAAATATTGGGTATAAAAGCATTGACGATACCGCTCAAATATAGTATACTAAATATATGAGAGAGCCCAAGATTATGAAAATGGACTGGCGTCCACTCGGCTACTGGCCTGTCTATAAAGATGGAAAGCTTACATGGGAAAAGGATCCAGATGAAGATGTTAATTGAATTTGTAGAAAGATACCTTATGCGTCCTAAACGCCTTAGAGAGGCGATTGAAGCGGTTGTGCATGAGAATGATGAATTGCTACGCATGCTTAAGCAATACGAAGAGAATGATACTCCAACTAATCTAACATGGTCTGAAGGCGATATGTGGTATGGCTGGACATATAATAGTAACGCCAAGCGTTATTACTTTGACGACATTGGCAATGAATCATTGATGGGCCTATGGGAAGATCAATGGGCTAGAGAAAAAGAGGCCGAAGCTAAATGATGTGGTCATATGTATTAGCAGCAATCGGAGTCACAGGTATATTCTTTGTAGGTCGTAAAACTATCTGGGGATGGTTTGTTCTTTTATTTAATGAGGTATTATGGATAGCATATGCCTTAATTACTAATCAGTATGGATTTATTCTCTCAGCAATAGCCTATGCCATAGTTTATATTAAATCTTACTTACTATGGAGACGAGAAGCAGAAAAAGGTGTATGGATATGAAGAACTTAATTAAATCTATTATATGTCGATTTAAAGATCACGTATTGGTTGCTGCTGGATCGTGCCCATTTACGGGCAGGACATATCAACACTGTACAAGATGTATGGCTATGATACCTGTAGAGATCCTTGCATGACCAGTTGTCCTATATGCTACTGCATGGTGGAAGAAAAGTTTATGTCAATGCATGTGCTGTGGCACGAAGAGCCTGATGAAGAAGAGACACCTGCTCAATACGTTCCAATAAGCCAGTCTAAATATGACCTATGACTGTAACAGTTAGCGCCTATTGTGTTTTGTGTCAAAAAAATGTGGTCGGTAAGCTAAACGAGATAGTAGCCCTGGATTCAGGCAAAATGCTTTATATAGGGGAATGCCCTGATTGTTTATGTCAGATCAAAAGGATTATAAAAAAATAAAATGGAAAAATATTCTGAGATTTTATCAAAAGAGGGAACATCATGCGTAGAACTATGGAAGTCTTTTGATACACCTCCAGAAGAGCTAAGTGTAATGAAAGATAGAATGTCTACTTATACCAGAGAAGACTGGGAAGAGATGAAGATAGAATCTTTGGACATAATATATGATTTCTTAGAGGCTTTTAGGTCAAGGTTGCCACATGATAGCCAAGAGGTCTTAAAAATAGCAGAAAGGCAAAGGCTATTAACAGATAGATGGTTTATAGCCAATCCACCTCAAAGAGAGCTATGGATTGCTAAGGGTGTATTGCTGGTGGATACTGCAAGAAAATCGGCAGGAAACGCTGGATTTTATGATAAGTTTGAAGATGGACTAGGCCTATATGTATACAACGCTTCAGTGTGTAATGCAAAGAATAAGATAAAAGAATAAGTGGTATACTAAGGTTATGGAATTAAATAAGATTGTAGACGAGATCAAGGACATGCTACAAGATAGCCTGTCAAAGTCAATTGACCCTAAGCCTGAAGACCTTACAGATGAAGAGATCTCAAAGGGTTACGAGTCGGACAATGAACAAGAAGACAACTGGGATAACATCCAGAAAGCATGCTGGTCTGGTTACAAGCAGGTAGGCATGAAGGACAAGAATGGTAAGAGAGTTCCTAACTGTGTTCCTATCAAGAAGTCTATATTCGGCTCAGAAGGTCCTCAAGACTTAATACCTAAAAATAAGTAATATAGCTCGCAATTAGTGAAGCGAAAAGTGCGGCGGAAAGTAGAAGCCCTATTGACGGTACCCGTCATATATACTATACTTAGGGTATGATTCAAAGCTTAGAGATACCTGATCCATTTGCTACATTTGTGGCGCATAAGTATGCCAATTTCAAAGGTGCTAAATATGACTTCTTTAGCGGTGAATGGGATATGGAATGCGGGGCATGCAAAGAGCCATTGAGCGCTGGTAGTAAGAAGATGCTAACAAAGATCAGACTTTACCATACCAGGAATGAATGTCTGGGTGGATACTAATGCACAATCACGATTTTCAACTAGATTTAGATGGACAGGTAACATGCAGTATGTGTGGTACTATGGATAATGAAGTAAATATTTCAGGTTCGTATAACGGCAGTACGCCAGGTTCCGAACCTGTAAATGAAGGTTCGAACCCTTCACCTGAAGCTACCGAAATAGGATATTCAACAGGCAAATGGTCAGATGATGATGACTTTGGCATAACTCCATTTCTAGGACCTAATAGATGATAGGCGAGATATTGGGCAGAGATCCCAAATGCTTTACAGGCGGGGACTGCTGGAATTATGACTATTCAGATAGATGGTTGTTACTCTTCGGTATCACGATATCTATAGTAGTCATAGCCAGAATAGTACGCAATAAAAGGCGGGGAACCAATGGCATATAGCAGATTCACCAATAGCGATATATACATATACCCTAGCGTAGAAGGACATATCGAATGTGCTGGATGTTTTCTAAACATATCTCCAGATGAACATACTATATTTCAGTCAACTAAGATATATAATGATGAGACATTATTGATGCATATACTCCAACACAAGATCTCAGGTCATAATATGCCAGATAGCTTGGCTCAAGATATATTGGCTGATCCAGACAGATATGGATCCATATCCTAGTATCCCCCCGCCCATTATATGCTCTCATATAGCCTCCTAGACCCCTTATAAATGGAGTAAAGTGGAGCATAGTGGAGAATAAATACTATAGATACTATATCAATTACT
>B570J14230_10000221_pt1 | contig 21574 bp, 21 predicted proteins | sample LakMenepilimnion_3_FD_14230 | JGI IMG/M metagenome (IMG submission 14230) | reverse complement strand
CGCATCCCTTTGTCCATCACCTCAATACTGCCAGCAATCGATGCCAACATGCCACCGACTGCCACCACTTGATCTTCGGTTGGGGTCACCGCGTCGAGATCCACAAATACCATTGAGCCCTGCTCGACCGCAAAAATACTGGGGCATGGGGGCAAAATGCTGAGGCAAGTGAGCAAGGTCTGGGCGATATCTGGGTCGGCATACACTTCATCAATTAATAACTCATCGGTCAAGCCCTCAAATCGTTTCTTAAGGGATTGCTGCCCAACACGCACCAAATCATCTTGCTGATCACAGAGTAGATGGTCGATTTCACTGCGGCTCCAGCCCTTGGCTTTTTGCGCGGTCATGCGCACGGCTTGCAATCGATTTAAGCTAGTACGCCGCTGAAAGGTGTACTGCGCATGGTGATCAATAAACTCAGTAGCAACTGATTTATCCAGCGAACTCATATCGTTGATCTCCGTCGGACTTACCGGGGTATTGAATGCTGCATTCAAGGAGGCAATAGTATCCCCTGAACTCGTCATTGGATTTAAAAAGGGTTTGAAGATCGCATCGAGATCCTGAATGGTTTGGTCTAAGCGTTTATTAATAATGTCGCTAGAGGTCGGATAGTCAATGATAGGGTCGACCATATTGTTTTGTGCAATGGCTCGATACTTCAAGGAGTCGACTGCCACGTGCACATTGCCTAAGCTAGCGTGTACCTCGGATAGGGAATGCGCAATACTCTGTTTATTAAAACGCAGTAATTGTTTCCAGAACTCTTTTTTCTGGATCTCTAATTGGGTCAGATCTTGAGTGTTTGAGCCTCCATCCTGACCTTCCGATCCAGGTGATACGTTCTCGGTCTCAGAGCGCACAATCTCAACCAGATCATTAATCAGCAAGACCAATTCTTTGCCGTTTTTACTATCTAGCTCGGTTTGCGAACTTGTGGGACGATGAACCTTTAGTTGCTGACTCAGTTCAGTTGCAAAATTACTCAGCTCGACCATGCGTGCGCCGTCTAGGGCATTTGCTAGATCAACACAATGCATGATCAAACTATCAAAATTACCGAGATCCTGCGATTGAGCGATCGCCAAGCCCTCAAGGGCTCGGTCAATGTCCACCAGAAATAATGGGCGCTCTTCAGCCATGGTGATCGATCCACTTCTTTAACTCAGAAACAGATTCACCTAATTGCTCTAGCTCTTTTTTCCACTCATCGGCTGATTGCATGACCCGATTGGCATCTTGTTCAAAGATTTGTAAGGAGCCTGAGCTTGAGATGGCTGAGTGGGTTTTGCGCATCCGTTGATCTAATTGATCATGCAGTTCCTTGACAAGGCCCTCGGTCTGGGTCACGGTCGACTCCACTTCCTCGATGAGGCCATTCAGCTTTTCGGTCTCGGCTGCTAATTGCTTACCCGAGTGATTATCAAGAATGGCCAAATAAAGACGGATGCCCTGCTGCTTTAGGGCAGCAAANGCCTCCTGAATCTGCTCGGGCACTTCAATCGCTTCAATGCTTGAATCTGTTTCTAGCTCCGGCGGGTGGCCGACCTCGCTCGCCTGACGACTGAGCATTGAGATCGACTGTCTTAACTTAATGCCTAACTCGTTGACCATATGAAAGCGCTCGCTGAGGCCGTCGAGCTCTTTATGTAACTCGTCTTTAAAGGCTTGGTGCCGTTTGGAGGTCAAACGCTCCGCCTTGCGATCCACTTGATTATTGGTCCAGCGTTGCGCGATGGATGATTTTGGAGCGCTATCGGTATAGACCAACATTTTCTTAAAGCGACTGACCAAAAATGCACTCAGCAAGGCTAGGAGTGAAGACAACACGCTAATGAGCAATAAGATCGATGGCAGATTGCCGTAGGCATCATTAAGAGCAGATGGCTGTAGACCGCTCTTTTGAGCTGCAAGCCGAATATTTTTGGGATCTGCAGTAACCGTGCGCACTGTGATCACTTGCTTATTAAAGTCTTGCAAAGCCCGCAAACTCGGCTGAGCCCTAGTTTGCCAAATGCTGGCTCGCAACTTGGTCGTTAACTCAATAGCTTTGGGGTTTGGCTTTGCACCAGGCGCTGGTTTAAGAACCGCAGCGTCTAGAAGATTACGCTGATCAATAGTCTCAGCAAGCGTTTTGTTCAACTCCGCAATGATTGCGGCGTCGGTCAAATTAATATGCCACGCCTTGCTTGCTTTAATGAATGCATCGGCACTCATGGCCATCTTGTAAAGCGGAGAATCTTCAGGAGTCTTAGCAGGATCTAATAGGCCCGCAGGCGCTACAAAGGGAACTAAGATTTGGGCTAAGAGTTTAATGTTATTGAGCTCAATCTCTTGGTTCGTTAAGCTCGTGATAGAGCCATCCACTTTCGCGGCTAATGCAATCACGTCGCTAGCATTTTGCAGCACCGGAATGCTCTTAGGATCAGGAACTACAGTAATGGCTTCTTTGGGGGAAGGATTGAAGACTTCTTCCAATGAACTAAATAAAGAATGCGCTAAGCCGTCGAGCGCACCAAAGAACGAGTCTGGTGTTGTGGATGGGGTCACATCCACTTCTTTAAGAATCTCCTTTGGAGCTAGCTTGGCCAGATCCTTGGAGGCGTCTTTGCTAGCATCCTTCGGAGCTTCCTTAGTAGGGGCAACTGGCGCAGTAGCAACTGATTTTGGCGCTTCTCGGGTCTTATTAATGACCTGAACTTGGTCTAAGAATTGCTTGAGATCTTTATCGGATTTCTTAAGACTTGCAAACCATGCGGTATCAAAGGGATGGGGCCGATTAATTTGATCAGCGAGATCCTTCAAGACAAAAGGAAGTTTGATGGCAATCGCTTGCTCAACCGAGATCTCATTGGCATACCGATCTTCATTGATCCAGTGACGCTCTGCTAAAAATGCCGCCATTCCGGTCAGGATGGAAATAATCAAAAATACGAAACTCAGAATGGGCCAAGCGTGTGCGGGTTTTGGCGAAATAAAAACCGTGTCTTTAACACTATCGTCTTGGCTTGTTTTGCCCTGTGTATTGGTATTTTCCATTTGACTATCCACGCTCTTAATTTGTCAGTACTTTTACGATCGAGTAATCTAAACCACCATAGTGAACCGAATTAGCTCCCTCATTCATAGCCACATGAAAAGGCCCAGCAATTTTGTGGACCCTAAATCCAAGGCCCATGCGCCCACGCTCCTTGAGCACAATCACCCAACTCGGATCCTCACAATCTCGACTCCAAGCGCCTTGTGTGAGGGCCGCCTGCACCGGCTTTAACAGTACGTGATGGGGTTTTAAATAAACCGGCTCCCCTTCATGCACCACAATGCCGTCAAGCCGCAAGATATTCGCAGACTGCAAAGGCTGTTTGCAAATAAAGCTGGCATAAATTTGCCGTGCTGAGATCGCACAATGCTGTCCATTGATCTCAACGCCAAGCCAGTACTCTGAAAGCGGGGTGCTCATGCTGAACTTTTCTGCCTAGAAGACCTACTATATAGATAAGATAACAGAGCGATGCCAAACAATAAAAGTGCCGCCACAAAACCACTTGCCGCATCTCCTAAACCACTCAATATATCGATTACTTTGTTCTCTAAAATACGGCGCTGTCCAAAGTAATCCTCCAAACTCTCGGTCCAACGTTTGTGTTGCCAAGCAATCAAATCGCTTGATTTCACGCGGATTGGCTTAGCGCTATTTAGATCAACCATTTCTTTGCCTAAATTACTGAGTTGTTGCGCTAATTGCATTAGGTTATTGGCTGCATCGGTTCGCCAATCCGATGGAATCGTGCTCATAAAATCCGCTTTGTATTGCGCGGCTAATTTTTTTGCATCTGGGTCGGTGATGAAGATCACGTCTTGTGGCAAGGCAAACTTAATCCCGGTGTTATTGCCTGTAAAGATGGTGCCTTTAGAACCCCGTATGAATAAATTGAGTTCCCGTTTGTCACGCGATACGCGCATCGCTAACTCAGAGAGTGGTTTTTCACTTAAAGCGCTATAAAAACCCATCACCGACTCAAGCTTGGTCTCGCTAACAGAAAGGATGGTGTCACCGACCTTGACCCCAGAGAGTTCTGCAAAGGAGCCGGGCTCTAGTGCAGCCACTACTGGTTTAATGATTTGCAAGCTGGGTTTTGATAGTTTATTTTCATAATCGGCAAAAAACTCAAATGCTTTTTGCACGGCAGGATCAAGCTCAAGTCGTTGATCACCCACTGGCGTTGGCGATTTCACGGGTTCGGCAACAGGTATTTTTTCAGTCAAATTATTGGGTGGGCGCTTACTGATTTTTTTCATCAGCATGTCATAGCGTTGCGGTCCCACAAAATCTGCAAAGCGAGGTTGCTTCACGGTCAAGTTCTTAAAGTTGACCGCGGCCTCGGTTAAATCTCCCGCTGCATTAAATAAAAGACCAAGAGCAATGACGAGCAAGATGCTGGCAAAGCCCAAGAACCAAACATGGATAGACCGCTTCGATTCATTAGGCATACGTAGAATAATCTTTACTTATTTTTTACGAATCGCTTGATTCAGAATGAAACGGCTCTTGAGGGTCTCGACTTCGCGGTGTTCAGCCAAGAGCTGTACCTCCGTTTTACGTTTGTCCATCAATAAACGACAGCTAGCAAGATCATCGATCCAATCGCCTGAGCGCATCTCGATGACTGCTTTTTCAAGGATCTCGCGACCGGTTGATTCATTGGCCTTGACCCGAGCAACCAATAATTTCACGTCCTCAGCATCTTTTAGGGTGAGCTCCACAAAATAGGTTCTGGCAAACCGATGATGAATCGCCGCCAATACATACTGATGCTCTTGCAGAGTAAAGCGAATCAGGAGGCCATCCTCCGCCACAATCGGCTCGACCGATAAGTCCGTTATGCCTGCCTGGCGATGCCACTCTAAATCGGTTTCTTGTGCCTCAGGGGACTTTTTAGGAAACGCTCGGGTCTCAAAATAAATTTGGTACAAGGTCTCCGGAAAATGTTTCTCTACAGCTAGATTTTTGAGAACCTCGGCCGTTGAGGTAATTCTGAGGCGCTCAGCCATCAGATCTAACTTCATACTCGTTATTTTTTGATTAATCACATCTTCTAGCTGATGTGTTTTTTGCAAGCTTCCCAGTAAAACCGGTTCTAATTTTGCTTTTTCGCTCTCTTCGGGTGAGATCGGCTTTGGCTCTTCTTTTTTCTTTGTTAGCAAGTCTCTTAAAAAAATGATGGTGACAAAGCAAAAAAGGATGGCACAAACCACCACGATCCACTTTCCCACGGTCATATTTTGAAAGAATGCCAACATATATTCACTACCCAAACCATTAGTTTAACGAATGCCCCATGCATTATCCATGCTCCATTGCCCTATTCTAGACTGCCCATTTAGGGGTGGCATGAAGGCCTGACAATTGGCCCTAGCCCTCTGTAAAAGGCTCCTGATAGTTGGGGCAAGCAAGAGCTTGCAGCAAATCTAGAGGAGCCTCCTGCATAGCGGGCAATAGTGCTATGGGGGTCTGTCCTAATGCTTGGGCAACCGCCAAAATTGCACGGATTTGGGTACCAGCCTGCGACTGGTGCGCATTTGGCTGATGAGTCAGCTGTTCAACCAAGCTTGCTGCGATCTTGACGCGATCAAAGGAATATTGGCTTTGACTGTGTAGTCGAGACTGCGCTCGTCCATAGTGATCCAAGCAAAGCACATAATTGGCGGCCCTAATCTGAGTCAATAAGTCTCTTAAAAGAGCAGTGCTTTGGAATAGCCAATGCTCATCGATTTCCAAACAGATTGCCTTTGGGTCAAGACGCTGCATACTCGTAAATTGCTGGAGCCCCTGAAAAAAGTCTTGGCTAAAGCGTGGATGATTAAGAGATAAGGACAATGGCAGGTCAATGGATAAGCAAAAATTATTTTGCTGATCTCCCAAATTGGTTTGAAAGCGCTTGTGCAATATCTCAAGATAAGCAAACCAGTGATCTAAATGGCTCAGATCATGTGGCAACATCATTTCTGCTCCCAGCACGCGTCCCTGAGCATCTTTTTGCAGTGCAGCGTGCCCTGAACTGGCTATCGAATGGGATGGATGAGACATCACACTCTGTGCCGCATGCATCACTAGCGTGTTACCGCCTCGTAACTTAGCCTCTCTTAAAGCAAAGTCTGCTTTAGTAATCCATTCGTCAAGGCTTTGTGTACTGGGTAAGTAAATAGGGTAACAGCCGATGCTCATCGTCACTTGATACTGCGTTTGCTGGATTTGAAAGGGCTTGCGCATTTGCTCAAGTAATCGCTCACAAATAACAGTCCCTTGGCTTGATAAGGATTCAGGAAGAAGTCCACGTATTATCAAAATAAACTCATCGCCCCCAAAGCGTGCAATGACATCATCGGCACGTAAGACCGATAGTAAGCGCTGAGAGAAAGCAGCTAGTAATGCATCACCGAATGCATGCCCTGTTTGATTAGCCTGTTTGAAGTGATCAATATCTATAAAGCAAAACAGGGCCGCCCCTTCTAAGCTACTCAGTAGCTCAGGGACGCGCTGCTCTAAGAAACGGCGATTGGGTAACTTGCAAAGCGAATCGAGAAAGACGAGATTCTCAATTTCATCTTGACTAAGGGTATGAAGCTGGAGTTGAGTGGCCGCAGCCATAATCTAGATCGAGCTTAATCGTACCAAGAAGCGCCAAGATACCAGCGATTTAGTTTTGATGCGACCCGCGCGTTCTCAATCGCACTTCGGGTGCTTTCCATTTCTTTTATGACCCTAGCATTGGGTTCATAGAGTTCACAGCCAACCCGCACTCTGTCCATAGCCATACCAGGCCGATTATTACGGATAATTAAATCAATCGGGCCCGAACGCGATTTCAAGCGCTCAAAAAAACCACCATGCCAATACCGTCCAATATCAACTTGGGTTGCATCTAAGCGAATATCGAGCTGAATCCCTTGCGCACTAATATCCACTACTTTGGTCAATAACTCCTGACCTGCGCCTAAGCTCAAGACAAAATAAAGGTCTTCATCCATCGGAGCAAGCGTTCTAAATTGTTTACGGCGCTGAATGAGAATCAAGTCGGTTGGCATAGAGCCGATTAATTCCCCTTTTTCGTTGATCTTTAGGATCCGGGTCATAAACTGCATCTTGCCATTAGGACCAATCAAGACCGCAATATGGTCTTTGCCCAGCAACTCCGCGGCACTGCCACCATGTAACTTGAACATCAAATCATGGGTTGTATCAATACGTAGGATCTCCACGGGCACGCCAGCGACTTCGCCTCCGAGTGGATATAACCCCCCAAAGGGGTTGCGCTCTGATTCTCGCTCAATCGTCTTGCCAACAAAACGGGCCTCGATCTTCCAATTTGGATCGATGATGCTGGGAGTCTCAGGTGGGCTAATCGTAAATTTCATAGACTTAATTGGGTGACATAACCCTCTATTATGAACACACTAAGCCTTTGATGATTTCCATAGCGGATCCCTCAGGAATCTCTCGCTCTTTTAGATCAAATCCAGAGTCAGTTTGCAAAACAGGTTTACCCAGCGCATTTGCTTGGCCATATTTAATCAACGCTAAGGTCGAAAACCGATTTTTACGGCAGTCAAACAGAACGTTTCGGCGGGTTGACAGCACGGTTAATGTTGCCTGACTCGGATCTTGATAAAAATTGGTTAGAACCCAAACCTTTTTCCAGTCTGGGGGTAAATTTTTGATTGAACTTTGGTACATATAAATACTATGACTTTTAGTATCCAAAATGGGCTTAAGGTCAGCCATCATTGGTTGGGCCTGGACTATCCCCGCCCACACCAATAGGCCACATACGAACTGAGCGATCACCAAGCCTGCTGGGGCAAGATGAAAGCCTTGAGCACTAGCTTGATAATTTCTTGAGGAAATATGGTTTTTTTTGGTTAACATACAATAGTCATGATCAGCCACTCAGGTACCGCAATTCGATAAGGCAATTCGGTATGGCGCCCGGATGGCATTTAGCTTAAAGGAATTATAAGTTCATCCCCATGAAACCCGAACATTTTTCCAGGCACGAGCAATACCTGCTCACGGCCAAACTGATTGAATCTGCTCATCGCTCCTATCTGGAGGCTTTGCGCGCGATCGAGGAAGAAAAGGACGAGGCCCTGATTTACTCGCATGTCAAAAAGGCAAATACGGCGATTGAATCTGCTTTTCCTGAAAAATTTAATCCCCCAGCTCGACCCATCTCCATCAAAACCGATGATGAAAAGAAGAGCAAAAACCTGATTCTCATTCTGGCCGTTGCTCTTGGAGTAATCGGTATTTTGCTATTTTTGACCCTCTTTGGGCCAACCGGTGACATGACCAAATCCTGGAATGTCGACGATGTTCAAAAGAACACGGTCTATCCTAAGTCCCAGTAAATAAAGAGAACTTAGCTAAATACTGGCTAATTAGACTTTGGCCGCAGGTGGCTCTTCCGGCTTGCTTTGCGGATCCTGACTGGCTGTGGAACCCTCCCCGGCAGGGCTAACTTCAGCACTTACTTCCGATGTCATTTCGGCGCCATTAAGAGCTAAAGGAGGGGCCTCAGAGCAGTTTTTGATCCAATACCGGGCTGCAGCCACACTAGTTGTATAAAACTTAATTTTGCTCTCCCGCATCACCGTATAAAAGCGTTGACTGCGGATGCGCGATTCTGAAATGAAATGGGTTGCCATAATGTTTACCTGTTGTGCCCTGGTAAGTATAGATAACGGCTATATCCTGACCGAATGTTAGTTAATTGGCAAACTTCTTTTAAAAAATTAATAAAAACAATGGGTTACAATAAAAATGGGGCAATAGGAGTTTACTAATGATTAATTATAAAAGTTAGTAAACATTCACTTAATTAGTCATTTGAGCGTTTTGGTCATGCCCCTTGAGAAATGAACCTAATTTGCAGATTAATGACTAAGTAATTGATTTACCTTCCAATAATTTTGTAGAATCAGATCATTCTTACAAATTGCCTTAAAAGGAAAAAAAATGGCTGACAACATCAAACCAGGCTCTCTCTACGTAGGCGAGGGTGTCATTATCAAAGGCACTTTTGATGTTCCAGACATGGCAGCAATTGCTGGTCTTGTAGAGGGCGAACTAACCACCAAACAAGTCATGGTGGATTCCTCTGGGGTGATTAACGGTAAGGTGAATGCCGAGACCGTTGAGGTTCGCGGTGAAATCACACAAGGACTCTCCGTCACCGATCATTTAACGGTGTATGCAACAGGCAAGATTACCGGCACGATCGAGTATGCACAGATTAGTGTTGAAAAAGGCGCTCACTTAACAGGCGATCTTAAGGTCATTAGCAAGCCCTCGTATTAAGTGTTTGGGATTGCAATGTGCTCAATTGCTCCCTCATACCTCTGAAAGATACCTCACCCGAAGAAGGTCTTGCAATCATTCCTCCTTTTTGGGCATTGATGTCGTAATGTCCATCCGCTTTCTTCTAGAATAAATCCATGAAGATCGCCCTGAAAACCCAGTTTGGCCAGCATCTTGCGCTCACCCCGCAGCTGCAGCGATCGATCCAACTGCTTCAAATCTCCTCTGCAGAACTCGAAGAAGAGCTCGCCAAGGCTGCAGAAGAAAATCCGATGTTGGAATACTCTCCGCCGGATCAATTAAAAGACGATGCAGAGCCCACTGAAAAAATAGACATGATTCAGGCAAATTGGGCATCGAGCGCCCCATCGCGCGATGACGACGAAGATTGGGATACCCGGCATGAACAACAAGCCCAAGTGAAATCTCTTCTCAATGATCTAGAGGAGCAGATTCAGTCATTACATATCGACGCGCACGTCAAACAATTGGTGATTTATCTAGCTGGCTGCCTCGATGACCGCGGTTATTTACCCGAGACCCTAGAAGATTTGGCTAGCGAGATTCATTTAGAGCTAAAGATCACAAAAGCAATGGCCTTGACGCAACTAAAAGCTGCGCTGACAGAGCTTCAAACATTAGATCCGGCTGGCATTGGCGCACATTCTCTCGCTGAGTGTCTTTGCCTACAAATACAACGGCAAATGCAGTTTGATACTGACAACTCAGAAAAATTACAGCTGGCACTGAACTTAGCCCAGCACCACCTTAGTAAGATTGCGCAAAAAGATTGGGGCAAATTACGGCAGATCTTTAAACAACCCGAAGCCAAAATCATGGAAGCAGTAGCTCATATTAAAACGCTGCAACACAATCCGGGTGAACAATTTGATGCCAATATTGAGCAATGGATTAGTCCTGATGTGTTTATTAAACTTAATCCTAAGGGTAAGTGGGTCGTGCACTCCAATCAAGCAATCAAGCCTCGCCTGACACTCAATCAAGAATACAGTCGCATTCTGAAAGAAAATAATGCGAAGAAAAATAATTTAGCTCTTCATCAAAAAATGCTAGAAGCCCGTTGGCTCATTAAGAACATTGAGCAGCGTGAGGAAACAATTCTGAAGGTTGCTGAGGCCATCGTCGAGCGCCAACAAAATTTCTTTCACCAAGGCAATATTGCCATGAGACCACTTGTCCTACGAGAAATAGCGGCTGCCATTGGTATGCATGAATCTACCATCTCACGCGTCACGAATAACAAATATCTAGCCTGTCCCGCTGGCATCTTTGAATTCAAGTATTTTTTTAGTGCACAACTCAGTTCTGAAAAGGGTCAAGCGGTATCAGCCACTGCAGTTCAATCCCTGATTAAGCAGATTATCTTAGACGAGGCTCCTAAAAAACCAATTTCCGATAATCAGATCACTAATTTACTTGCTAGTCAGGGGTTTGTGGTTGCCCGCAGAACAGTTGCCAAATACCGTGAGCTTTTACGCATCCCCCCGGCACATCTGCGCAAGAATTGAAGAAAGCTTTAAAGCCAGTAGAATGAGCTTTTCTGACCACACTAAGCATAATCACGCCCCTCAAGACGATGCCTAAGCTAACACCCTCAAAGATTAACAAAAAGATCCTGATAGTAATTTCTGCGGTCTTACTGCTAATCCTTTCCGTTGGTGGATTTTTTTATTACCAGCAACTTACTTATGAAAAAGAGCTTGCCGAGATTGAGGCGAATAAGCTTGAAAACATAATTATAAAAGCGCGTGTGTATCGTGAGAAAAATCCTCTTGATAACCATTACGTTAAATTAACTAGTAATCATTACAACCGAATCCAAGTGAATGTGCATGATGGCAAGTTTCGGACCTATGTAACGGCAGAGATTGTTCTTAAAGTTCAGAATAGCTCGGTTGCGAGCTCTGTAAAAAGTATATTACCGCTCATCGAACACAAAACTAATACCCTGCTTTCTTCTATTCCTGCCCAAGACTTACGTTCAGCGTTTGGAAGAAATGCGTTTACGCAGCAGGTCTTGCTCTTTGCCAACGACCTTCTAGACCCTGAATTAACGACCTTGTATAAAAACCAATTTAATCCAACGATAAGCAAATCGAGTGATGATGCTCAAATAGCCTCCCTACCTTTTGAGATTACGACGGACGATTTACCGATTCAGGCAATACTCTTTGAGGCTTTCATGATCAGCCGGTAAGGCTTGATTAAACTAGGGGGAATAGCCCTACTCCAATACCTCCCACTTACCCGCTAATTTCTTATGATAGGGCTCGTGATAACGAAGTAGAACAATATCGCCTGCAATTGCATCGACATTGATGATGCGTTTACATACCGAGGTAATGACATCGCGGTTCCAGGCGCGATCAGGTTTTTCAAGCCATGCATTGATTCCTTTTTCGACCTTTATAAAATGGTCCATCGCGCCAATCATTAGGGTGATATCTGCTGCATAGCTTAATAAAATACGTGCCCTGTTTTTATCCTTCGCAAGAGGAATTTCAATCACGATGTATGGCAATGCAAATGCCAACGCACGATGCTTACGTACATTTCTGAAATAAACTTGTTTGGTGATTGCCCAAGCCTCATTAGAGTCAATCAAGGAGCTGGGGAAAGTCCATTTCTTGGACCAAAAGAACATGCATTGCGACTCCTGGAGTTCTTTGATAATTGTTTTGGGGATCGCTTTATTCATACCGTGTTCAAATTAAACCATCATCGGGTGGTTTATCCCACCAAAGTGATTCGGTAAGGGTTAAAAATGAGATTTATTAAAAAGGGTAAATTTGCTATTTGCTATTATTACCTAATCTAGCTTCAAATACGTGCTAAAACCAAGCAACATCCTTAGATCGAGGTCAATCGTATGGAATTCGTAAAATTGTTAAAAGCAGGTTCCATTATTAGCGGAATTAATTGGGCTATTTATTTGATTCATGAATGGGTCAACTTTGCTAAAAATAATCCCCCTGACGCTCTTGCTGAGGGAGATCCCCTATTTTTGGGTCTGATCGCACAATCGATTGCCAGTCTTGGACTAATAGGTTTTGGCGCCTTTTATAAAGGGGCTAGCTCTAATACCAATACCGAGGCCAATCCGGTTCGCACCAAACCCCATTTAACAGCCCCGCCAACTAACTTTAGCCGCCCGAATGAAAACACGATACTAAACCGTACCGAACCTGTAGTAACGCCTTCACAAGCTAGCTCTTCCGCCCCAACAGCTCCAGTCTCAACCGTATCAACCACCACTCCGCCGCCTTTTTCTGCTCCACCCCCTGCTGCACATATTGCAAAACCCATTGCAGTAGAGAAATCGAATGTTGCTCGACGTCCAGCACCAAAATCGGCAGACACAAATCATCGTCTCATTGCGCTTGTTTTGGTAGTCATAGGATTAGTTGGTGCGGCTATTTATTACGTCAAGCAAAATCAACAGGAAACAATCGAACCCACCATCAAACCTCAAGCCAATGAAGAAAGTAGTGGCCCTGCTGTGGTGGTTGCTAAACCACCCTTAGTGGCTTCAGAGCCTCTTAATAAACGGTGGCTTGGGAAATGGGTTGATGGTAATACACAAATCCAGATCACTGAAAACTCTTTCATGATCACTAATTTAGAAACAAAAACCGAATTGCCCTTCAAATGGCTTGGTAGCGAGCCATCCGAGAACCCTATGGAGCCGATTTTTTATTACAGCAAGACAGTGAGTAAAGCCGCTCTACTCAGTAACTTTGAAAAATATACTAGTAGCCTTGCTAATCCAAATGAGGATCAAAAGAATCAAATTGAGCAAACTAAGAAGACTTTGGATGACCTAAGCGATGGTTCATACCGCATCATTCGCTTAAAAATGAGTTGGAGTTCTGGCATTTATCGATCCTATCTTTTTGATAAAAATAGTATCTTTAAAGCAGATTTTGAGTCTGAAGAATTGCTCAGCGGGATAACGCGATACAAAAAAATGAATTAACTAAACAAACTGTGCATTTAGTTCGAAGCTGTAAAAGTAATCTTAAATGCTGCGCCAGTATCTTGCTGACTAGCATATTGAATACGACCTCCATGGCGTGTTACGATGTAATTGCATAACCACAAGCCTAAGCCCATGCCCTCTCGCTTAGTACTAGTAAATAAGTCAAATAAGCCACTTTGCTGATCAAGCGATACACCTTGGCCGTTATCCTCAAACCGGATCTCAGTAATATCCCCTTTTTGTATACCAACGATACGAATAATTTTTGTGGGCATCTGCAGACTATCTAAGGCCTGTATTGAATTATTAAATAGATTGATAAATAACTGCTGCCCCTCTCCATAACTCATGGGTATTTTTAGATTATTTTCTATCTCAAGCTCTACCTGAATACCTTTCTGATTGAGGTTGGATTTAGACAGAAGTAATACACTATTTATAACCTCGATTACAGAATTAGAATCAGAAATTGCAGCATATTTTTCTGTAAAGATCGCTTTTAGAGTTTGAATAATCCGGGCTGCTCGCATATTATCTCTAGCAATATCTTTGGCAATCCGCGTAATTAACTCACGATCCAAGTTCTCGTCTTGTAATTTCCTCTGCAAAAACTCACTATTAATCTGAATAGCACCTAAAGGCTGATTAATTTCGTGCGCAATCGAGGCTGATAGAGCGCCTGTGGAACTTGTTTTATTTGCTCTTAATAATGAGGCAATCAGAGTTTCACGCTCTGCTAGTACTTTTTTAAAGGCCTCATTTTCTGTTTCGGTTTTACTATTATCAAATGCTAAATGCTCTGACCAATACCCCCAAATAGCAATAAAGGAAATAGTGTTCATTAGGATCTGGCCCAAAGTAAAAAGGATAAGTAAAAGAGGTAACTCATCCATGGAGCGAATGGGATTGTCAGCACTTAGCAAGACAATTAATCTGGGCAACAGAAAGAAAGACTCACCAATAGCTGCATACTGAAAATAGCGTAATTGTTGTAGTTTCAGCTTTTGATTGATTAAGAATGCTTCCCGAATTTGCCAAGCAAACACTACGGCATACACAGTGACCGCAAAAATTGTTCTAGTCTCAAAGCTGGTGAAGAGTCTTAGATATTCAAAAATTAGTCCGTACACGATGATTGATATGAAAAGAGGCCATCGGAGCTGACGGGACAGCGCCCTACTTAGGGAATAAAAGAAAGCTCCCTGAAAAATTGCCGCTGCATAAAAAAATGTATTGGCAATCGTAAATATCCCTGGCGGTTTCTGAATATCGGCAGTCAATAAAATACCAATGGCGAATAACAAAAGTCCGCTAACATTTACGACAAGAGCAGCTAGCCAGTAGCTATTAGGTTTGGAGGGACTTTTAGGGCCGATGTAATGCGAAATACCAATCAGTAGGCCAAGTTGTATCGCTGCAAAGATAAAGAAATAGATCGATAGAAGAAGCTTCATGCGCCAATCGTACCCGATTTAAATCATGAAAGATTAGATCGTGTAATGCGATGTCTCGATGGTGAATTTAACTATGTCTTGTTAGCAAGGTCCAAAGTAGCTAGAGGAATCCAGCTTTATCATTGGCGGAGAGGGTGGGATTCGAACCCACGGTAGACTTGCGTCTACGCCTGATTTCGAGTCAGGTACATTCGACCACTCTGCCACCTCTCCACTCGATTGAAACGATTATAGCGATCGAATCACTTCTAAGCCGCCCATATAAGGTTGCAGTGCCTTAGGGATCTTGATACTGCCATCTGCTTGTTGGAAGTTTTCCAAAATAGCGACGCCAGTTCTACCAACAGCAAGCCCTGAACCATTTAGGGTGTGCAAGAGCTCTGGCTTATTCTGTCCAACTTTATAGCGGGCTTGCATACGTCTGGCTTGGAAATCGCCCATATTGGAGCAGGAGCTAATCTCACGATAGGCGTTTTGCGATGGGATCCAAACTTCAAGGTCATAGGTTTTGGCACTACCAAATCCCATGTCACCGGTGCACAAGAGCATTCTGCGATAGGGTAGCTCAAGAAGCTCCAAGATTTTCTCGGCATGTGCAGTCAACTCTTCTAGTGCTTGCATCGAGTTCTCGGGTTTACTGATGTGCACTAACTCGACCTTATCAAACTGATGTTGCCGGATCATGCCTCGTACATCACGCCCGTAACTACCCGCCTCCGAACGAAAACAAGGAGTGTGCGCTACGTATTTCAGGGGGAGGTGGTCTGCATTGATAATTTCATCGCGCACCAGATTGGTAACCGGCACTTCGGCTGTAGGAATAAGGTAGAAGTTCTCGATACGCTCACCACCATCATCGGGGTGCTCACCACCCATCTTCCTGGGGACCTTAAAAAGATCCGCCTCAAACTTTGGTAACTGCCCTGTGCCACGCATGGAGTCTGCGTTAACAATATAGGGTGCGTAGATCTCTTGATAGCCATGCTGGACAGTATGTATATCCAACATAAACTGTGCCAAAGCACGATGCAATTTGGCCGCATTCCCTTTGAGGACCACAAAGCGCGCTCCACTAATTTTGGTAGCAGAGTCAAAATCGAGGCCAATAGGAGTTCCTAAATCAACGTGATCCTTCGGTGTGAACTCAAAGTGCGTTTGCTTACCCCACACTTTAATTTCTTTGTTCTCATCCGCGGTTTTACCCGCCGGAACGCTGTCATCAGGAAGGTTTGGGATACCCAGGAGAAAGTCCTGAATTTGCACTTGTAAGGCATTTAAGCGTGTTGCGCTTCCTTCTAACTCTTTGTTGACCCCGATTGATTCAGCTAACTCGGCATCCGCATTTTCACCTTTACCTTTTTTCATACCAACGGCTTTGGCAAGCGCGTTACGCTTGGCTTGCAACTCTTCGGTACGGCCCTGTAATTGTTTGCGCTCACTCTCCAATTGCATAAATAAAGCAGTATCAAGCTCAAACTTACGAGTTGCTAGGCGCGTTTTGACACTCTCTAAGTCTTTACGTAACAGTTGGGGATCCAGCATGGCATTCCTTTTGGTCTAAACCATTAGTTTAGTCGCAAGACCTCTGCCCCTGGTGGGGCTTTGAACTGAAAACGGCTAGGTTCAATCTTGGGGTTGATTTGCATCTGATTAAAAACTACCAGGACAACACTACCAAAGCCATCGGTCAACTCTAAGGCTTTTGGTAAGCCTGCAGCCATCCCAATGGCAATCTTGGTATAAGGTAAATCACCCTGCCCAGGTTTTACCTTAGGCTGAAGATTCACCCACTGTAGATCGGTTTTACTTCCTCCATCCTCAAGCTCAAATTGTGCATCAAGCGCACTTTCACCAAACAAAATAGCAGCCGGCGATGCTGCCAAGGCCTGATTGGCAGAGCGTATCGTGAGCTGATTGAGATCCTTATCCCACATCAAGAGCTGTTTGCCATCAGCAATTAGTTTTTGCTCATAGGGCTTTTGCGTGTCCCAAACGAACTTACCGGGTCGCTGAAAAATAAATTGCCCCGAGGTCTGACGGACTAATTTTGGTTTGTCTTGTGGCTCATTCGGTTTTGGGGAGCGCATCTGCTGCTGCGCAAACTCGCCTTGCGCGGATTGCACGGTCTTCACAAATTGGCGCAATTGCTCCACGCCATTAGGGCGGCTATCTTGAGAGAAGGTGACCGAACTAAACGCGCCTAGGAGTAAAGCAAGGAAATAATGAATGAACTTCACAGAAAAGAATGGGTTTTGATTAAACAGATACTACTCAGAAGGACGCGAGACCAAAATCTCACGATTACCATTACCGCCCATCTTCGAGACTAGGCCGGCTTTCTCCATATCTTCGAGTAAGCGTGCCGCGCGGTTATAACCAATGCGTAGATGGCGTTGTACGAGTGAGATTGAAGCACGTTTATTTTCCAAGACGATAGCGACTGCTTGATCATACAGCGCATCAGCTTCACCGCTACCATTACCGCCGCCATTGAGAGCGTCCATGGTGGACTCGTCCGCACCCTCTAGAACACCGTCGATGTAGTTTGCTTCGCCCTTCTCCTTTAACCAGCTGACCACACGATGGACTTCATCATCAGAAACAAAAGCACCATGCACCCGAATCGGCAAGCCAGTACCTGGTGGCATATACAACATATCACCCATTCCTAATAAAGCTTCGGCACCTTGCTGATCCAAAATAGTGCGACTATCGATCTTGCTGCTCACCTGAAACGAGATACGCGTTGGGATATTGGCCTTAATGAGGCCAGTAATCACATCCACACTGGGACGTTGTGTTGCGAGTACCAAATGAATACCAGCTGCGCGTGCTTTTTGGGCAATCCGCGCAATCAGCTCTTCAATCTTCTTACCCGAGACCATCATTAGGTCAGCCAGCTCATCAATGATCACCACAATGACTGGTGCTTTATAAATGGGTTCTGGGTCTTCAGGCGTCAGGCTAAATGGGTTGGTGAGTTTTTCACCTTTGGCTTCGGCATCCATAATCTTTTTATTAAAACCAGCTAAGTTACGCACCCCAAACTTGCTCATCAGTTTGTAGCGCCGCTCCATCTCATTGACTGCCCAATTGAGTGCGTTATAGGCCTGCTTCATGTCGGTCACTACGGGACACAATAAATGCGGCACCTTCTCATAGACTGACATCTCCAGCATCTTCGGATCAATCATGATGAGACGTACCTCATCAGGCTTAGCCTTAAAAAGGATCGACAAGATCATGGCATTGATCCCCACTGACTTGCCGGCACCAGTTGTACCGGCGACTAAGCAGTGCGGCATCTTCGCTAAATCTGCCACCGTAGGGCTACCTGAAATATCTTTCCCTAAGGCTAGCGTAAGGAGTGAGTGATTGTCGTTATAGACCTGCGAACTTAAGATCTCTGAGAGGTAAACCGACTGGCGGCTTGGGTTTGGCAACTCCAAGGCCATACACGTTTTACCAGGAATAGTTTCAACAACGCGCAAACTCACCACACCGAGTGAGCGTGATAAATCGCGCGAGAGGTTAACAATCTGACTACCTTTAACGCCCACTGCGGGCTCGATCTCGTAGCGGGTCACAACGGGACCTGGATAGGCTGCAATGACTTTGGCTTGCACACCAAAGTCGTCGAGCTTGCGCTCAATCAAACGTGAGGTGAACTCTAAGGTCTCGGCTGAAATGGTTTCTTTTGCCTCTGGTACAGGATCCAATAAAGAGAGTGGTGGTAACTCAGAATCAGGGATCTCGACAAAGAGAGGTTGCTGTTTCTCGCGCTCTACGCGCTCGCTCTTCACGATCTTGAGGGGTTGATTGAATATTTGTACTTTTGGCGCAATCTCCTCACGAATACGCACTTCTTCCACGTGCTCTACCCGCTCAACGGCTGCCTGCTCACCAATTTTGAGGTCTTCTTGTTTCTCGCGTTTCTCCCGCAAACGCCGAATCCCTAACTCAATATAGCGGCCCACTTGCTCTGAGAGGCTTAACCACGAGAAATGCAAAAAGAGAGATAAGCCTACAGCCAAACCAAATAACAAAATGAGCGTAGAACCTGTAAAGCCAAAGGCCATTTGCAACGGGTCACCAATTACTTCACCCAAAATACCCCCAGGAGGCCTTGGAAGCTCCCATTGCAATGAATGTAAACGGATCGACTCTAGCCCCATGCTGCAAGTTAACGTTAAACCAAATCCTAGCCAGCGGGTCCAAACGGATTCTGGTTTGATACTGGGATCTGGGGGTAATGGCACACTCCACAACTCACGCCATTGCGTGACAACACGCCGGGCAAATAAAATCACCCACCAAAAGGCCGAGACCCCGAAGATATAGAACATTAAGTCAGCAGCCCAAGCTCCCATTCGCCCCCCAATATTTTTGGGGGTCTCAAAACTTGCGTGCGACCAAGCGGGATCCGATTTGGTGTAAGTAATTAAGACTGCAAAAAGCCCTAGGCAAATTGCGAGCAAAAGCAACCACCGCACCTCGGCTAATAAACGCGTCATCTTTCCGGTCCCACCCTGAGGGGGTATGGAATTTTTGGTTTGTGGGTAGGAGCTACGAGCCATGTTTTTTAGATTGTAAACAAGGTGTGGCGATAGAACTCTATAATTTACCTATGACTTCTACTACTAAACACTCCAAAGTTTTAATTCTGGGCTCAGGCCCTGCTGGCTATACCGCTGCCGTGTATGCTGCCCGTGCCAACCTGAAACCCACCCTCATTACTGGTCTGGCCCAAGGCGGTCAATTAATGACCACAACCGATGTTGAGAACTGGCCAGCAGACCCCAATGGAGTTCAAGGCCCCGAACTCATGGAGCGGTTTCTAAAGCATGCTGAGCATTTCAATACCGAGATTATTTTTGATCATATTCATACAGCTGCACTCACCGAGAAACCCATTCGCCTGGTTGGCGACTCAGGCACGTACACGTGCGACGCGTTAATTATCTCCACGGGTGCCTCTGCGCAATATTTAGGCTTACCGAGCGAAGAGGCTTTTATGGGTCGGGGTGTATCGGGTTGTGCAACCTGTGATGGCTTTTTCTACAAAGGTCAAGATGTCTGCGTTGTTGGTGGTGGTAACACGGCGGTAGAAGAAGCGCTCTATCTCACCGGTATTGCGAAGACAGTCACCGTCATTCATCGTCGAGATAAATTTAGAGCAGAGCCCATCTTGAATGATCGCTTAATGGCTAAAGTTGCTGAGGGAAAAGTAATCCTCAAGCTCCACTCAACCCTAGATGAGGTCTTGGGTGATGAAAAGGGTGTGACCGGGGTGCGTATTAAAAAGCAAGATGGCTCCAAAGAAGATATTGCGGTCTCCGGCGCATTCATTGCAATTGGCCATAAACCCAATACTGATTTATTTACAGGTCAGCTCGATATGAGTAACGGGTATATCAAAACGTATTCCGGTCTTGAGGGCAATGCAACTGCCACTAACATTCCTGGGGTCTTTGCTGCCGGAGATGTACAAGATCATATCTATCGCCAAGCAATTACCAGCGCTGGGACAGGATGCATGGCAGCGCTAGATGCTCAGCGCTATTTAGAGGGGCTAGAGTAATTAGCTGTAAATATTTTTTAGGCGCTCAGAGCCAATAAGGCTAATTCGGGAGCGCGGTCTAATATTCTAAGTAAGGCCTTGGCAGCCCCAGTTGGCGCCCTCTTACCCTGCTCCCAATTACGAATGGTCTCAAGAGGAACTCCAATTTTTCTTGAAAACTCTTGTTGAGATAAGCCCATTTTCTTTCGCACTCTTGCTGCATATTTACCAGCATCGCGCAATGCTAGGTCATCATCTATTTTTTTTTGACGAGCAATATCAAACTCGGTAGTTGCATCTAGTAGCTTTTTATTGATACGCCCACGGACTTTCTTCCTGGGAGTATTTAAATCAACACTGACTCGAATTTTTTTCATATCTTTTAACCTCCCTAGCGTTCGCTCTTCGGGCAGAAATTATTCGAACTAAATTCGATCGATGAGTAAAGATAAGAACATAAATTTTTTCGTCTAATTTGCCAATTAAACGCAATCTTTCCTCGCCATAATCCCACCTATCATCCAACTCGACCAGCCGATAGGGATCCCGAAATACGTCTATAACCGCTTCAAAATCAAACCCTCTTTTAACAAAACAATCATCACTTTTTAAATCATCCCATTCAAAATCCATAAGCAATGGTAGTTCATTGAACTACCTTTGTCAAACAAAAAAGCCCAGGCTTTACTGGGCTATTTTGTAGGCTCTAAGTCCGGTTATCGCATCACGGGCAACAGAGGCACGATGAGAAGCGCCACGATGTTAATGATTTTGATCAGCGGGTTCACTGCAGGTCCTGCGGTGTCTTTGTATGGATCGCCGACGGTATCGCCGGTCACTGCGGCTTTATGAGCCTCAGATCCTTTACCGCCATGATTACCTTCCTCAATGTACTTCTTGGCATTGTCCCAAGCACCGCCACCGGTACACATTGAGATCGCTACAAAGAGTCCGGTAATGATGGTGCCCATCAGTAAACCGCCGAGAGCTGCGGGTCCCAAGAACAAGCCGACCAAGATTGGAACAACCACCGGTAAGAGCGATGGGATGATCATCTCTTTAATTGCCGCCGAGGTAAGCATATCAACTGCCTTGCCGTATTCTGGTTTTGCAGTCCCTTCCATAATGCCGGGGATTTCTCTAAATTGGCGACGTACTTCTTCCACCACAGCACCCGCACAACGTCCAACTGCCTCCAT